>QXGG01003320.1_pt1 | contig 294613 bp, 291 predicted proteins | sample 1982491 | NCBI WGS metagenome assembly QXGG01 (sample SAMN09924614, study PRJNA488089) | Wastewater metagenome, whole genome shotgun sequencing project. | isolation source: South African research farm wastewater | place: South Africa: Irene, Agricultural Research Council, Animal Production...
ATCACGCCGTCCAGGCTGCGCGCCAGCACCATGATGCGGGCCACCGCCTCGTGTGCGGTCTGCAGCATTTCGTAGTCGTCGCTGTTGACCGGGATGTTGGTGTGCACGTTGCCGTCGCCGGCGTGCATGTGCAGAGCCACCCAGACGCGACCCTTGAGCACACGCTTGTGGATGGCATTGCACTCCGCCAGGATGGGGCCGAAAGCCGCGCCGCTGAAGATCTGCTGAAGCGGGGTGCGGATCTGCGTCTTCCAGCTCGCGCGCAGCGAGTGGTCCTGCAGCTGAGGGAACAAAGTGTCGACGTCGCGCAGCCAGCCAGCCCACAGGTCGCGCACCTCGCGCACCATCGCAAGCGCCTGCTGCACGCGGTCTTCCAGCAGCTCGGCGTTGGGCAGGTCGTTGGCGTCGTCGGTCTTGCCCAGCGGCAGGCTGCCCCGGGCAAAGAAGGCCTCCAGCGCATCGCACAGCTTGAGCTTGTTGCGCAGCGAGAGCTCGATGTTGATGCGCTCAATGCCCAGGGTGTACTCGCCCATGCGCGGCAGCGGGATCACCACGTCTTCGTTGATCTTGAAGGCGTTGGTGTGCTTGCTGATGGCCGCGGTGCGCTTGCGGTCGAGCCAGAACTTCTTGCGCGCTTCATAGCTGATGGCGATGAAACCCTCGCCGCTGCGGCCGTTGGCCAGGCGGATCACCTCGCTGGTGGCGCGCGCCACGGCATCAGCGTCGTCACCCACGATGTCGCCGATCAGGACCATCTTGGGCAGGGTGCCGCGCTTGCTCTTGGTCGCGTAACCCACGGCCTTGAGGTAGCGGTCGTCCAGATGCTCCAGGCCGGCCAGCAGGGTGCCGCTACGCTTCTGCTCGGCGAACATGAAGTCCTTGATCTCGACGATCGAGGGCACGCCGTCCTTGGGGTTGCCGAAGAACTCCAGGCACACGGTGCGGGTGTGCTCGGGCATGCGGTGCACCACCCAGCGACCGCTGGTGATCAGACCGTCGCAGCCTTCCTTCTGGATGCCCGGCAGGCCGCTGAGGAACTTGTCGGTCACATCCTTGCCCAAGCCTTCCTTGCGGAAGGTCCGGCCCGGAATGGCCAGCTGTTCGGTGCGCAGCGGTGTCTTGCCGTCGGCGGCGAAGTACTTGAGTTCGAAGGTCGCGACCTCGGCGTCGTGGATCTTGCCCAGGTTGTGGTCCAGGCGAGTCACCTCGAGCCACTCGGCCTGCGGCGTCACCATGCGCCAGCTCACCAGATTGTCCAGTGCCGTGCCCCACAGCACCGCCTTCTTGCCGCCCGCATTCATGGCGATGTTGCCGCCCACGCAAGAGGCCTCGGCCGAGGTCGGGTCCACCGCAAACACATAGCCGGCGCGTTCGGCCGCATCGGCCACGCGCTGGGTGACCACACCGGCCTCGGTCCACACCGTGGCCACGGGTTGCACATGACCCGGAATCGAGACATGCTCGACCTCGGTCATGGCTTCGAGCTTCTCGGTGTTGATGACCACGCTCTTCCAGGTCAGCGGGATGGCGCCCCCGGTGTAGCCGGTGCCGCCCCCGCGCGGGATGATGGTCAGGCCCAGCTCGACACAGCCCTTGACCAGGTGCGCCATCTCGGCCTCTGTGTCGGGCGTGAGCACGACGAAGGGGTACTCCACGCGCCAGTCGGTCGCGTCGGTAACGTGCGACACGCGCGAGAGGCCGTCAAACTTGATGTTGTCCTTGGCGGTCAGCTTGCGCAGCACCTTGTTCGTGCGCTGGCGCAGTTCGGCCATCTCTTCAAAAGAGCGGGCAAACGACTCGACTGCGGCCCTGGCTGCGGCCAGCAGCTGACCCACCGACTCGTCGCGCCCCGGGTCGTCCTGCGGCGTGCGGCGCTTCTGCACCTCGCCCAGACGGTGGTGCAGGGCATCAACGAGCGCCGAGCGGCGCTTGGGGTTGTCGAGCAGGTCGTCCTGCAGGTAGGGGTTGCGCTGCACGACCCAGATGTCGCCCAGCACCTCGTACAGCATGCGGGCAGAGCGGCCGGTGCGCCGCTCGCCGCGCAGTTCGTCCAGCAGCGCCCAGGCCCGGGAGCCCAACAACCGCATCACGATTTCACGATCCGAGAACGACGTGTAGTTGTAGGGGATCTCGCGCAAACGGGGTGATTCGTCTGCAGCGGTTTCCAGAAGCGGAAGCGGCGTGGGGGCGTTCATGAGGGAAATGGGCCAGCAAACGGAGCTGAGCCAAGGATGGTACCGCAGCGCAACATGCGCGACACCGTCTCATGGAAAGCCCTTGTTGTCACCTTTCGGAAAGAAAGCTGCAATGCCTTGGTCACATTCGTTGCCTAGGCTGGCTTTTTTTGTGTCATCGAAACCGTTCCCAACCTACAGGAGACCCACCATGCCCATGCGCCAACATCTCTCCACACTCACCGCCGCGCTGCTTGTGTTCGGCTTCGGCAGCAACGCCCAGGCACAGACTGAAATCCAGTGGTGGCATTCGATGACCGGCGGCCTGAACGACTGGGTCACGGACCTGGCCAATGGTTTCAATGCCAGCCAGAAAGACTACAAGGTGATCCCCACCTACAAGGGGACCTACGACGAAACCATGCCGGCCGCCGTGGCCGCCTTCCGGGCCGGCAATGCGCCCCACATCCTGCAGGTCTATGAAGTGGGCACGGCCACGATGATGGCAGCCAAGAGCGCGATCGTGCCCGTGGGCAAGGTGCTGGCCGACGCGGGCTACAAGTTCAACCCCCAGGCCTACATCCCGGCCGTCGTCGGCTACTACACCGCGCCCAACGGCCAAATGCTCAGCTTTCCGCTGAACAGTTCCACGACGGTCTTCAACTACAACAAGGATGCCTTCCGCAAGGCCGGCCTCGACCCGGAGAAGCCGCCTCAGACCTGGCCCGAAGTGGTGCTGGCCGCAGCCAAGCTCAAAGCCGCCGGCGTCAGCTGCCCGTTCACCACCAGCTGGCAGGGCTGGACACAGCTGGAAAGCTTCTCGACCTGGCACAACACCGAGTTCGCCACCAAGGGCAACGGATTCGGTGGCACCAGCGCACGCCTGAACTTCAACAGTCCGCTGCATGTGCGCCACATCGAAAACCTGGCCAACATGGCCAAACAGGGCCTGTTCGTCTACCGCGGCCGCGGCAATGCGGCGGATGCGCCGTTCTATTCGGGTGAATGCGCGATGGCCACAGCGTCTTCATCGACCTACGCCACCATCAAGAAGAACGCCAAGTTCGACTTCGGAATTGCCCCTCTGCCTTACTACCCGGACGTCGCTGGTGCCCCGCAGAACACCGTGATCGGCGGCGCTTCGCTGTGGGTGATGGCGGGCAAGAAGCCGGACGAGTACAAAGGCGTGGCCGCCTTCTTCAACTACCTGACGAACGCCGAGATCCAGGCCAAGAGCCACCAGCGCACCGGCTATCTGCCCATCACCATGGCCTCCTTCGAAGCCACCGAGAAGTCCGGTTTCTACAAGCAGAACCCCGGAACCGACGTGGCGGTGAACCAGATGATCCGCAAAACCACCGACAAGTCGCGCGGCATCCGACTGGGCAACTTCGTGCAGATCCGCGCGATCGAGGACGAGGAACTCGAGCAGGTGTGGGCGGGCAAGAAGACCGCCAAGGAAGCCCTGGACAGCGCCGTCAAGCGCGGCAACGAACTGCTGGTGCGCTTCGAGGCCGCCAACAAATAAGCGCAAGCTCGGCGAGCCCGCGGACGGCATGGCAGTGCCGCCGCTGGCCGCCGTTGTGCGGCATCGCCTGCCCGATCCAGTCCACCTCGTCCGACAACCCGAATGGCCTCAGAAAAACGCGTCGTTTTCCGCTCCCGCTGGCTGCCGTGGGTACTGCTCGCGCCCCAGGTCTCGGTCATTCTCGTGTTCTTCTTCTGGCCGGCCGGCCAGGCCTTGCTGCAATCGTTCCAGCAATCCGATGCCTTCGGGACTTCGACGGAGTGGGTCGGCCTGCAGAACTTCGCCAACCTGCTCGAGGACGACACCTACCTGGCATCGTTCAAGACCACGGCCATCTTTTCGGTGCTGGTGGCCGGGCTGGGCATCGGCATCTCGCTTGTGCTGGCCGTGTTTGCCGACCGGGTTGTCAAGGCCACGCTGATCTACCGGACCCTGCTGATCTGGCCCTACGCGGTGGCTCCCGCCGTGGCCGGTGTGCTCTGGCTGTTCATGCTCGCACCCTCCATCGGTGTCGTGTCCCACGCGCTGCGCGCCCTCGGCATCGAGTGGAACAGCCTGCTCAACAGCAACCACGCCATGATCCTGATCGTGCTGGCGGCCGTCTGGAAGCAGATCTCCTACAACTTCCTGTTCTTCCTCGCAGGTCTGCAGAGCATTCCCAAATCGCTCATCGAGGCCGCCGCCATCGACGGTGCGCACCCCTGGCGGCGCTTCTGGACCATCCAGTTCCCGCTGCTCTCGCCCACCACCTTCTTCCTGTTCGTGATCAACGTGGTGTATGCCTTCTTCGACACTTTCGCCATCGTGGATGCGGCGACCCAGGGAGGCCCGGGCAAGGACACCGCGATCCTGGTCTACAAGGTGTACTACGACGGCTTCAAGGCCCTGGACCTGGGCGGCTCGGCCGCCCAGTCGGTCGTGCTGATGGCGATCGTGATCGCCCTGACGGTGATCCAGTTCCGCTTCGTCGAAAAGAAAGTGCAGTACTGACATGATCGAACGCCGCCCTGGCCTGACCTTTCTGTCGCACGCCGTTCTGATCCTCGGCATCTCGGTGGTCTGCTTTCCGCTCTACCTCACCTTCGTGGCATCGACCCAGACCGCTCAGGAGATCATCCACGCCCCCATGTCCCTTCTGCCAGGCAGTCACCTGGTCGAAAACTACGTTGCGGCGCTGCAAGGGTCCGGCATGGGAGCGGCCTCCAACGCCCCGGTGGGCCGGATGATGATGGTGAGTCTGATCACCGCCCTGGTGATCGCCGTGGGCAAGATCGCGATTTCGCTGCTCTCGGCCTTCGCCATTGTCTACTTCCGGTTCCCGTTCCGCATGCTGTTCTTCTGGTGCATCTTCGTCACCTTGATGCTGCCGGTGGAGGTGCGCATCGGCCCGACTTACGCGGTCGTCGCCAACCTGGGCATGCTCAATTCCTACGCAGGCCTGACCGTGCCGCTGATTGCGTCGGCCACCGCCACCTTCCTGTTCCGCCAGTTCTTTCTGACCGTGCCCGACGAGCTGGTCGAGGCCGCGCGCATAGACGGCGCTGGCCCGATGCGCTTTTTCAAGGACGTGCTGATGCCGCTGTCGGCGACCTCGATCGCGGCCCTGTTCGTCATCCAGTTCATCTACGGCTGGAACCAGTATCTGTGGCCCCTGCTGGTGACAACCGAGGAAAACATGTACCCGGTCGTCATCGGGATCAAACGCATGATCAGCGGTGGGGACGCGGCCACCGACTGGAATATCGTGATGGCCACCGCCGTGCTGGCCATGATTCCGCCGGCACTGGTCGTCATCCTCATGCAGAAATGGTTCGTCAAGGGCCTGGTCGACACCGAAAAATAAGCACCCTCATGGCTTCCCTCTCCTTCCGAAACGTCGTCAAGCAATACCACCAGGGAAAACAGTCGCTGCAGGTGATCCACGGTGTCAACGCCGAGATCACCGACGGTGAATTCATCGTCATCGTCGGCCCCTCGGGCTGCGGCAAGTCCACGCTGCTGCGCATGGTGGCCGGGCTCGAAGAAATCAGCGGTGGCGAGATCCGCATCGGCGAGCGCGTGGTCAACCAGCTCGAACCCGCCGACCGTGACATCGCCATGGTGTTCCAGAACTACGCGCTCTACCCGCACATGAGCGTGTTCGAGAACATGGCCTACGGGTTGAAGATCAAGAAGCTGCCAGCCGCCGAGATCCGACAGCGCGTGGACAAGGCCGCGGCCATCCTGGAGCTGGGCCACCTGCTGGACCGCAAACCGCGCCAGCTCTCGGGCGGGCAGCGCCAGCGCGTCGCCATGGGCCGCGCCATCGTACGCCAGCCCCAGGTGTTCCTGTTCGATGAACCGCTGTCCAACCTGGACGCCAAGCTGCGCGCCCAGACCCGGCTGGAGATCCAGAAGCTGCACCGCGAGCTGGGCATCACCTCGCTGTTCGTCACCCACGACCAGGTCGAGGCGATGACGCTGGCCCAGCGCATGATCGTGATGAACGCCGGCCGCATGGAGCAGTTCGGCACGCCCGAAGAGGTCTACTCCCGCCCCGCCACCACCTTCGTCGCCAGCTTCATGGGATCGCCCCCGATGAACCTGCTGAACAACGCGCCTGGGGGGCGGCTGGGCTGCACCATGGGCATCCGCCCCGAACACATCGATCTCGCGCAGGAAGGCTGGAGCCTGCAGGTGGAGACGGTGGAATTGCTCGGTGCCGAGCGACTGATCCACGCCCGCCTGGGCGACGAGGCGCTGATCATCCGCACCCACGAGGACCAGGGCGCCCCCGAAGTCGGCAGCACGGTGGTGGCGCGCCCGCGCGAGGACCGGCTGCACTGGTTCGACCAGCAGACTGGAGCACGCCTGTGAAGGACACCCCCACCTCCTGGCCCTACCCACGCTGGATCGCCCACCGCGGCGCCGGCAAGCTGGCCCCGGAAAACACCTTGGCCGCGTTCCGCCTGGGCGCGCAGCATGGCTACCGCATGGCCGAGTGCGACGCCAAGCTCAGCGCCGATGGCCAGGTCTTTCTGCTGCACGACGACACGCTGGACCGGACCACCGACGGCCAAGGGATCGCCGGCCACCAGCCCTGGGCGGAACTGAGCCTGCTCGATGCAGGCAGCTGGCACTCGCGCCAGTACGCGGGCGAGCGCCTGCCCACGCTGGAGGGCGTGGCGCGGTTCTGCCGCGCCAATGCCTTCCTGCTCAACATAGAAATCAAGCCCACACCGGGGCTGGAGGAAGAAACCGGGCGGGTCGTCGCGCGGGAAGCAGCCCGTCTATGGGCGGACGCCCCCATCCCGCCGCTGCTGACCTCGTTCCAGCCGCAGGCGCTGGCTGGCGCCGTCGAAAGCGCACCCGAGCTGCCCAGAGGACTGCTGCTGGAGACCCTGTGGGACGGCTGGCTGGAGATGGCGCAGCGGATGGGCTGCGTGGCCGTCGTCTGCGACCAGGTGCTCTGGACTTCCGAGGTGATGGCCACCGTGCACGGCCGCCAGATGCGCGCCCTGGCCTACACGGTGAACGAGCCGCAGGAAGCCGAACGGCTCTGGGGACTGGGCATCGACGGCCTGATCACCGACCGGGTCGACCTGTTCGCGCCCGACTGACCGGGTGGCGCCTGGTCAGCGCCTGCGCAGCCACCAGCCCAGCGAACCCTGGGCCAGCACCAGCGCGGTGTAGCTGAGCATCTTGCCGTCCCTGCCGAAGAGGACCAGCCCGGCCAGCAACACCGCCACCCCCAGCGCGCAGAGCGCCATCAGTTCGTGGCGGGCGCCCCACCGCCCCGCCCGCGCCTTCGGCCAGATCCGGGGCATGCCCCACAGCAACAAGGCCACCCCGATGGCCGGGGCGATGAAGTTGGCAAGGTGCCCGATCAGGGCCAGAAACGACATGGGTGGTGAAATCCGTCCGGGCAGAGGCGGCGAATTTTATAATCGCGGCCATGTCTGTCTGGGCGCTCGGCATCAACCACCACACGGCTCCGCTTGATTTGCGGGGCCGTTTCGCGTTCGCGCTCGACCAGATCCAGCCCACGCTGCACGGCTACCGCAGCAGTCTGGCGCGTCAGCCCGAGGCCACGCTGCTGTCCACCTGCAACCGCACCGAGCTGTACGCCGCGGGCGAACAGTCGGCCGTGGAGCCCACGCTGGAATGGCTCGCACAGACCGGTGGTGTCAGCACCCATGTGCTGAAAGACCACGCCTACATCCTGCGCGAAGGCGAGGCCGCGCGCCACGCCTTCCGCGTCGCCAGCGGCCTGGACAGCATGGTGCTGGGCGAGGCCCAGATCCTGGGACAGATGAAGGACGCGGTGCGTGCCGCCGACGAGGCCGGCGCCCTGGGCACCACGTTGCACCAGCTGTTCCAGCGCTCCTTCGCAGTGGCCAAGCAGGTGCGCACCTCCACCGAGATCGGTGCCCATTCGATCAGCATGACCGCCGCCGCCGTGCGCCTGGCCAGCCAGCTGTTCGAAGACCTGAAGGACATCAAGGTGCTGTTCGTCGGCGCCGGCGAGATGATCGAGCTGGCCGCCACGCACTTCGCGGCCAAGACACCCAAAAGCATGGCCATTGCCAACCGCACGCTCGAACGCGGCGAGACCTTGGCCAGCCGCTTCGGCGCCCAGGTCATGCGCCTGGCCGACATTCCCGAGCGCCTGCACGAGTTCGACGCCGTGGTCAGCTGCACCGCCAGCACCCTGCCCATCATCGGCCTGGGCGCGGTCGAACGCGCGCTGAAGAAGCGCAAGCACCGCCCCATGTTCATGGTCGATCTGGCCGTGCCGCGCGACATCGAGATCGAGGTCAAGGGCCTGTCCGACGTGTACCTCTACACCGTGGACGATCTGGCCAGCGTGGTGCAGACCGGCAAGGAAAACCGCCAGGCGGCCGTGGCCCAAGCCGAGGCCATCATCGACGCAGGCGTGCTCAGCTTCATGCACTGGCTCGACCAGCGCGACCCGGCCAAGGGCGGCGTGGTGCCGCTGATCCAGCAGATCAACGCCCAGGCCGACGCCTGGCGCGCCGCCGAACTGGCCCGTGCGAAGAAGCTGCTGGCCAAGGGCGAGCCGGTTGAGAACGTGCTCGAAGCCCTGTCCAAGGGACTGACGCAGAAGATGCTGCACGGCACCCTGGCCGAGCTGCACGCCGGCGACGCCGAGACCCGCGCCGCGACGGCGCAGACCGTCTCGCGCCTGTTCCTGCGCGAAAAGTCCTAGCGACGCCGCCCGGCGCCCTCGGGCGCCCTGCACGGTCCGCCGGCCCCGTGCGCCCCTTGCCGCCGTCGCTTCTTGTCCGTTCCCGCATGAAACCCTTTGTCCGCGACACCCTGCTGCGCCAGAAAGCCCGCCTGCACGAGCTGGACGCCCTGCTCTCCGCTCCCGATGTGGTGAGCGACCTCGAGCGCTTCCGCACCCTCAGCCGCGAACACGCCGACGCCTCCGTCATCGTCGAGGCCTTCGACCGCCACCAGCAGCGCGAGGCCGATCTGGCTGCGGCGCAGGAGATGCTGGCCGACCCTGACATGGCCGAGATGGCACAGGAAGAGATTGAGGCGGCCCAAGCCGACCTCGAACGCCTGGACCAGGAGTTGCAGCACCTGCTGCTGCCCAGGGACCCGGACGATGAACGCCCGGCCTTCGTGGAAATCCGTGCCGGCACCGGCGGCGACGAGTCGGCCCTGTTCGCGGGCGACCTGGCCCGCATGTACACCCGCTACGCCGACAGCCAGGGCTGGACCACCGAGATCGTGAGCGAGTCGCCCAGCGAACTCGGCGGCTACAAGGAGGTGGTGCTGCGCATCGCCGGACGCGGCCCAGGCGCCAGCGTCTACGGCCAGCTGCGCTTCGAGTCCGGCGGCCACCGCGTGCAGCGCGTGCCCGCGACCGAAACCCAGGGCCGTATCCACACCAGCGCCGCCACCGTGGCCGTGATGCCCGAGCCGGATGAGGCCGAGGCGGTCAAGCTCAATCCGGCCGACCTGCGCATCGACACCTTCCGCGCCAGCGGCGCCGGCGGCCAGCACATCAACAAGACCGACTCGGCCGTGCGCGTGGTGCACCTGCCCACCGGCATCGTGGCCGAATGCCAGGACGGCCGCAGCCAGCACAGCAACAAGGCCAAGGCGCTGCAGGTGCTGCAGGCGCGCATCCAGGAAAAGGAACGCAGCGAGCGAGCGGCCAAGGAAGCCGCCACCCGCAAGGGCCTGGTCGGCAGCGGCGACCGCAGCGACCGCATCCGCACCTACAACTTCCCGCAGGGGCGGCTGACCGACCACCGCATCAACCTCACGCTCTACAAGCTGCTGCAGGTGATGGAAGGCGACTTGGGCGACGTGATCCACGCGCTGCAGGTGGCGCGTGGTGCCGAGCTGCTGGCCGACCTGGAACAGCAGAACAGCCGATGAACACGCTGCAAGACGCCCTGCGGCAGGCCGCCACCGCCAGTCTGGACCGGCTGGATGCCCAGATGCTGCTGCTGCACGCGCTGGGCCGTTCGCCGCACGACAGGGCCTGGCTGATCGCGCACGACAGCGACCCGCTGCCACCGGAAGCGGCGGCTCGCTGGCAGGCGCTGCAGCAGCGCCGCCGGGCGGGCGAGCCGGTGGCCTATCTGCTGGGTGAAAAGGAATTTGGCGGACTCACGCTGAAGGTCGATGCCCGCGTGCTGGTGCCGCGCCCGGACACCGAGGTGCTGGTGGACTGGGCCCTGGACGCACTGCCAAAGCCAGGTGGTGCCGAACCTCCCCGCCTGCTGGACCTGGGCACCGGCAGCGGCGCCATCGCGCTGACGGTCGCCGCCCGCCGCCCGGACGCACAGATCAGCGCCACCGACGCCAGCGCCGACGCCCTGGCGGTCGCGCAGGCCAATGCCCAACGGCTGAACCTGCCGCTGCGCTTCGCCCAAGGCGCCTGGCTGGCGGCGGTGCCGGGCGAGCGCTTTGATGTGATCGCCAGCAACCCTCCCTATATCGCCGAAGGCGACCACCACCTCGCCGCCCTCAGCCACGAACCCCTCACTGCCCTGACCGCCGGCCCCGACGGACTGGCCGACCTCCGCCAGATCGTGGCGCAGGCCCCCGGCGCGCTGCGCCCCGGTGGCTGGCTGCTGCTGGAGCATGGCCACGACCAGGCCACCGCCGTGCGGGAACTGCTGGGCACCCAGGGGTTCAAAGAAGTCTGCAGCCGGACCGATCTGGCGGGCATTGAACGCTGCAGCGGCGGCCGCTGGCCCGGCTTGCGATAATCCACCATCGGCCGGCAGCTTCCGGCGCCCTCAACGAACCGACACAGGACAAGCCCATGAGCGACGTGCAAACCCAGATCGACCAACTGGTCAAATCCAACGACATCGTGCTGTTCATGAAGGGCAGCGCCAGTTTCCCCATGTGCGGCTTCTCCGGCCGCGCGATCCAGATCCTCAAGGCCTGCGGCGTGGACACCAAGGCGCTCAAGACCGTCAACGTGCTGGAAGACGACGGCATCCGCCAGGGCATCAAGGAATACAGCAACTGGCCCACCATCCCCCAGCTCTACGTCAAGGGCGAATTCATCGGTGGCTCGGACATCATGATGGAGATGTACGAGTCGGGCGAACTGCAGAAAACCATCTCCGGCCAGGCCTGACCTGCCAAGCCCCTCGCAAAGCCACCTTCGGGTGGCTTTGTGCTTTGCGGGGTGCGATCCTTCACGGTGAGTGGCAACCACAGGGCTTTTCCGACGTTGAGCAGTGGCACGTCTTGTGCTTGAATGAAGCTGTCCTTCGAACCTCCAGGAGAACCGAATGAGCTCTAGCAGCCTGGTCGCTTCCCCCACCCTCGGACTGCCCATCGCCCGGATGCGCAGCGTGTTCAGTGCCGATGCGGTCGAACGCAAGCTCGAACAGCTTCAGGCGAGCGGCAACGAGCGCGAACACGAAGGCCTGCGCAACACCTACCAGCGCATGCTCGAACGGGGTCCCCAGCGTTTTGCCGTCAAGCCTTCGGGCGTGCCCGACATGGCGCCGCTGTACGACCTGCTGCCCAACTTCACCGAGGTGCTCGACGACGTCAAGCGCCATGTGGCCCTGAGCCAGGACAGCCACGACAGCCTGGAAGTCACCCCCATCCTGCTGCTCGGCCCGCCGGGCGTCGGCAAGACCCACTTCGCCAGGCAGATCGCCGACCTGCTGGGCACCGGCATGAGCCTGGTGCCCATGAGCAGCATGACCGCCGGCTGGCTGCTGTCGGGTTCGTCCTCGCAATGGAAGGGCGCCAAGCCCGGCAAGGTGTTCGAAGCGCTGGTGGATGGCCAATACGCCAACCCGGTGATCGTGGTCGACGAGATCGACAAGGCGGCGGCCGACGCGCAGTACGACCCGCTCGGTGCGCTCTACGGCCTGCTGGAGCACGACACGGCGCAGAACTTCATCGACGAGTTCGCGGAGGTGCCGATCGACGCCAGCCAGGTGATCTGGGTCACCACCGCCAACGACGAGCGCAGCATCCCCGACCCCATCCTCAACCGGATGAACGTGTTTGAGATCCAGCCGCCCTCACCCGATGCGGCTCGCCGCATCGCCGCCCACCTCTACGACAGCATCCGGGGCGAACACGACTGGGGCAAGCGCTTCGACCCGGAGCCGGCCGACGATGTGCTGGACTTGCTCGCCACCCTGGCGCCGCGGGAGATGCGTCGGGCGCTGGTCACGGCCTTTGGCAACGCCCGCCTGGCGGACCGGTTCAGCGTGGAAGCAGGGGACCTGCCCAAGGTGGGCAGCGGCAAGACAAGGATCGGTTTCCTGCAGTGAGCGCTCTGGCCCTCAGGCGGCCGGAGGCACCCAGTTTCGGGCCGCCGCGTACACCGCGTTGGGGTACTCGGCGCGGCCACGGCTGCCGTTGTAGCGCCCCAGCGCCATGAAGGTGTCGCCACGCTCGCGGTCCAGGTAGTGGCGCAGGATCACGCAGCCGAAGCGGATGTTGGTCTGCATGTGAAACAGCTTGCCCGGGTCGCCGTCGCCGATCAGGCGCGACCAGAACGGCATGATCTGCATGTAGCCCCGGGCGCCCACGCGGGAGATGGCAAATTTGCGGAACGCGCTCTCGACCTGGATCAGCCCCATCACCATGGTCGTGTCCAGCCCGGCGCGGCGCGTCTCGTACCAGACGGTCTGCAGGAACTCGATGCGGGTCTGGAAATCCGGCTTGCGCTTCTTGAGGCGCTCGCTCATCGCGCCCATCCAGCGCAAATAGGCCAGCCGCTTCTCGGTGTCGGTGAACTCGGGCACCGGCGGCGCGCTGTTGGCGATGGCCGAACTGAGCGCCGTGCGCACCGAATCGGCCAGCGGCTCTTCCACCTGACCGCCCGCGTGCACCAGACCTGCGCCGAGCCATCCGGCCGAGCCCAGTGCTGCCGCACGCAGCAGGCACTGGCGGCGATCCAACGAGGACATGGCTGCGGTCATCGAGCAACCTTCCGTGCTGCGCACTGCAGGGCTGAACGCCTTCGGAGCGGCCGTTCGGCGTTCACGCGCCCAGTCGACCCTTGACGAAGGCCAGGGCTTCGGCGGCCGGCACCTTGGTCGCAGCGGCATCGCGGCGGTGCTGGTACTCGACCATGCCCTCCTTGAGACCCCGATCGCCGATGGTCACGCGGTGCGGCACGCCGATCAGCTCCCAGTCCGCGAACATCGCGCCCGGGCGCTCGCCGCGGTCGTCCAGGATCACGTCCACGCCCGCGGCCAGCAGGCCTGCGTAGAGCTCGTCCGCCGCGGCTTTCACAGCTTCGCTGCGGTCGGCACCGACCGGGCAGACGACCACCGTGAACGGTGCGATGGCGTCGGGCCAGACGATGCCGCGCTCATCGTGGTTCTGCTCGATGGCCGCCGCCGGCAGGCGCGTGATGCCGATGCCGTAGCACCCCATCTCGAAATGCTTGGGCTTGCCATCGGTGTCCAGGAAGGTCGCGTTCATGGCCTTGCTGTACTTGGTGCCCAGATAGAACACGTGGCCCACCTCAATGCCGCGCTCGATCGCCAGCGCCCCCTTGCCGTCAGGCGACGGATCGCCTTCAACGACGTTGCGCAGATCCGCCACCAGGTCGGGCTCGGGCAGATCGCGGCCCCAGTTCACGCCCGTGGTGTGGAAATCCGGCTCGTTGGAACCGCAGATCCAGTCGGCCATCACCGCCACCTCGCGGTCGGCCACGATCTTCAGCGGCTGCTTCAGACCGACCGGCCCCAGGTACCCGGGCTTGCAGCCGAAGTGCGCGTCGATCTCGGGGATGCTTGCGAAGCGGAAGCCCTTGTCCAGACCCGGCACCTTGCTCACCTTGACCTCGTTCATGTCGTGGTCGCCGCGCAGCAGCAGCAGCCAGACCTGGCTCCTGACGATTTCCCCGGCCTCATTGAGCTCGTCGGTCGCCAGCACCAGCGACTTGACCGTGGTGGCCAGCGGCACACCCAGGTACTCGGCCACATCGGCGCAGGTGCTCTTGCCCGGCGTGGGCATCTTCACCATCGGGTTGGCCGGTGCCGGGCGCGGACCCGCGGGCGCCAGCGCCTCGGCCTTCTCCATGTTGGCCGCGTAGTCGCTGGCCGGGCAGTACACGATGGCGTCTTCGCCTGTGGCCGCGATCACCTGGAATTCTTCGCTCAGATCCCCGCCGATGGCACCGCTGTCGGCCGCCACTGCGCGGTACTTCAGGCCGAATCGGTCGAAGATGCGGCGATAGGCCGCCGCCATGACCTGGTAGCTGGCCTTGGCGCCGGCCTCGTCACGATCAAAGGAATAGGCGTCCTTCATGATGAACTCGCGCCCGCGCATCAGGCCAAAACGCGGCCGGCGCTCGTCGCGGAACTTGGTCTGGATCTGGTACAGGTTCTTGGGCAGCTGCTTGTAGCTGCGCAGCTCTTGGCGCGCCACGTCGGTCACCACCTCTTCGCTGGTCGGCTGAATGATGTAGTCGCGCTCATGCCGGTCCTTGATGCGCAGCAGCTCCGGCCCCATCTTCTCGAACCGGCCGGTCTCCTGCCAGAGCTCGGCCGGCTGCACGACCGGCATGGTCATTTCGACCGCGCCGGCGCGGTTCATCTCCTCGCGCACGATGGCTTCCACCTTCTGGATCACGCGCAACCCCATGGGCATGTAGTTGTAGATGCCGGCGCCGAGCTTGCGGATCATGCCGGCACGGGTCATGAGCTGGTGGCTCACCACCTCGGCATCGGCGGGGGCTTCTTTCAGGGTGGTGATGAGGAACTGGGAAGCTTTCATGGGCGAACCACCACAAAGGTGGAAAAGGCATGGGGACAGGTCGGAATGGGGCTAGAGAGCAGCGGCTCCGTCGGTCGGTGTTTACCCGGCGTTGGGCCGATGCCGCATCGCGTTTGGTACGCAATTTGTCATGCGCGATGCATAATCCAGACAGTTCAAAAATTTGGGGTTGATTATGCTTGACAGAGAAGGCTTCAGGCCCAATGTCGGCATCATTCTGCTCAACCAGCGAAACCAGGTGTTCTGGGGCAAGCGCATCCGCTCCCACTCTTGGCAGTTTCCACAAGGCGGCATCGACCGGGGTGAAACCCCCGAACAGGCCATGTACCGGGAGCTGCATGAAGAGGTTGGGCTCAAGCCCGAACATGTCTGCATCGTCGCCCGCACGCGGGACTGGTTGCGCTACGAAGTGCCAGACCGGTTCATCCGCAGAGATGCCCGCGGTCACTACAAAGGTCAGAAACAGATCTGGTACCTGTTGCGCCTCGTCGCGCAGGACTGGAACCTGAACCTGCGTGCCACCGACCATCCCGAGTTCGATGCCTGGCGCTGGCACGACTACTGGGTGCCACTCGATGTGGTGGTCGAGTTCAAGCGTGGTGTGTACGAAATGGCGCTGACCGAACTGGCGCGTTACCTGCCCAAAAACGACCACCGCAACCGCTACCTGCGCTCGGGTGGTCGACCGCAACGACCCGGCGCGGAACAGATCCCGCACGCGCTGCCCCGCCTGTGCCCCGGCGGAATGGAACTGCCGCCGGGCGCCAGTTTCGACCCCGACCCCCAGGCCCAGCCTCGTCCCGGCCTGGACTGAACCGACCCCCTGGGCCGAATCCCCTGCTCAGGTGCGCGTGAGCACCAGGTTGTCCCGGTGGATCATCTCGGGCTCGGCGGCGTAGCCCAGCAGGCGTTCAAAATCTGCCGACGATCTGCGGCAGATCAGGCGCGCCTCCGGGCTGGCGTAGTTCGCAAGACCCCGCGCGATCTCCAGCCCGTCCGCCCCCCGCACCGCGATCACGTCGCCGCGCGAGAACTCCCCCTCGACGCCGGTCATGCCGATGGGCAGCAGGCTCTTGCCTTCTCCCACGATCTTTTCGACCGCCCCGGCATCGACCACCACCGCACCCCGCATCTGCAAGTGGTCGGCCATCCACTGCTTGCGCGCCTGCTGCTTCGCGGTCTGGGCCACCAGACAGGTGCCGATGGCCTCACCATCACAAAGGCGCTGCAGCACGCGCGGCTCACGCCCCCACGCGATCACGGTGGACGCACCCGACCCGGCGGCACGTTTGGCCGCCAGGATCTTGGTGATCATGCCGCCTTTGCCAATGCCAGAACCCGCGCCACCGGCCATCGCCTCCAGCTGTGGGTCGCCAGCACGCGCCACATGCACAAAGGTTGCTGAGGGATCACGGCGCGGATCGGCGGTGTACAGCCCTTTCTGGTCCGTCAGGATGATCAATACATCTGCCTCGACCAGATTGGCCACCAGGGCGCCCAACGTGTCGTTGTCACCGAACTTGATCTCGTCGTTGACGACGGTGTCGTTTTCGTTGATCACCGGAACCACGCCGAGCTGCAGCAAGGTCAGCAGCGTGGAACGTGCGTTGAGATAACGCTCGCGGTCGGCCAGATCGGCGTGCGTCAGCAACACCTGCGCACTGCCGACGCCACACTCACGCAGCTTGGTCTCGTACATCTGGACCAGCCCCATTTGCCCGACGGCCGCCGCAGCCTGCAGCTCATTGATTTCTTTCGGACGATTCGCCCAGCCCAAGCGCTTCATGCCCTCGGCCACCGCACCGCTGCTGACCATGATCAGCTCACGCCCATCTTGAACAAGGGCTGCCAGTTGCTGACTCCAGTGGCCGATGGCAGCCTCGTCCAGTCCCCGCCCTTCATTGGTGACCAGACTGGAACCCACTTTGACCACGATGCGCCGCGCGGATCTCACCACCGGTGGAACACCGCTCAGGTCGTTGATCGGAGCGGTCGCGAGGCTTCCCACATCTGCCATGTTCTTAGCGAAGTTTCGTCAATCGGTTTGTTGATCACTGCCTGCGAAGCGCGGGTCCACCACAGCGGGTGCCTGCGCGTCTTCATGAACCTTGGCAATGTGAGCATAGATCTTCTGCACCAGCAGTTCGCAGCCTTCGCGGGTGAGCGCTGAAATCTCGAACACCGGCCCCTTGTGCTTGAGTCTCTTGACGATGTCTTTCACCCGTGATTCCCGCTCTTCGGCCGGGACCATGTCCAGCTTGTTGAGCACCAGCCATCTAGGCTTGGCGTACAGCGCCGGATCGAACTTCTTGAGCTCGGCCGCAATGGCCTTGGCCTGCTGCACGGGATCCACGGTGTCGTCGAACGGCGCCACGTCCACAAGATGCAGCAACAGCCGGGTGCGCTGCAGGTGACGAAGGAACTGATGCCCCAGACCAGCTCCTTCCGAGGCTCCCTCGATCAGGCCAGGCACATCGGCCACCACAAAGCTCTTCTCCGGCCCCACGCGCACCACACCCAAGTTGGGGTGCAGCGTGGTGAAAGGGTAGTCCGCGATCTTCGGGCGCGCGTTGGAAATGGCCGCAATCAGTGTCGACTTGCCCGCGTTGGGCATGCCCAGCAGACCGACATCCGCCAGAACCTTGAGCTCCAGCTTGAGCGTGCGGCGCTCCCCAGGCCACCCGGGCGTCTTCTGCCGGGGCGCCCGGTTGGTGGAACTCTTGTAATGCATGTTGCCAAAGCCGCCATCGCCTCCCTTGGCAATGGTGATCTGCTCACCCGGCTGGAGCAACTCGAACAGCACTTCACCTGTCTCGGCGTCGGAAATGATGGTTCCCACTGGCATCTTGAGGACGATGTCATCCCCCTTGACGCCAAACATGTCGGACCCCTTGCCGTGCTCGCCTCGCTGCGCCTCAAAACGGCGCGTGTAACGGAAATCCACCAGCGTGTTCAGACTGGCATCTGCAAGAGCGTAGACATGGCCGCCACGGCCGCCGTCCCCACCGTCCGGACCACCGAACTCCTTGTACTTCTCATGCCGGAACGACGCGCAGCCGTTGCCGCCATCGCCTGCAGCGACATCGATCGTGGCTTCGTCCACAAACTTCATGATCAGCGCTTCCGAAAAATCAAACAAAAAAGGCCCGCGAACGGCGGGCCTTTCCACGGGATGCTGCCATCCAGCCAGTGGCCCGAGAGGGCCACCGCATCACACCGGCGTGATGCTCACGGTATGGCGGTTCAGTGCACCCTTGGTAGCGAAGGTCACATGCCCGTCCACAGTCGCGAACAGAGTATGGTCCTTGCCCACACCGACGTTGGTACCGGGATGGAACTTGGTACCGCGCTGGCGCACGATGATGGAACCAGCCGACACCAACTCACCACCGAATGCCTTCACGCCGAGCATCTTTGGCTTGGAATCGCGCCCGTTTCGCGTAGAGCCGCCGCCTTTTTTCTGTGCCATTTCAAACTACTCCTCAGGCAGCGATCGCAGCGATCTGCAGCTCGGTGAAATTTTGACGATGACCCTGGCGCTTCTGGTAGTGCTTACGACGACGCATCTTGAAAATGCGCACTTTGTCGTGCCGACCATGAGCCACCACGGTGGCCTTGACTGTCGCGCCAGAGACCAGGGGAGTGCCAACCTTGAGTTCGCTGCCATTGCCGACAGCAAGAACCTGGTCGATCACGATTTCCTGGCCCACTTCCGCAGCAATCTGTTCTACTTTAATTTTTTCGCCGGCAGCAACGCGATATTGCTTGCCACCGGTTTTTATGACCGCGTACATAGGAACCTCATAAAGTTGTTGCCAGCAGGGATTTGCCTGGCACTCGGCAGACGAATCTCCGCCGAACCGCAAATTATAGCACCCTCGCACCTCCTGACAGGAAGAAGTACGATCCCCTCAAACGAGCACCCTGAAGATCGCAACACGGACACGGCATGCCGATCAGGCACACCTTGCTCGGTTCCTATAATCCGCGCACTTCATTCAGCCGAACCGCGGTAGCCGATCTTGACACCAGCCAGCCCTTCCAACGACTCGCCTCTCGACCTGATACGGCTGGACATGCGGGCCGTTGATCTGGTGATCAATGAACGCCTCACCTCCGAGGTCCCCCTGGTCAAGGAAGTATCCCAGTACATCATCTCTGCGGGCGGCAAGCGGCTGCGCCCCGCCCTGCTTCTGCTCGTCAGCGGGGCATTGGGGAGCGACCATCCACACCGTCACACGCTTGCCGCTGTGGTTGAGTTCATCCACACTGCAACCCTTTTGCATGACGATGTGGTTGACGAGTCCACGCTGCGAAGAGGTCGCGCCACTGCCAATGAACGGTTCGGAAATGCGCCCAGCGTACTTGTGGGAGACTTCTTGTACTCCCGCGCATTCCAGATGATGGTAGACGTGAACAACATGCGGGTCATGCAAGTGCTGTCCGATGCAACCAACGTCATTGCCGAAGGGGAAGTACAGCAACTGGTCAACATGCACGACCCCTCCCTCGACGAGGCAGCCTACCTGCGCGTCATCCGGTCAAAGACCGCGAAGCTGTTTGAAGCAAGCGCCCGACTGGCTCCGATCCTTGCAGGAGCACCTACCGAGGTGGAAAGCGCATGCGCCGTTTACGGCCAGGCACTGGGGACCGCGTTCCAGGTGATCGACGATGTCCTGGATTACGAAGGAGACGCCCAAGAGCTGGGCAAGAACCTGGGCGATGACCTGCGCGAAGGAAAAGTGACGCTGCCCATCATTTGTGCACTCAAAAAGGCGTCGCCCGAACAGCAACAACTCCTGCAAGCCGCCATCATTGAAGGCGACGTGGAGCATATGGACGCCATCCAGAACATCATTCGCGAAACAGGCGCCCTTGAGGCAGCCCGATTGAGCGCCATGAAAGAGGCCCGTCGAGCCATGGAGGCCGCCCGAACGCTTCCTGACAATCCGTACCGCTCGGCTTTGCTACAATTGGCGGCTGACTTGTTGGAGCGACGCTCCTGAAAGACAAAAAACAGCGCAGATCGGTTCGCACCAGATCGCGCGCTTCGGCGGGGTGTAGCTTAGCCTGGTAGAGCGCTACGTTCGGGACGTAGAGGCCGGAGGTTCGAATCCTCTCACCCCGACCATCGTTTTTTGTCTGCCCGCCCCGGTTTCCACCGGCTTCGTGGGCATCAATCGACACCTCCATACAACGTACGGCCTGTGCGCAGGTACGATTTCGACACAGTTTGGGTGAATTGTGTCTTCCAAGTCATTGATTTACGATAGATTACGCGGTTATGGCATCTGTCGAAACAGCCCCTCAAGATACACCTTCCATGGCTCTGCCCGGCTTAGGTAGGGCGCTGGTGAGCGCAGGAAAGCTGGGACAAAAGGCCGCCGAAGATCTGTACAAGAAGGCTCAAAGCGGGCGCACCAGTTTCATCGCAGAACTGACCGGTTCCGGGGCCGTTTCTGCTTCCGATCTCGCTCATACGATGTCCACGGCGTTCGCAGCGCCCCTGCTGGATCTTGATGCGATCGACCTACAGAGACTACCCAAAGGCCTGCTCGACCCCAAGATCTGCAGCGACTACCGCATTGTTGTCCTGAGCAAACGCAACAACAGGTTGATGGTCGCTACGGCCGATCCGGCCGATCAACAAGCGGCAGAGAAGATCAAGTTTGCGACCCAACTGGGTGTGGACTGGGTCATCGCCGAGTACGACAAGCTCAGCAAACTCATTGAAGCGCAATCCACCACAGCCAATGAGGCGATGGACCAGATTGTCGGTGGAGAGTTCGAGTTCGACGAATTTGCAGCCGAAGCTGTCACGACGGAAGCCGACAAGACCACATCCTCGGAAGTTGATGACGCGCCAGTGGTCAAGTTCTTGCACAAGATGCTGCTGGACGCATTCAATATGCGGGCGTCTGACCTCCACTTCGAGCCGTACGAGCACAACTACCGGGTGCGTTTTCGCATCGACGGTGAGTTGCGCGAAATCGCCTCACCGCCCGTTGCGATCAAGGACAAGCTCGCTTCCCGTATCAAGGTGATCTCCAGAATGGACATCTCCGAGAAGCGAGTTCCGCAGGATGGCCGCATGAAGCTCAAGGTGGGGCCTGAGCGGGTGATCGACTTCCGTGTCAGCACGTTGCCGACGCTGTTCGGTGAAAAGATCGTGATACGTATTCTCGACCCCAGCAGTGCCAAGGTAGGCATTGATGCCCTTGGGTACGAGCCGGAGGAGAAGGAGCGTCTGCTCAGCGCGATTTCACGCCCATACGGCATGGTGCTCGTCACTGGTCCGACGGGCTCGGGCAAGACAGTTTCGCTTTACACCTGCCTGAATTTGTTGAACAAGCCTGGCATCAATATTTCCACGGCGGAAGACCCGTCGGAAATCAACCTACCAGGGGTCAACCAGGTCAACGTCAATGAAAAGGCGGGGCTGACGTTTGCCGCCGCGCTCAAGGCGTTCCTGCGACAAGATCCGGACGTCATCATGGTCGGCGAAATCCGCGATCTCGAAACGGCGGACATCTCGATCAAGGCTGCCCAGACAGGCCACATGGTCCTGTCGACACTACACACCAACGACGCCCCCACCACCCTCACGCGGATGATGAACATGGGCATTCCCACGTTCAACATTGCTTCCAGCGTGATTCTTATCACCGCCCAGCGACTTGCAAGACGCTTGTGCCCCAATTGCAAGGCGCCGCTGGACGTTCCCCGCAAAGCCTTGCTGGACGCCGGGTACAAGGCGGAAGAACTGGACGGGAGTTGGACTCCGTACAAGCCGGTGGGCTGCTCGTCCTGCAACAACGGCTACAAAGGCCGTGTCGGCATCTATCAGGTGATGCCCATTTCGGAGGAAATCCAGCGAATCATCCTCAAGGGTGGCAGCGCTCTGGACATTGCCCAACAGGCGTCGCGTGAAGGGGTCAGAACCTTGCGTGAGTCCGGGCTCCTCAAGGTCAAGCAGGGTGTGACATCGCTGGACGAAGTGCTCAGCGTCACAAACGAGTAATCGCCATCCGGACCGGGAAACGAGGAACACATGGCTACCGCAGCATCAAAAGGCACCCAGGATTTCGTGTTCGAGTGGGAGGGAAAGGATCGCAACGGAAAGGCGGTTCGGGGCGAGACACGGGCGATTGGAGAAAACCAGGTGCTGGCTGCCATGCGACGCCAAGGCATCGTGGTCACCAAGGTCAAGAAGCGCCGGATGCGTTCGGGCAAGCGGATCAAGCCCAAGGACATCGCCATCTTCACGCGGCAGTTGGCAACCATGATGAAAGCAGGCGTCCCCCTCCTGCAGGCTTTCGACATCGTCGGACGTGGCAACCCCAATCCGAGCCTCTCCAAACTGCTCAACGACATCCGGTCCGACGTCGAAACCGGCACCTCCCTCAGTGCTGCCTTCCGCAAGTATCCTCTGTACTTTGACAGCCTGTACTGCAATCTCATCGAAGCAGGGGAAGCGGCCGGTATCTTGGAAGAGTTGCTGGATCGCCTGGCAATCTATATGGAGAAAACGGAAGCGCTGAAGTCGAAGATCAAGTCGGCCCTCATGTACCCGGTCGCAGTGATCATCGTGGCGTTCGTGGTGGTCGCGGTCATCATGATCTTCGTGATCCCGTCCTTCAAACAGGTATTCACCTCGTTCGGTGCCGATTTGCCAGGCCCCACCCTGTTCGTGATTGCGATGAGCGAGTTCTTCACCGAGTACTGGTGGTTGATCTTCGGGGGCATCTTCGGCGTTTCTTACTTCTTCATGCAGGCTTGGAAGCGCAATGAAAAAGTGCAGATGTTCATGGACCGACTACTGTTGAAAGTGCCCATCTTTGGGGCATTGGTGGAAAAATCGGTTATCGCACGATGGACCCGCACACTGGCTACCATGTTCGCTGCCGGCGTACCGTTGGTCGAAGCGCTCGACTCTGTCGGGGGTGCATCGGGCAATTCGGTTTTTTCCAAAGCCACAGAGCGCATCCAGCAGGAGGTGTCGACTGGCACCAGCCTGACCAACGCCATGACCAATGCCAACATCTTCCCTTCCATGGTGCTGCAGATGTGTGCCATCGGTGAAGAATCCGGCTCCATCGACCACATGCTGGGCAAGGCCGCGGACTTCTACGAGGCCGAAGTGGACGACATGGTCGCTGGGCTGTCCAGCCTGATGGAACCCATCATCATCGTGGTGCTCGGTACGGTGATCGGTGGCATTGTGGTGTCGATGTACCTGCCAATCTTCAAGCTGGGCCAGGTCGTTTGATCAGCATGGTCAACCTGCTGGACGCTGCACTTCTGGGCGTTCTGGGGCTGCTGGTCGGCAGCTTCCTCAATGTGGTCATCCACCGACTGCCCAAGATGATGGAGTTACGGTGGGCCGCCGAATGTGCAGAACTGCAAGGCACAGCAACAGACACTGATGCTGCGGCCCCCTACAACCTCATGGTGCCTCGCTCTGCCTGCCCGCATTGCGGACACCAGATCCGGTGGTTTGAAAATGTTCCGGTGGTCAGCTATCTTGCCCTTGGAGGCAAATGCGCCGGCTGCAAAGCGCCCATCAGTCTCCGCTACCCGACAGTGGAGCTCGTGGCGAGCGCTCTGTTCGCCTGGTGCGGCTGGACATGGGGGCTGGGTTGGGAGGCGTTGGTCTGGAGCGGGTTCGCTGCAAGCCTAGTGACACTGACTTGCATTGACTGGGACACCACACTGCTGCCCGACGACATTACCTTGCCGCTGCTTTGGGCTGGCTTGTGCGCTTCAGCGCTTGGCTTCACCGGCGTGGCGCTGGCCGAAGCGCTGTGGGGCGCTGTCGGGGGCTATCTGTCACTTTGGCTGGTGTATTGGGGATTCAAGCTGGCGACGGGCAAGGAAGGCATGGGCTACGGCGATTTCAAGCTCTTCGCCGCGCTGGGAGCATGGTTCGGCTGGCAGGCACTCGTGCCGATCATCCTCATGGCATCGGTCATCGGTGCCATCGTTGGCATTGGCATCAAGATGTTTTCCCAACTGCGCGAAGGAGGCTATGTTCCGTTTGGCCCCTTCCTGGCCCTGGCCGGACTCACTTCGCTGTTCTTCGGGCCCCGCGCCATTCTGGCCGCGATTGGCCTCTGAACTGCCCGCCAGCCATGCGTCGCGTGGGCCTGACAGGAGGCATCGGCAGCGGAAAGAGCACCGTGGCCAAGATCCTGCAAACGTGCGGAGCCACCGTTCTGGACGCTGACCACATTGCGCGCATGTGCACCCAAGCCGGCGGTGCAGCCATACCGGACATACGGCACCATTTCGGCGAGACGTTCGTCTCCGCCGACGGCGCTATGGACCGCGACAGGATGAGGACACACGTGTTCGCAAACCCGCAAGCCAAACAGCTGCTGGAGTCGATCATCCATCCACGGGTCCATGAGGAGCTGGAGCGGCTGTTGCAAACAAGCCCTGCTGATTGCGTGGTGTTTGATGTGCCCCTGCTCGTCGAATCGGACCGCTGGCGCCCTCAACTGGATACAGTGCTCGTGGTGGACTGTGAGCACGAAACCCAGATCGCCCGGGTCATGGCTCGCAACGGTTGGCCTCGCCAGCAGGTCGAGAGCGTCATCGCCCAGCAAAGCCAGCGCGCCAAACGACTGGCCAGCGCTGACGGCGTGCTCTGGAACGATGGAATCGATCTACCGGCGCTGCAAGCCTTGGTCCTGGGAATGGCTCGCCGGTTGGGACTATGATGAACAAGCTCATGACTGAACCTCTGCGCCCTTTGACGCTGTGATCCTGTACGAATACCCCTTCAACGAGCGCGTCCGGACTTACCTCCGACTGGAGCATCTGTTCACACGGCTGTCCGAGCTTGTGACGCGCTCTGACGCGCTGGATCACCACTTCGCCATTCAGACCATCTTCGAGATCATGGATGTGGCCGCCCGTGCGGACATGAAGTCAGATGTCCTCAAAGACATTGACCGGCACCGCATCCAGCTCAACGGCTACCGCGGCAACCCTGCCATCTCCGAACGGGTGCTTGACGAAGTCATTGGCCAGCTGGACGCCAGTTTTTCGGAACTCAGCGGTGCGACCGGCAAAACCGGCCAGTCCCTGACCGACAACGACTGGCTGATGGCCATTCGGAGCCGCATCGGCATTCCGGGCGGTACCTGCGAGTTTGACTTGCCCGGTTACTTCCACTGGCAGCACCAGTCAGCGTCGCTGCGCCAAGCAGACCTTCAGCGCTGGGTACAGCCCCTGGCACCGCTGGCTGAAGCCATCATGTTGCTGCTGAAGATGATGCGGGACTCCGGGTCCCCTCACAAAGTGGTGGCTCCCGGCGGCCAGTTCCAGCAAAACCTTCCCCAAGGCCGTACCTACCAGTTGCTGCGCCTTGCCATAGATCCGCGCCTTGGGCTGATCCCAGAGATCAGTGGCAACCGCCTGATGCTGTCAGTCCGATTGCTGCGCTTGGGAGTGGATGAACGCCTGCATCCCGCCGGGGAGGATGCGTCATTCGAGCTCACGCTCTGCTCCTGAACGCCTTCATGAGCCAGGTACCCAAACAGGTGACATGCCCGACCTGCGGAAGTGCAAGCCTGTACGCCGCCACCAACCCCTACCGACCTTTCTGCAGCGAACGCTGCAAGCAGATGGATCTGGGCGCCTGGGCGAGCGAACAGTTCAAAGTGCCCGAGCAGGCGTCCGATCGCGAGCCTGGCTTCGAAGAACACTGAGTCGTTTCAGCAGGCAGGCGGAGCAGCGGCAGCCTCTTCTTCGGCCAGCCAGGCGAGCACCGGCACCGTCCCCGGCAGCACAGGCTCGCAGCTCACCGGCAACCGCTCCCAGCGATGGCTCTGACCCTCATGCATGTGCAGGTCCCCGGACCACTCGTAGACCTTGCAGAAGTTCAGGCGGACCAGCGCGTGGGGATAGTCGACCAGTGATCGCCGCCAGGCCATGGCCGGGCCGATGGTGACGCCGATCTCCTCCTGCAGCTCCCGTCGCAAGGCCTGCTCCACGCTTTCACCAACCTCCAGCTTGCCGCCCGGGAACTCCCAATAACCAGCGTAGACCTTGCCAGGTGGTCGGGATGTCAGGAGATAGCGGCCCTCTGCATCGACGAGGATGCCGACCGCAACCTCCGTGACCGGGCGCTGCGCGCCCTCGGTGGTGCCGCCGCCATCGACCACCAGCACCGCGGTCTGCCTCATGGCTGCGAACGATGAGAGCCCGCGTAGTCGCGGGCAAACTGGTAGGCCACGCGTCCGCTGCGCGAACCGCGTTCGAGCGCCCAGACCAGGGCCTGCGGTCGCGCCGCTTCGATCTCGGCTGCAGGCACATCAAACGACGCCAGCCACTGGGCCACGATACTCAAGTACTCGTCCTGGCTGAACGGGTAGAAGCTGACCCATAGCCCGAAGCGCTCAGACAGAGAGATCTTTTCCTCCACCACCTCGCCGGGATGCACCTCGCCATCGGCGGTATGGGTGTACGTGAGGTTCTCCTTCATGTACTCCGGCAGGAGGTGCCGTCGGTTACTGGTCGCGCAGATCAGGACGTTCTGCCCTGCCGCCGACACCGTACCATCGAGGATGGATTTGAGGGCCTTGTACCCCGCCTCGCCGTCCTCGAAACTCAGGTCATCGCAGAAGACCAGGAAGCGCTCGGGTCTGTCGGCCACCACATCCACGATGTCCGGGAGGTCCACCAGATCGGCCTTGTCCACCTCGATCAGCCTCAAACCCTTCGGCGCATACTCGTTCAGGCAAGCCTTGATCAGAGACGATTTGCCGGTACCACGCGCGCCCGTCAACAACACGTTGTTGGCGGGCAAACCTTGCACGAACTGCTCGGTGTTGCGCTGGATCTTTTCCTTCTGCCCGTCGATTTCCTGCAGGTCGGACAGACGCATCTGGGCCACCTGGCGCACCGGCTCGAGGACGCCATGACCGCTGCTGCGTTTGCGGTAGCGAAATGCGATGGAGGCGTTCCAGTCGGGAGCACCCAACGGCTGGGGCAGCACCGACTCGATGCGGGAGATCAGCTGTTCGGCTCTTTGCAGGAGCCGTTCGAATTGCTCGTTCATGCCCAGCGACCTTGGGTCACGACCGGTAGTCGGCGTTGATGGTCACGTAGTCGTGGCTGAAGTCGCAGGTCCAGACCGTCTCGGTGGCGCTTCCGCGCCCCAGCCCGATGCGCACCAGGATCTCGGCAGCCTTCATGACGCGCTGCCCGTCTTCTTCGCGGTAGTCGGGGTTGCGACCACCCGCCTTGACGACATGCACATCCCCCAGATGCAATTCAATCTTGGACGCATCTAGGTCGGCGATGCCGGCGTAACCGACGGCGGCAAGAATCCGGCCCAGGTTGGGGTCGCTGGCAAAAAAAGCTGTCTTGACCAGCGGCGAGTGGGCCACGGCGTAGGCCGCCTTCAGGCATTCGTCGCTGCTGGCCCCGCCTTCCACCCGCACCGTGATGAACTTGGTGGCGCCTTCGCCGTCGCGCACGATGGCGTGGGCCAGGAACTGGGCCACTTCTGTCATGGCCGCCAGCAGGGCCCGGCCGTCGGCGCTGGCCAGGTCGGTCACGACCGGATTGCCAGCCTTGCCCGTGGCCACCACAACAAAGGAGTCGTTGGTCGATGTGTCACCGTCCACTGTGACGCGGTTGAAGGAACCGTCGGCCAGCCGTTTGGCCAGGGCCGGCATCAAGGCGGGCGCCACCGCCGCATCGGTGGCCACATAACCCAGCATGGTCGCCATGTTCGGGCGGATCATGCCCGCCCCTTTGGCGATGCCACTCACGGTCACGGTCTGGCCCCCCACCGTCGCCTGGCGGCTGATCGCCTTGGGAAGCGTGTCGGTGGTCATGATCCCCTCGGCCGCCTTGAGCCATTGCGCACCTGTGGCACCGGCGGCACTGCCGGCATCTGACAGAGCGGCAGGCAGTCCGACGAGCAGCCGCTCCAGTGGCAGGGGCTCCATGATCACGCCGGTCGAAAAAGGCAGCACCTGCTCGTGCTGCACACCCAGGGCCAGCGCCAGTGCATTCGTGGTCTGACGGGCGTTCTGCAAACCCGGCTCACCCGTGCCGGCATTGGCGTTGCCCGTGTTGATCACCATGGCCCGGATACCCAGGCCCGCAGCGAGATGGTCCCGGCACACCTGCACGGGCGCAGCCGCGTAGCGGTTCTGCGTGAACACAGCCCCGACGACACTGCCCTCATCCAGCAGAAAAACGGTCAGGTCCTTGCGGTTCGCTTTGCGAATGCCAGCTTCGGCCACGCCGATGCGAACACCCGCGACGGGCAGCAGGTCCTGGGCTTGGGGGGCAATGTAGTTCACAGCCATGGCATCAGATTCCGGTCAAAAGGGCATCAAGTCAGTGCGCCGTGGCAGTGCTTGTACTTCTTGCCGCTGCCGCAGGGGCAGGGGTCGTTGCGCCCCACACGCGGCACCTCGGCCACCGCAGTCGCGGGGTCGACAACGCTCTCGGCTTCGCCGGTTTCGGTCGGCGCGGTGTAGGTCACGTTGGCAATCTGTTCGGCGCTGGCCTCCATCTGCTCGGTGGCTTCAGAGATCTGCTCGGCCGACTGCACGCGCACGTTCATCAGGATGCGGGTCACGTCGTTCTTCACACTGTCGAGCAACTGGCCAAACAGCTGGAAGGCCTCCCTCTTGTACTCCTGCTTGGGCTGCTTCTGGGCGTAGCCCCGTAGGTGGATGCCCTGCCGCAAGTAGTCGAGTGCGGACAGGTGGTCCCGCCACTGGCTGTCGATGGTCTGCAGGAGCACCATGCGCTCGAACTGGGTGAAATTTTCATCGCCGACCAGTGCCACCTTGTCTTCGAACACTTGCTTGGCAGCCTTCTGAACACGCTCGACGATGTCGTCGACCTCGACCGACTCAGACTCTGACACCCAGCTGGCAACCGGCAGATCCACCGACCACTCTTCGCGCAGCACACGCTCGAGGCCGGGCAGATCCCATTGCTCCTCCACGCTGCCTTCGGGCACGAACTGGTGCACCAGATCCGTCATGCAACCCTCGCGCAATGCGTCGATCTGGGCCCGCAGGCTCTGTGCGTCCAGGATGTCGTTGCGCTGCTGGTAGATCACCTTGCGCTGGTCGTTCGACACATCGTCGTATTCCAGCAACTGCTTGCGGATATCGAAGTTGCGGGCCTCGACCTTGCGCTGGGCACTTTCGATGCTGCGTGTGACGATGCCGGCCTCAATGGCCTCGCCCTCTGGCATCTTCAGCCGGTCCATGATCGCCCGTACCTTCTCGCCTGCAAAGATCCGCATCAGCGAGTCGTCCAGGCTCAGGTAGAAACGGGATGAACCCGGGTCGCCCTGACGGCCCGAGCGGCCCCGCAGCTGGTTGTCAATGCGGCGGCTTTCATGGCGTTCGGTCGCGATGATGCGCAGGCCGCCGAGTGACTTCACCTTCTCGTGGTCCGACTGCCACTGATCACGAAGCGCCTGCACGCGCTGCGCCTTGCTGGCGTCGTCCAGCGACTCGTCGGCCTCAACCGCAGCGACCATCTTTTCCAGGTTGCCACCGAGCACGATGTCGGTGCCGCGGCCAGCCATGTTGGTGGCAATGGTGATGGCGCCAGGGCGCCCCGCCTGGACGATGATGTCCGCTTCTCGGGCGTGCTGCTTGGCGTTGAGCACCTCGTGCGGCAGCTTTTCGGCAGTCAGCAGACCGGAGATGATTTCCGAGTTCTCGATCGAGGACGTGCCCACCAGCACCGGCTGGCCACGCTCGTGGCACTCGCGGATGTCCTGAATCGCCGCAACGTACTTTTCCTTGGTGGTCTTGTACACGCGGTCGAGCTGATCGACGCGCTGGCTGGGGCGGTTCGGCGGGATCACCACGGTCTCCAGACCGTAAATTTCCTGGAATTCGTAGGCCTCCGTGTCGGCGGTACCGGTCATGCCCGACAGCTTGCCGTACAGACGGAAGTAGTTCTGAAAGGTGATCGAAGCCAGCGTCTGGTTCTCGGGCTGGATCGCGACGCCTTCCTTGGCCTCCACCGCCTGGTGCAGGCCGTCGCTCCAGCGGCGACCGGACATCAGCCGGCCGGTGAACTCGTCCACGATGACGATCTCGCCGTTCTGCACCACATAGTGCTGGTCACGGTGGTAGAGGTGATGAGCCTTGAGCGACGTCACCAGGTGGTGCATCAAAGCGATGTTCGCAGGGTCGTACAGCGAAGCGCCCTCTGGCAACAGACCCGCCTGGCTGAGCAGGCGCTCGGCATTTTCGTGCCCCTGTTCGGTCATGTGGATGGAGTGTGCTTTCTCGTCCACCGTGAAGTCGCCCGGCTTGATCACGCCTTCGCCGGTGCGGGGATCGGCCTCGCCTTCCTGGCGGGTCAGGTGCGGCACCAATTGCTTGATGGCGGTATAGACCGGCGTCTGATCCTCGGCCTGGCCACTGATGATCAGCGGCGTACGGGCTTCGTCGATCAGGATCGAGTCCACCTCGTCGACGATCGCAAAATTCAGTCCCCGCTGCACGCGGTCCTTGGCCTCGTGCACCATGTTGTCGCGCAAGTAGTCAAAGCCGTACTCATTGTTGGTGCCGTAGGTGATGTCGGCGCCGTACGCGGCTTGCTTTTCCTCACGCGGTGCCTGGGGCAGGTTGATGCCGACCGACAGCCCGAGAAAGTTGTAAAGCCGCCCCATCCACTGGGCATCGCGGCTCGCCAGGTAATCGTTCACGGTCACGACGTGAACGCCTTTGCCCGACAGCGCATTGAGGTAGACCGGCAGCGTGGCGGTCAGTGTCTTGCCTTCACCGGTTCGCATCTCGGCGATTTTCCCGGAGTGCAGCGCAATACCACCAACCAGTTGCACATCGAAGTGACGCATCTTCATCACGCGCTTGCTTGCCTCGCGCACCACAGCGAATGCCTCGGGAAGGATCGCATCGAGGGTGGCGCCGTCGGCCAGGCGGCGCTTGAACACCTCCGTCTGCGCTGTCAACTCGTCGTCGCTGAGCTTCTCGAATTGAGGCTCCAGACCGTTGATGCGTTCCACCGTTTTGCGGTAGGTCTTGAGCAGACGGTCGTTGCGGCTACCGAACAGTTTGGTGAGGAAATTTGTGGCCATAAGTGCGGACCGGCAGCAGGCATGGAAATGCCAGGCAGGCGAAATGATCGAACAACTCCTGCCAGCCGTATCGGCTTGCACGGGCACGCGGAAGGTGCCGGCAAACGCTGCTGTTTCAAGAGCAAAGCCGCAATTTTACCCGGCGGTTTCGGAGGCTGATCAGGGCCTTCGCGGGTTGCCTGGAACCAGTTGAGCCGCCGCGAGTGTCTCTCCTGCAGCCAGGAACCGGGATGGGTCCTGTGGTACGCCCGACACCCACACCTCGAAGTGCAGATGCGGACCCGTCGATCGCCCCGTGGAGCCCACCGCGGCGATGACCTGACCACGCTTGACGATATCCCCCTTCTTGACGAGCACCCGAGACGCATGGGCGTAGCGGGTGATCAGGTCATTGCCATGATCCACTTCTACCATGTTGCCGTAGGCAGGGTGCATGTCCTGAACCACCACCACGCCTCCTGCGGCAGCCAAGATGGGTGTTCCGGTGTCTGCGGGGAAATCCAGTCCCGTGTGCAGGGCTGAGCGCCCGGTGATGGGGTCAATTCGGAACCCAAATGGCGAGCCAATGCGGCCACCCGCTACCGGCTCTTCGGTAGGGACAAGCGTGCGCTGTATCTTCTGGTCGAACAGTCGCGACTCGATCACCGTCAGCCAATCCACGCCCGCGCCACTGACTCTGTCCAGTTGGTTCATCGCAGACATCAGCTCAGGCAGCGTGATATCCCGCCCGGACACCAGGGCTCCGCCGGATCCCGGTTGTACCTTGAGTTCTTCGGGCTTCAGCCCAGCGAGTCCGGCCACACGCTCCCCCAGCGACTCGATCTGGAGCATGCGTGCCTGCATTTCGCCGAGCTTTCGCGCCATGGCGTCCAGGTTCTCTCGCATGTACAGCTCTTTGGAGTCGACATCTCCCTGAGTCACCAGACGGGCAACCGAGTTGAAGCCGGGCCACTCCTGACGCACCCCATGCAGGAACACCCAGTGGTATGCGGCCACAGAGCCCAGCATGACCAGTATCGACAAGAGAATGCCAGAAAAGGCCAGCTTGAGGCCGCTCAAATGGAGCGCTTGGCTTTTGGCCAGCCAGGCATCCGTGATAATGATGTGCACTGTCAGACCACCTCTTTCAACGGCAGCGAAGTGTTGCCAAACCTGCCAAGCATGAGCACCGCCTACCGGTACAACAGACGCGTGTTCAGCCTCGAACAGGCTGTTGGCGAAGAACCCACATTGGCACTTCTGCAGGAGCGCATTCGCGCGTCCCGGAACTGCTTGGAAGCGGTTACGGCATTGATACCAGCACCGCTGCGTTCACAGGTTCAACCTGGCCCGCTGGCGGACGGTGAGTGGTGTTTGCTGGTCAGCAGCGCCGCCGCATCAACCAAACTTCGCCAACTCCTGCCATCCATGCGGCAGCGTCTGGCCCAAAACGGAATGGAGATTACCTCCATTCGTTTGAAAATCCAAACACCAAGACACTGAAGTCCCCGGATGGTGCCGCTTGTCTGACTCGAACAGACGACCTATCGCTTACAAGGCGAGTGCTCTACCAACTGAGCTAAAGCGGCTTCTGGATGAAAATTCTACTTGACGCGCTTGAGTTGAGGCCGACCACCACTGCGACCCGCTCCATCTGGTGGAAGCTCCGTTCCGCCGTCTTCGGATCCAACAGGCATCGGAACCGACCGGAGTAAAGACACGCGATCAGCCGCCGCCTGCTCACCAGGATCCGGCGTCATCTGCAAAGGATCCTCGGTGGCCGCTTGCAGCTCATCCGGCGGAGGAAAAGCCATGCCCTGACCGTTCTCTCGCGCGTAAATCGCGATCACATGGGTCGTCGGCACCACCACGTCTCGTGGAACGCCACCAAACCGCGCCTTGAACTCGATGAACTCATTGCCCAAGCGCAAACCATTGGTCGCGTCAAAGCTCACGTTGAGCACGATCTCGCGGTTGCGAACGTACTCCATCGGAACATTCACCGACCCATCCACACGCACGGCGATATGGGGCGAATACCCGTTGTCAGTGCACCACTCGTGCAAGGCACGTATGAGGTAGGGACGGGTCGAGGTTGATTCCATGTCGTCACGAATCATCGCTGAAGGCTCGCCTCAAGCGAGGCAGAACCTCATCACTTGCGCATGACCTTCTCGGATGGCGTCAGTGCCTCAATGTAGGCAGGACGAGAAAAAATCCGCTCGGCGTATTTCAGCAGAGGCGCAGCGTTCTTGCTCAACTCGATGCCGTAGAAATCCAGACGCCAGAGCAACGGGGCGATCGCCACATCCAGCATCGAGAAGTTGTCCCCCAGCATGAACTTGTTCTTGAGGAACACCGGCGCAAGCTGCGTCAGACGATCGCGAATGTGGGCACGTGCTTTTTCGAGCGCCTTCTCGTTGCCCTTGCTGCTCCGAGACTCAAGCACGGACACGTGGGTGAACAGCTCCTTTTCGAAGTTCAGCAGAAACAGCCGAACACGGGCGCGATCCACCGGATCGCCGGGCATCAGCTGGGGATGCGGGAATCGTTCATCAATGTATTCATTGATGATGTTCGATTCATACAGAATTAGGTCGCGCTCCACCAGGATCGGCACCTGTCCATAGGGATTCATGACACTGATGTCTTCTGGCTTGTTGTAGAGGTCCACATCGCGGATCTCGAAATCCATGCCCTTCTCGAAAAGCACGAAGCGGCAGCGGTGAGAATAGGGGCAGGTGGTGCCCGAGTACAAAACCATCATGTGGGAGTCTCCTAAGACAAAACAGTGGTTTGCTAGCCCGCGAACCCGCGGAACCGCAAACCACTGCAAATTTCATGGGTGACCCCGATACAGCTTCGGGGCCCCTGCATGCTCGATTTACTTGACGTCTTTCCAGAACGAAGCGTTCAGTCGCCAAGCCACGATGGTAAATGCCGCCAGGAAAAGAAGCACCCAGACGCCAATGCGCACCCGGCTGTTCTGTGCCGGTTCAGCCATCCACTGCAGGTAGGCCACCAGGTCACCGACGTTTTGATCGTACTGCTCTTGTGACATGGTGCCGGCCTTGCCGGGCTCCCAACTCTTAAACAGCTCGACTTGCTGACCGTGGCTCTCGTGTTTTTCGAAGACAGGCTTGCGTTCGCCCTGCAGTTCCCACAGCGGGTGTGGCATGCCGATGTTCGGGAACACCAGGTTGTTCCAGCCCGTGGGCTTGGTTTCGTCGCGGTAATAGCTGCGCAGCAGGGTGTAGATGTAGTCGGCACCAGTGCCGGCGCCGCTGGAGCGCGAGCGCGCCACCAGGGTCAGGTCGGGTGGATTGGCGCCGAACCAAGCCTTCGCCTGCTTGGGATCGATGGCCGCCTTCATCGTGTCACCGATCTTGTCGGTCGTGAAGGTCAGATTTTCGGCAATCTGCTTGTCGGTCAGGCCGATATCGCGCAGACGGTTGTAACGCATGAACGAGGCCGAATGGCAGCTCAGGCAGTAGTTGACGAACAGCTTGGCACCGTTTTGCAGCGCCGCCATGTCGTTCGTACGGGCTGGCGCCTTGTCCAGCGGAAAGCCAGAGCCAGCGGCCATGGCGACCCCACTCAGACCGAAGGCCAGCATCAGGCCCAGAAACATCTTTTTCATGTTGGTGATTCTCCGGATCGCACTCAGTGGGGCTTGAAGGTGACGCGGCTGGGCACTTGCTTGAACTCGCCCAGGCGACTCCACCACGGCATCAGAAGGAAGAAGCCGAAGTAGAACAGCGTGCCAACCTGAGAAACACGCTCACCCACGGGGGACGGAGGCTGCACACCCAGATATCCCAGAATGAGGAAGTTGATCACGAAGACGGTGTAGAGCCACTTGTTCCAGCTCGGGCGGTAACGGATCGACTTGACCGGGCTGTTGTCCAGCCACGGCAGGAAGAACAGGATGATCACAGCGCCGCCCATGGTCACGACGCCCCAGAATTTGGCATCGATGGCCAGCATCAGCACCACGGTGACCGCAGCGGCACCCAGCACCACCACCTTGAACATCGCCGCAAGCTTGGACTTGAGCACGGCGAACAGGGCGGCAGCCAGCACGCAGGCGATCAGCGCATACATCATCTCGCTGGTGATGGCGCGCAGCATCGAGTAGAAGGGCGTGAAATACCAGACCGGCGCAATGTGCAGCGGCGTGACCAGCGGGTCCGCGGGGATGAAGTTGTTGAACTCCAGAAAGTAGCCGCCAAACTCCGGCGCGAAGAACACAATGGCCGAGAACACCATCAGGAACATCGACACACCGAAGATGTCGTGCACCGTGTAGTACGGATGGAACGGAACACCATCGGCCGGAGCGGACACCGACCAGCGATTGCCCTTGGGGCCCGCCTTGATTTCCACACCGTCGGGATTGTTGGAACCCACATCGTGGAGCGCCATCAAGTGGGCGACCACAAGGCCCAGCAGCACCAGCGGCACGGCGATCACATGGAAGCTGAAGAAGCGGTTGAGCGTGGCGTCACCGACCACATAGTCTCCACGGATCAGCAGCGCCAGATCGGGGCCCACAAACGGAATGGCAGAGAACAGGTTCACGATCACCTGCGCACCCCAGTAAGACATCTGACCCCACGGCAGCAGGTAGCCCATGAAAGCCTCAGCCATCAGCACCAGGAAGATGCCGCAGCCGAACAGCCACACCAACTCGCGCGGCTTGCGGTAGGACCCGTAGATCAGGCCTCGGAACATGTGCAGGTACACGACCACGAAGAAGGCGGAAGCTCCCGTGGAGTGCATGTATCGGATCAGCCAGCCCCAGGGCACGTCGCGCATGATGTACTCGACCGAGGCGAAGGCCACCGGCACGCCAGCCGCATTCAGGTTGGCGTCGGGCTTGTAGTGCATCACCAGGAAGATGCCCGTCACGATCTGGATCACCAGCACGAGCATTGCCAGCGAGCCGAAGATGTACCACCAGTTGAAGTTCTTCGGCGCGTAGTACTCGGCCATGTCGCGCTTGTAGATGTAGAAGGCGGACGGAATCCGGTTCTCGAACCAGTTCGTGACCTTCTGGACAACGGGCGCGTCGGGGGAAATTTCTTTGAATTCAGCCATGGATGCCTCTGTGGGGTCGTATTGCCTGCTGAAAGCAGGTCAGGCCTTTTTCTCTTCGCCGATCAACAGCGTGGTGTCGGACGTGTAGTAGTGCGGAGGCACTTCAAGGTTGTCCGGTGCCGGCTTGTTCTTGAACACGCGGCCAGCAAGGTCGAACGTCGAGCCATGGCAGGCACAGAGGAAACCACCCACCCAGTCATCGGGCAGCGAGGGCTGAGGGCCAGGCGTGAACTTGTCGCCAGGCGAACATCCCAGGTGCGTGCAGATACCCACACCGACGAAGACCTCCGGCTTGATTGAACGGTGGCGGTTCTTGGCGTATTCAGGCGTTGGGTAGGCCTTGCGTTCAGAAGTCGGGTCGGCCAGCTGAGGCTCGACCTTCTCAAGAGCCGCCAGTTGCTCGGGACTGCGACGCATGATCCACACAGGCTTGCCGCGCCATTCGACCACGCGCTTCTCACCGGGCTGCAAGGTGGAGATGTCCACTTCGACCGCAGCGCCCGCGGCCTTTGCGCGCTCGGACGGCTGAAAACTGCTGACAAAGGGGACGGCGACGGCGGCTGCTCCCACGCCACCCATGGCGGCGGAGGTGATCAGCCAGGTACGGCGGCTGTTGTCCACAGACGCAGCGACGGTTGCTTCACTCATGGGGATCTTTCAAGGAAGTTCAAGACGTGGCCCACTAGGGTCAACCCTGCATTGTACCGGAGCGTTACAAGCCGATTTTTCACTGATCCAGACACGACAAGTCAACCACCTTGCGAGCATCGGGCCTCACTGCCGTCGTCAGGAAAAGGTAATACAAATGTGTTCTGTGCGAGAATTATTTTTCTTGGTCCAAGGGGCCATCGTTTTGTGGAACGACCATTGAAGGAGTTCATCGAATGGCCATGTTGCAAGAGTTCAAAGAATTCGCCCTCAAAGGCAACGTCATGGATCTGGCTGTAGGCGTGATCATTGGTGGCGCCTTCGGAAAGATCGTGGACTCGATCGTGGGCGACCTGATCACGCCCATCGTCAGCAAGGTTTTCGGGGGCCTTGACTTCTCCAACTACTACATTGCCCTGGCGGGCCAGGCCGCAGGCCTTCCGCTGGCAGAGGCAAAAAAAGCGGGGGCGGTGCTCGCGTACGGCAACTTCATCACCATCGCGCTGAACTTCGTGATTCTGGCGTTCATCATTTTCATGATGGTCAAGCAGATGAACCGCATGCGCAAAGAGGCGCCTCCGGCGGCACCGGCCCCGACGCCGGAAGAAGTGGTTCTGCTGAGGGAAATCAGGGACAGCCTGCGCAAGTGAGCCAGCAGCCCAACCCGGGGCGGCCGACGACCCGAACCCAAGACATCCGCAGCCGTTAGGACGGGCTCAAACGGCTCATCTCGATGGCCGCATCCACCGCCTCCAGCAGGCTTGCGGCACTCGCCCGTCCGGTACCGGCCAAATCGAAGGCGGTGCCATGGTCGGGGCTGGTACGAACCATGGGCAAGCCCAGGGTGGTGTTGACACCATGCTCCAGGCCCAGAAGCTTGACCGGAATCAGCCCTTGGTCGTGGTACATCGCCACCACCACATCGAACTCACCTTGGCGAGCCCTCATGAACACGGTGTCGGGCGCGTGCGGGCCGCTGACCTTCAATCCATCGGCACGGGCACGATCCACAGCCGGCTGCAGGATCTCGATTTCTTCCCGACCGAACAGGCCGCCCTCGCCGGCATGAGGATTCAATCCCGCAACGGCGATGCGAACATCTGGCATACCGCAGCGGCGATAGTGCGCTGCCGTGATGCGGATGGTGTCCATCACGCGTTCGGTGGTGACAGCCTCAAGCGCCTGCCGCAACGACATATGGATGCTCACCAGCACGGTGGCCAGCCCAGGCGCACTGAGCATCATGCGCACCGGCATCTCGCTCACAGGCACACCCGCGTGTTCGGCCGCCAGGGCTTGAAGGAACTCTGTGTGCCCCGGGTGTGGCAACCCCGCGACGGCCAGAGACTCCTTGTGCACAGGTGCGGTGACCAATGCCCTCGCCTGACCCGTCAACACCCACCGTGCGGCAGCAGCAATGCTGTCAGCTGCGGCACGGCCGGCTTCGGCGCTGATTCGACCCCATGGCACCAAGGCGCCCGGCGCACAGGTCTGTATTAGTGCAAGCCCCTGGCGAGAAGCATGAGCCCATTCCCCGGGGCCATCGAGCACCACCACGTCCAGCGGCGCCCCCCCACACTGCGGCCGAACCACATCCGCTGCGCGCCGCAGGGTGGCCTCGTCACCGGCCACCACCACCTGCCCCCGGAGATCGGGGCGTTCCAGAAGGGCACGAACCACAATCTCGGGCCCGATCCCAGCGGGGTCTCCCATGGTGATCACAAGCGGGCGGTGACGCCCGGGACTCTCGAAAACAGGAGTGGTCACAGTGTTACGCGGGGTTGGGAATGTCGATGAACTCATGCTCAATGCCGAGCAGCTCCGCCACGTGACCAGCCACCGCTGGCGCGCCGTAGCGCTCCGACGCGTGGTGACCACAGGCGATATAGGCCACACCGGCCTCCCGCGCGTAGTGCGTCTGGGGCTCGGATATCTCCCCCGTGATGAACACGTCGGCGCCAGCGGCGATGGCCGCCTCGAAATAGCCTTGGGCACCGCCCGTGCAGATCGCCACGCGCTCCACACGGCGCCCCGGATCGCCGACCAGCAGCGCGGCGCGTCCCAAGGCACTCTCGATGTCCTTAAGCAGTTCGGCAGCCGGCGCTGGCGCGCGCAACCCCAGGAAACCCAGCGACTGGTCGCCAAAGCGCCCTTCCCCTGCATCCAGCACGCGCACACCGATTCGGCGTGCCAGCTGCGCGTTGTTGCCCAGCTCGGCATGTGCATCCAGCGGCAGGTGATACGCCAGCAGGTTGATGTCGTGCGACAGCAGGCGCGCCAGACGCTGCTTCATCCAGCCCGTCACCCGCCCGTCCTGACCACGCCAGAACAGTCCATGGTGCACGAACAGGGCATCTGCACTGGCGTCGATGGCTGCATCGATGAACGCCAGGCTGGCGGTCACCCCGCTGACCAGCTTGCGCACCCGCACCCGGCCCTCCACCTGAAGACCGTTGGGTCCGTAGTCCTTGAAAAGCGCAGGTTGCAGGAGGCGGTCGCAGGCTGCGAGCAGTTCGTCGCGCGAGACGCCTTGACCGGGAGATGTATCGGGTGGCATGGAGGCGGTGATATCAGAACCGGCCGCCAGGGACATCCTGGCGACAGCGTTCTATTCTGTCATCGCCCACCCGGGGACGCTGCCGCGACAGGTGCTGCTCAGCCGCGCTTGCTCTCGGCGCGCTCGGACTCCACCATCTTGCGGTTGAAGAACCGGTAGAACCAGATCGCCATACCGATCATGAAAGCGATGCCAGCGATGCTGAAAAGACCATAGTCGGTGGAAAAAAGATCTGCAATGGCTTTCATCGTGTGCTCCAGTCCTCTGTGACAACAGACGGCCATTGCATCCCCAAGCCACGCCATCCGCATTGATCTGCATCAATCGGCTTGAACCGGCGAGCCACGTGGTCATATACGTGACAATGTCAGCAGGGATGCCGCGAAACGCTCCCGAGCGCCCGTTCCTTTTGCACCCGTTCACCATGAAACGCATCTGGCTCCTCTTCGCCCAAACCGTCACTGTTGCGGTGGCTGTCCTTTTTGTCGTGGGCACGCTCAAACCCCACTGGCTGGACCGACGCAATGTGCTGCCTGCGGTGGTGCCGGTGATTGAATCGCCCGGAACTCTCCCTGTCGAACCATCGCCCAACAGCTTCAGGGAAGCGGCCAAGCGGGCCTCCCCTGCGGTCGTGAGCATCAACACCAGCAAGGCCCCCGATCAGGCGCAGATGGCCGACCCCTGGTTCCGATTCTTCTTTGGCGAGCAGGGACAGGGACAACCTCAGGCCGGACTGGGCTCCGGCGTGATCGTGAGCGAAGCGGGTTACATCCTCACCAACAACCACGTGATCGAAGAAGCAGACCAGATTGAGGTGGTGCTCAACGATGGCCGGCGAAGCACCGCCCAGGTCATCGGCACCGACCCGGAAACCGATCTGGCCATCCTGAAGATCAATCTCGGTGGCCTGCCCGTGATCACCCTGGGCAATTCCGAGGCGCTGTTCATCGGCGACCAGGTGCTGGCCATCGGCAACCCCTTCGGGGTCGGTCAGACCGTGACGAGCGGCATCGTCAGTGCCCTGGGACGCACCCAGCTGGGCATCAACACGTTCGAGAACTTCATCCAGACCGATGCAGCCATCAACCCGGGCAATTCGGGCGGTGCGCTGGTGGATATCCACGGACACCTGATGGGCATCAATACCGCGATCTATTCGCGTTCGGGCGGGTCGATGGGCATCGGTTTTGCCATCCCCACCTCCACCGCGCGCAGCGTGATGGACGCCATCGTGCGCGATGGCAAGGTCACCCGGGGCTGGATCGGTGTGGAGCCGCAGGATTTGACCCCTGAGTTGGCCGAGAGCTTCTCGATCCCCTCGGGCACGGGTGTCATCATCACTGGCGTGCTGCAGAACGGGCCGGCCGCCCAGGCTGGCATCCGTCCTGGCGATGTGGTGACCCAGGTGGGAGACAAACCGGTCAGCAACGTGTCCCAGTTGCTGTCTGCCGTGGCGGCTCTCGCGCCGGGCGAACCCTCCAGCCTGGAGATCGTGAGGAAGGACGGAAAACAGCGCATCCAGATCACGCCGGGCAAGCGCAACCTGCCCAGGCCCCAGCCCAACCGCTGATCAGGACGCCGCGCTGTCCTTCACGGATTCCTCGGGGGCCTTGGTATTGCGCACAAACCACTGCGAGCCCCAGATGCCCAGCTCGTACAGCAGGCACATGGGCACCGCCAGTGCGAGCTGTGAAATCACGTCCGGCGGGGTCACGACGGCGGCGATCACGAACGCCACCACGATGAAGTAACCCCGGAACTCCTTCAGCTGCTTGACGCTGACCATGTTCATCTTCACCAGCAGCACCACCACGATCGGCACCTGGAACGCCAGGCCAAAAGCAAGATAGAGCGACAGGATGGCTTCCACATACGAGGCAATGTCGGGGGTCGCTGCCACGCTTTGGGGGGTGAACTGCTGGATGAAGCCAAACATCTTGTCCAGCACGAAGAACTGGACAAAAGCGATGCCCACGTACGCAAGCAAGCTGCCCAGGATGATCAGCGGAACCGCAAAACGCTTTTCATGGCTGTAAAGCCCCGGCGCCACAAACGCCCAGATCTGGTACATCCACCAGGGCAGCGAGAGCAGCAATGCTCCCATGGCCAACACCTTGAGCGGCACAAAGAACGGCGAAAACACCCCCACGGCGATCAGCTTGGCATCGGGAGGCATGTGCGCCCGGATGGGCACCGCAATCAGATCAATCAGTCCGCTGGGCCCGGGCCAGATGGCCAGCAGCGCCATGCAGACCCCCAGACCAGCGATGCCATAGAGCAGCCGGTCGCGCAGCTCCATGAGGTGCTGGACAAACGGCTGCTCTGAACCGGCGAGCTCGTCGGTGGATTTGTCAGGATCGGACATCAGCGAGAAGCGGAAGAGGGGCGCGGGCGGAATCGGGCCACGCGGGCCGCACCGGACTGGGCACGCGTGCGCACGCCCGTGCGGGCCTTGTACCACTGGGGCATCGCTTTCTGCTTGATGCGCCAGTTCTTCCGGGGGTGTTTGTAAGACGGGAAACCATCGGTCCCGAGCCGAGAAAGCGCCTCCGAGGTGTCGGAGGAAAACGCCGATCCATCCAGACCCGAGGTGGCTTCGGACCACGACTTCTCGAAATCGCTGGCACCGGAGGCGACCGACGACTCCACGTCGCGCGCTGCCGTCTCCACCGACTCTTTCATTTTCTTGAGCTCTTCAAGCTCCATGGAGCGGCTGACCTCAGCCTTCACGTCGGCCACGTAGCGCTGGGCCTTGCCCAACAGGGTCCCGACCGTGCGAGCCACGCGCGGAAGCTTCTCGGGGCCGATGACAACGAGCGCCACAGCGCCAATCAGCGCAAGCTTGGAGATACCGAGATCAATCATGGACCGGTGTGCGGCAGGACGTCATAAGTGGTTGGCGCCGCAGTGAGCATGCGCCAGCTTGAGTCAGCTTTTTTGCTTGGCTTCAACGTCGATGGTGGTCTTTTCGCTCCGAGCGTCCTGGCCCACCTGAGCGGCCGGTGTTGCATCGGCGGCCTGGCCACCGTCCTTCATACCGTCCTTGAAACCTTTGACGGCGCCACCGAGGTCGGAGCCGATGTTCTTCAGTTTTTTGGTGCCGAACACCATCACCACGATCAGCAGCACGATCAGCCAATGCCAAATCGAGAATGAGCCCATGAGTATCTCCAAAACGTTGTGTGAAAGCGCGACCGGCGCCAATACTGGGATTCTACGACCGCGGATTTGGTTCAGCCGCGCGCCCAGGGACGAGGACCGCCCATCACGTGCCAGTGCAGGTGCTGAACCTCCTGGCCACCTTCGATGCCGGTGTTGCACACCATGCGAAAGCCACCTTCGGGATACGGATTGCAGCCCTGTTCCAGTGCCAGCTTCGGCGCCAGCACCATCAAACGCCCCATCCAGCCCTCGTCGGCGGGCGCCAACTGCGCCATGGAGGCAATGTGCCGCTTGGGAATCAGCAGGAAATGCACCGGTGCCCAGGGATGGATGTCGTGAAACGCGTACAGCTCCTCATCCTCATACACCTTCCGGGACGGGATCTGGCCAGCAACGATCTTGCAGAAAATGCAATTGGGGTCTTGATGACTCATGGAGTTTCGGGCGGTTTCAGGAAGGCATGGCCTGGCTGGCATTCATGCGCACCATGCCCCGGACAATGCGGTAGAGGAACCAGATGGAAATGATGGCCCAGGCGATCATGCCCGGCAGCAACAACAGCAGCCACAGAGGCCAGGTGACGACATACAGGATGCCGGCCCAGATCACGGAGCGGATGCGCCAGGAGAAATGACTGGCCTGCCAGGTGCCTTCGGCGTCGCCCTTTTTCACCAGATCGATGATGAGCGCCACCAGCAGGATGCCGACGCCCACCTGCGCGCCCGGCAACACCGCCGCTACCGCCACGATCAGGTGCAGCAGATAGCTGATCCAGCCGACCGTCTTGAGGGATTCTGCCTTTTCGCTGTCCACCGCCTTGACGTCGATGATGTCGCTCATGTCGGCTCCTTTCAGGATTTGGGTTCCGCCTCGCGCGCCACCGCCTTGCGCAGGGCTTTTTCTTCCAGACCACTCAACCCCTCGCGGCGCGCCAGCTCGGCCACCACGTCGGCCGGTGTCTTGCCGTAGTGGACCAGCGCGATCATGCTGTGGAACCAGAGATCGGCCACCTCGTTGACCAGCTTCTGCACGTCGCCGCCATGGTCACAGTCCTTGGCGGCCATCACCGCCTCGGTGGCTTCTTCACCGATCTTCTTGAGGAACGCATCCGGCCCCTTGTGCAGCAGTCGCGCGACATAGCTCTTCTCGGGATCGCCGCCGTTGGCTGGCTTGCGGCTTTCAATGACCGCGGCCAGGCGCGCGAGCGAATCGGTGTCGGACATGGCACTCACTTGTAAATCGATTCCGGGTCCTTGAGCACCGGATCGACCGGCACCCACTGTCCATTCTGGTGGCTCTGGAAGAAGCAGCTGTGACGCCCGGTATGGCAAGCGATACCGGGCTCGTGGCCCAACTGGGTCACCTTGAGCAGCACCACGTCGTTGTCGCAGTCCAGCCGGATGTCGTGCACCGTCTGCACGTGACCGGACTCCTCGCCCTTGAACCAGAGCTTGTTGCGCGAACGGCTGAAATACACCGCACGCCCCAGCTCGGCCGTCTTCCGCAGCGCTTCCCGGTTCATCCAGGCGAACATCAGCACGTCGCCGGTGGCCGCTTCCTGCGCGATCACGGGAACCAAGCCCTGCGCATCCCACTTGATGGCGTCGAGCCAGTCCATCACAACCTCACCGGAATGCCGCGTTCGGCCATCCGCTGCTTGGCCTGGGCCACGGTGTACTCGCCGTAGTGGAAGATACTGGCAGCCAGCACCGCATCCGCCCCACCCTGCTGCACACCGTCGGCCAGGTGGTCGAGATTGCCCACGCCGCCGGACGCGATGACGGGCACGCTGACCGCGTCGGCGACAGCGCGCGTGAGCTCCAGGTCGAAGCCGCTTTTGGTACCGTCGCGGTCCATGCTGGTCAGCAGGATCTCGCCGGCGCCGTATTCGGCCATCTGCCGCGCCCAGGCCACCGCATCCAGCCCGGTGTTCTTGCGGCCGCCGTGGCTGTAGACATCCCAGCCTTCGCCGCGCGCAGCGGCGTCGTCCCCGTGGCGGCGCTTGGCGTCGATGGCGACCACGATGCACTGCGAGCCGTATTTGTCGGACGCGTCGCGGATCACCTGCGGATTGGCGATGGCCGCCGAATTGAAGCTGGTTTTGTCAGCACCGGCATTGAGCAGTCGGCGCACGTCTTCGACCGTGCGCACGCCGCCACCAACCGTGAGCGGGATGAATACCTGCGAAGCCACCGCCTCGATGATGTGCAGGATCAGGTCGCGCCCGTCGCTGGTGGCGGTGATGTCCAGGAACGTCAACTCGTCGGCACCCTGCTCGTTGTAGCGGGCTGCGATCTCCACCGGGTCACCGGCGTCGCGCAGTTCCACGAAGTTGACGCCCTTGACCACGCGACCACCGGTCACGTCCAGGCAGGGGATGATGCGTTTAGCCAGCATCGGTCTTCATCCGTTCAACTCGTCGGCCAGCGCCTGCGCCGCCTCGAAGTCCAGGTCACCGCTGTAGATCGAGCGGCCACAGATCACACCTTCGACGCCCTCATCCTCCACCGCGCAGAGCTTGCGGATGTCTTCCAGGTTAGACAGGCCGCCCGAGGCGATCACCGGAATCGACAGCGACTGCGCCAGCTTGACCGTCGCCTCAATGTTGATGCCGCTGAGCATGCCGTCGCGGCCGATGTCGGTGTAGATGATGGATTCGACGCCGTAGTCCTCGAACTTCTTCCCCAGGTCCACCACTTCGTGACCGGTGAGCTTGCTCCAGCCATCCGTGGCCACCTTGCCGTCCTTGGCGTCGAGGCCGACGATGATGTGGCCACCAAACGCGGTGCAGGCGTCCTGCAGAAAGCCGGGGTTCTTGACCGCAGCGGTACCGATGATCACGTAGCGCAGGCCGGCGTCCAGGTAGCGCTCGATGGTGTCCAGGTCGCGGATGCCACCACCAAGCTGCACATCGACTTCAGAGCCGACCTCCTTGAGCACGGCGCGGATGGCCTGTTCGTTCTTGGGCTTGCCCGCAAAGGCGCCATTGAGATCGACCAGGTGGATGCGGCGTGCACCCTTGTCGACCCAGCTGCGGGCCATGGCCGCCGGGTCTTCGCCGAACACCGTGGTCTGGTCCATGTTCCCCTGCTTGAGGCGAACGCACTGGCCGTCTTTCATGTCAATGGCGGGAATCAGCAGCATGATGGTGGATGAAGTGAGGGCACTCAGGGTTTCCAGGACAGGAAGTTCCGGTACAGCGCCAGGCCCTGATCGGCGCTTTTTTCCGGGTGAAACTGGGTTGCAAAAATGTTATCGCGCGCGATCGCCGACGCAAAGCGGCCGCCAAAGTCGGTCTCACCCACCACATGCGCCGGATCGGCAGGACGCGCGAAGTAGCTGTGCACAAAGTAGAAATAGGCGCCATCGGCGATGCCGGACCACATCGGGTGCTCTGGCCGGCCAGCCAGGCGGTGGAACACCTGGTTCCAGCCCATCTGGGGCACCTTGAACCGGCTGCCGTCTTCCTGCAGCCGGTTCTGCAACTGGAACCGGACGACCTCGCCGGGCATGAGGCCCAGCCCATCGGTCGGTCCCTCCTCGCTGCGCTCCAGAAGCATCTGCATGCCCACGCAGACACCAAACAGCGGCTTGTGAGCCGCAGCGTGCAACACGGCCTCTTTCAGACCCGAAGAGGCGAGTTCGTTCATGCAATCGGCCATGTGACCCTGCCCGGGCAGCACCACACGGTCGGCATCGAACACGGCCTGCGCATCGGAGGTGACGATCACGTCCACCCCCGAACCGATGGCGGCGTGCCTCACCGCCTGCGAGACGGAACGCAGGTTGCCGCTGCCGTAGTCCACCACGGCGACTGTCTTGGATTTCATCAGGACCCTGAAGAGGAAAGACTCAGAGCGAACCTTTGGTCGAGGGGATCACATCGCCCAGGCGTTCGTCACGCTCCAGCGCCATGCGCAGCGCACGGGCGAAGGCCTTGAACACGGTCTCGGCCTGGTGATGGGCATTTTCGCCGTGCAGGTTGTCGATGTGCAGCGTCACACCGGCATGGTTGACAAAGCCCTGGAAGAACTCGAAGGCCAGTTGGGTGTCGAACGCGCCGACCATGCCGGCCTTGAAGGGCACACGCATGTGCAGGCCGGGACGGCCGGAGAAGTCGATCACGACGCGCGAGAGCGCCTCGTCCAGCGGCACGTAGGCGTGGCCGTAGCGGCGGATGCCTTTCTTGTCGCCCACGGCCTTGGCAAAGGCTTGGCCCAGAGTGATGCCCACGTCTTCCACCGTGTGGTGGCCATCGATGTGCAGGTCGCCCTTGGCCTCGATCTCCAGGTCGATCAGCCCGTGGCGGGCGATCTGGTCGAGCATGTGGTCGAAAAAGCCGATGCCGGTGGACAGTTGGGCCTTGCCCGAGCCGTCTAGGTTGATACGCACGCGGATCTGCGTCTCGGACGTGTTGCGCTGGACGTCGGCCACGCGGGGGCTGGCGGCAAAAGAAGGGGTGGTCATAGGCTGGCTTGCAGGGCAGCGATCATCTGCGTGTTCTCGTCGGGGGTGCCGACCGTCAGGCGCAGGCAGTTGCCGAGCAATGAGTGCATTTTAGAAACATTCTTGACCAGCACGCCGCGCGCCTTCAGGCCTTCGAAGGCCTTCTGCGCATCGGGGACCCTCACCAGCACCATGTTGGCCTGGCTCGGGAAGGGCTGCACGCCCGGCATGGCCGCCAGCGCGGCGATCAGGCGCTCGCGCTCGGCGCGGATGGTGGCCGCCTGTTGCGCGAACACGTCGGCATGTTCCAGCGCGAACAGCGCGCATTCGGCATTGAGCACGCTCACGTTGTAGGGTGGGCGCAGCTTGTCGATCTCATGCACCAGCGCCTGCGGGCCGAGCATGTAACCGAGCCGCACGCCCGCCAGGCCGAACTTGGACAGGGTGCGCATGAGCAGCACATTGGCGTTGGCCGCCGGGTGGGCGCGTATCTCGTCCAGCCAGCTGCGGCTTGAAAACGGCTGGTAGGCCTCGTCCATCACCACCAGGCCGCCGAAACTGCCGGCCTCGGCGATCAGGCGCCGGATCACGCCCGCATCCCACAGGTTGGCGGTGGGGTTGTTCGGGTAGGCGATGTAGGTGATGGTGGGCTGGTGCTGGCGCAGCGCGGCCAGCATGGCGTCTTCGTCGAGCTCGAAATCGGCCGTGAGCTGGACGCCGTGGAAGGCCAGACCCTGCAGCTGGGCGCTCATGGCGTACATCACGAAGCCCGGCAGCGGCGCGAGGATGGAGGCACCGGGCACGTCGCAGCCCATGGCCAGCAGCGAGATCAACTCGTCCGAGCCGTTGCCCAGCATCAGGGCGCAGCCCTCAGGCAGATTCACGTAGCGCGCCAGCGCCTGCTTCAAGTCCTCGATGCGCGCGCCAGGGTAGCGGTTGACGGCCACGGCCCCCAGGCGCTCGCCCAGGGCGGCCTGCAGTTCGGGCGGCAGCGCAAACGGGTTTTCCATCGCATCCAGCTTGACCATGCCGGTCGAGTCCTGGATGGCATAGGCGTGCATGGACTGGATGTCCTGCCGGATGTTCTGCAACGGGTTCGGGGTGGTCATCGCGTTCACTTCGTGCCCCGCATCGGTGGCACGGTGGACAGGCGCAGCTCGGCGGCGCGGGCGTGGGCTTGCAGGCCTTCGCCGTAGGCCAGCTCGGCGGCGATGGCACCCAGCGGCTGGGCTCCGGCCTGGCTGACCTCGATCAGGCTGCTGCGCTTCTGGAAGTCGTACACGCCGAGCGGCGACGAGAAGCGGGCCGTGCCGCTGGTGGGCAGCACGTGGTTGGGGCCGGCGCAGTAGTCGCCCAGGCTTTCACTGGTGTAGGCGCCAAGGAAGATGGCCCCCGCGTGCTTGAGCAGCGGCTCCCAGCGGTGCGGGTCGCTGCTGCTCACTTCAAGGTGCTCGGGTGCGATGCGGTTGCTGATGGCGCAGGCCTCCTCCATGTCGCGCGTGAGGATCAGCGCGCCGCGGTCGTTCAGGCTCTTGGCGATGATGGCCGCGCGCGGCATGGTGGGCAACAGGCGGTCGATCTCGCGCTGCACCGCGTCGAGGTAGGCGGCGTCGGGGCACAGCAGGATGCTCTGGGCCAGTTCGTCGTGCTCGGCCTGGCTGAACAGGTCCATCGCCACCCACTCGGCCGGCGTGCTGCCGTCGGCGAGCACCAGGATTTCGCTTGGGCCGGCGATCATGTCGATGCCCACGGTGCCGAACACGCGGCGTTTGGCGCTGGCCACGTAGGCGTTGCCGGGGCCGGTGATCTTGTCGACCTTGGGCACGGTGGCGGTGCCATAGGCCAGCGCGGCCACCGCCTGGGCGCCGCCAATGGTGAAGGCGCGCGTGACGCCGGCCACATAGGCGGCGGCCAGCACCAGCTCGTTGCGCTCGCCACGCGCGGCGGTGGCCGCGCCCGTGCCGCCGGTGGCGACACTGCCGCGCACCGGGGTTGGCACCACCATGATGATTTCGCCCACGCCGGCCACGTGCGCCGGCACCGCGTTCATGATCAGGCTCGACGGGTAGGCCGCCTTGCCGCCGGGCACATAGATGCCCACGCGGTCCAGCGGCGTGACCTTCTGGCCCAGCAGCGTGCCGTCCTCGTCGCGGTAGGTCCAGCTCTCGCCGGAGGCCTTTTTCTGCGCCTCGTGGTAGCTGCGCACGCGGCGCGCCGCGCTCTGCAGCGCCTCGCGCTGGGCGGCTGGCAAGCCGTCGAACGCGGCCTTGAAGTCGGCCTGCGTCAGCTCCAGCTCGGCCATCGAGGCGGCCTGCAGGCCGTCGAAGCGCGCCGTGTATTCCAGCACCGCGGCATCACCGCGCTGCTTCACGTCCCCCAGGATGTCCGCCACGCGCTGCTCGATCGCATGGTCCGTGTCCGCCGACCAGTGCAGCCGGGCTGCAAAAAGCGCCTCGAAATCGGACGCGGTGGTGTTCAGGCGGGCGGGCTGGGCGGACAGACTCATGATGGAACGGACTGTTTGGAAATGGCTTGTGAGAAAGCGTCAAGGATGGGGCGGATGGCGGCCTGCTTGAGCTTGAGCGCGGCCTGGTTGACCACCAGGCGCGAACTGATGTCCATGATCTGCTCGACCTCGACCAGGTTGTTGGCCTTGAGCGTCTTGCCGGTGGACACCAGGTCGACGATCGCGTCGGCCATGCCGGTCAGCGGCGCCAGTTCCATGCTTCCGTAGAGCTTGATCAGGTCCACGTGCACACCCTTGCTGGCGAAGAACTCGCGCGCGATGGTGGTGTACTTGGTCGCGACCTTCAGGCGCGAGCCCTGGCGCACGGCCGAGGCGTAGTCGAAATCGGCCGGAACCGCCACGCTCATGCGGCACTTGGCGATCTGCAGGTCCAGCGGCTGGTACAGGCCCTGGCCGCCGTGCTCGATCAGGGTGTCCTTGCCCGTCACGCCGAGGTCGGCGCCACCGTATTCCACATAGGTCGGCACGTCGGACGCGCGCACCAGCACCACCCGCACGTCCGGCTGGTTCGTCGGCAGGATCAGCTTGCGGGAGGTTTCCGGGTCTTCCAGCACCTCGATGCCCGCGGCCGCGAGCAGCGGCAGGGTTTCGTCGAAGATGCGGCCTTTGGACAGCGCCAGGGTGATCATTTGATTCTTTCGATATCGGCACCGATGCCACGCAGCTTGGCTTCCATCTGGTCGTAGCCCCGGTCCAGGTGGTAGATGCGGTCGACGATGGTTTCGCCCTCGGCCACCAGGCCGGCGATCACCAGGCTGGCCGAAGCCCGCAGGTCGGTGGCCATGACGGTGGCGCCCTGCAGGCGGTCGATGCCCTCGATCACGGCCACCTTGCCGTCGGTCTGGATCTTGGCGCCCAGACGGACCAGTTCGTTGACGTGCATGAAGCGGTTTTCGAAGATGGTCTCAGTGACCTTGCTGGTGCCGGTGGCGATGCAGTTGAGCGCCATGAATTGCGCCTGCATGTCGGTCGGAAAGCCGGGGTACTCGGTGGTGCGGAAGCTCTGCGCTTTCAGGCGACCGGAGGCGCGCACGCGGATGAAGCCGTCACCGGCCTCGATTTCAGCGCCCGCGTCGCGCAGCTTGTCGATGACCGCGTCGAGGTGGTCGGCGCGGCCGTGGCGCAGCACCACATCGCCTCCGGTAGCGGCCACCGCGCACAGGAAGGTGCCGGCCTCGATGCGGTCGGCCACCACCTGGTGGGTGCAGCCGTGCAACCGGTCCACGCCCTGGATGTGGATGCGGCTGGTGCCATGGCCTTCGATCTTCGCGCCCATGGCGATCAGCATTTCGGCCAGATCGGGAATCTCGGGTTCCTGCGCCGCGTTCTCCAGCACCGTTTCGCCCTCGGCCAGCGCGGCGGCCATCAGGAAGTTCTCGGTGCCGGTGACGGTCACCATGTCGGTGGCGATGCGTGCGCCCTTGAGGCGGCTGCGACCCTGCGGCAGCTGGGCCACCATGTATCCGTGTTCGACCACGATCTCGGCACCCATGGCCTGCAGGCCCTTGATGTGCTGATCCACCGGGCGCGAGCCGATGGCGCAGCCGCCCGGCAGCGACACCTTGGCGCGACCGAATCGCGCCAGCAGCGGGCCCAGCACCAGCACCGAGGCGCGCATGGTTTTGACCAGCTCGTAAGGGGCTTCGGGGTTGAGGCAGTCGGGCGCCACGAAACTCATGCCACCGCGCTCACCATGCGTTTCGGTCTGCACGCCCATGTTGTCGAGCAGCAGGCGCATGGTGGCCACGTCGCGCAGACGCGGCACATTGTTCAGGTGCACCGGATCGGAGGTGAGAAGGGCCGCACAGATCTCGGGCAGCGCCGCGTTTTTAGCGCCCGAAATGGTGACCTCGCCGTTGAGGGCGCGTCCACCGGTGATTCGCAGTTTGTCCATGGTGTCGGGTCGCTCAGTTCTGGGCCGCCCATTCGGCGGGGGTGAAGGTCTTCAAGGACAGGGCGTGCACCTCGTCCGTCTTGATGCGTTCGCCCAATGTGGCATAGACGCGCTGGTGGCGCGCGATCGGCCGCTTGCCCTCGAACTCGGGCGAGACGATCACGGCGGCCCAGTGGCGGCCATCACCGGTGACTTCGATGTGCTCGCAGGACAGGCCGGCGGCGATGAGTTGTTGCAGCTGTTCAGCAGTCATGGAAGGAATCGCTCAGTGACGGATTTTGTAGCCGGTGCGCAGCAGGTGCAGGGCCAGGGCACTGACGGCCACCAGCGCGCCGCCCACCAGACCCAGACTCATCCAGGGCGACACATCGCTCACCCCGAAGAAGCCGTAGCGAAAGCCGTCGATCATGTAGAAGAACGGATTGAGATGGCTCACCGTCTGCCAGAAGTCGGGCAAGGAATGGATGGAATAGAACACGCCCGAGAGAAAGGTCATGGGCATGATGATGAAGTTCTGGAACGCCGCCATCTGGTCGAACTTCTCGGCCCAGAGCCCCGCGATCAAGCCCAGCGCGCCCAGCAAGGCTGCACCCATGAAACCGAACACCAGAATCCACAGCGGCGCCACCAGACTGGGCTGGGCATACCACCAGGTCACCGCCATCACGCCCGCGCCCACCGCGAGGCCACGCACCACCGAGGAGCCGACGTAGGCAAAGAACCAGGCGCGGTGAGACAGCGGCGTGAGCAGCAGGAACACAAGATTGCCCATGATCTTGCTCTGGATCAACGAAGAGCTGCTGTTGGCAAACGCGTTCTGCAGCACGCTCATCATCACCAGGCCGGGCAGCAGGAAGGCGGTGTAGTTCACCTGGCCGTAGACCTTGGCGCTGCCTTCGAGCACGTGCCCGAAGATCATCATGTACAGGATGGCCGTGATGACCGGCGCCGCCACGGTCTGGAAGCCGACCTTCCAGAAGCGCAGCACTTCCTTGTAGAAAAGAGTCTGCCAGCCGTTCATGGGGTGGCCTCCTGTACCTGACCGGAGGCTCGCTCCATCACCTCGATGAACACATCCTCAAGGTCGGCCTTGCGGATTTCCACGTCCTCGGCGACCACGCCGGCCTCCCGGGCGCGCGCCAGCCACTGCTCAACCTCGATCGCGTTGTGCGCCGGCAGCTGCACCACCCGACCCGTGACGCGCGCCTGCGCCGCCAGCGCCGGCGGCAGCGCCTGGTCGGTCTTGAACCGCAGCACGTTGGACGAGGCCTGGCGCAGCAGATCGGACGTCTTCTCCAGCGCCACCACCCGGCCCAGCTGCAGCATGGCGATGCGGCCGCACAGGGCCTCCGCCTCTTCCAGATAGTGGGTCGTCAGCAGCACCGTACTGCCCTGCTTGTTGAGCTGGCTGATGAACTGCCAGAGGGTCTGGCGCAGTTCCACGTCCACACCCGCCGTGGGCTCGTCGAGCACGATCACTGGCGGTTTGTGCACCAGGGCCTGCGCCACAAGCACCCGGCGCTTCATGCCACCCGAGAGCTGGCGCATGTTGGCGCCCGCCTTGTCGGTCAGCCCCAGCCCTTGCAGCAGTTCGTCGATCCAGTCGTCGTTGTGGTGGATGCCGAAGTAGCCGGACTGGAAGCGGAGCGCCTCACGAACGTTGAAGAACGGGTCGAACACCAGCTCCTGGGGCACCACACCGAGCGCCCGCCGCGCGGCCGCGTAGTCGGACTGGACATCGTGCCCCTGCACCAGCACACGACCACCGCTGGCCCGCACCAGTCCGGCCAGCACGCTGATCAGTGTGGTCTTGCCGGCGCCATTGGGACCCAGCAGGCCAAAAAACTCGCCGGGCTGGATGTCAAAGGACACGCCTTTGAGCGCCTGCAGCTCGCCACGGGCCGAAGCGTAGGTCTTGGAAACGTTCTGAAAGGAAACTGCGGGCATTGCGGAAGCGGGCCAGGTCACCGGACGCTGGCAGGACATCTGCTGACCGCGGGTGAGCCGTCGATTTTATGTCGCGGCGCGCAATGTCGCTGGCGAGCGGCTCAAGCGGGCAGCAGCTCGGCCACGCCGTAGAGTGTGACCAGCGCCTGCAGGCGCTGCGGCATGCGGGCCACCTGCAAGGTCTTGCCCTGGGTCAGCAGCGCGTTGCGCAGCTCCAGCAACACCGCCACCGCCGAGGTGTCGAACACCTTCAGCGGGTCGGCGTTCAGCACCACGGTCGGGCCTGCCTGGCGGACCAGCGAGTCCCGGAGCCTTTCCAGCGTCTGGGCGGCACCGGACAGGGTCAGCTGTTCCGGCATGGGGATGGCGGCGGTTTCAGACACGCTCATCTGCCCTCAGCTGGTCTTACCGGCTGCGCTCTTGTTGCGCTGGACCAGGTTGGCAATCAGCCCGTCGATGCCCTTGGTGTTGATCTCCTGGGCAAACTGGGACTTGTAGGTTTCCACCAGCCAGACGCCCAGCACGTTCAGGTCGTAGATCTTCCAGCCGCTGTCCGCCTTTTCGAGGCGGTAATCGAGCTGGATCGGCTCGCCCTTGCCACGCACTTCGCTGCGCACCACAACCTCGGTGTCTTCCGGCTTCGAGCGCATTGGCTTGAAGCTCAGGGTCTGGTCGCGGACTTCGCCGAGGGCACCGGCATAGGTCCGGACCAGCAGGGTCTTGAACTCGTCCTGGAGCTGTTTCTGCTGCTCGGGCGTCGCCTGGCGCCAGGCGCGGCCGACGGCCATGGACGTCATGCGGGAGAAGTTGACGTTCGGCATGATCTTGGCGTCCACCAGTGCAACGATGCGGCTGATGTCCCCCTTCTGGATCGCCGGATCGGCTTTCACGGAGGCGAGCACATCGCTGGAAATGCGCTTGACGAGCGCATCCGGTGCTTCCACCTCTGCCATGGCCAGCGGGCTTGCGAAAACAGCGGCGGCGGTGATGAGGCTGAATATCCAATGACGGCGTTGCATGTGCGATGTCCTTTCAGAAGCGGTGTGAGTCCCGGCTCGGCGCCGGATCTTCGGTCCGCATGGGACAGGGACTGTACGGCACCGGTTCCAGGTGAATGTGTCGGAACTGTAATTCAGAGGTATCGGTTTGTGGGTCAGTCGGACCCGTCCTTGAGCCCGATGCCCTTGTCTTTCAGGTCCTCGATCTGGCTTTCCCGGCGCTGCAGATAGAGGTCGCGGGTGAAGCTGTACTTGTCGAGCGCAGCGCCCTCCAGCAGGGTCGTGGCGCGCAGCAGGTTGGCCCTGGTTTCCACCGCTCGCAACACATACAGGGAGTTGCGGGTCGGGATGTCGGAGATGCCTTGCACCAGATCGCCACTGGACTCGATGCTGAAGCCCGCCGCGTCGCGAACGGTGGAGGGACCGAAGATCGGCAGCACAAGGTAAGGCCCCGAGGGCACGCCCCATCGGCCCAGCGTCTGACCGAAGTCCAGGCGAGTGCGCTCGATCCCCATTTCAGAGGCCACATCGAAGAGCCCGGCAACGCCAAAGAAGGTGTTGACGTTGAAGCGGAGGAAGTTCTCGGCGGCCTCACGGGGCCGCAGCTGCAGCGAGGCGTTGATGAACGACCAAACGTCGCGCAGATTCTCAAAGAAGTTGTTGACACCTGTGCGGACCGGGTCGGGCGTGACGTCGCGGTACACGGTGGCGACGGGTTTGAGCACCGCCCCATCCACCGCATCATTGAACGCTGTCACCTGCCGGTTCAGGGGCTCCAGCGGGTCGCGTGGGCTTGCGTTCGGACCGCTGGCACAACCCGTCAGCACGCCGACGAGCAGCAGCGATGCCAGCCAGCGCAAGAGACGACGGCCATCGAATCTCATGTCAATCTCCTGGGCACGCACCATGGCGCACTCACTGCGGTTTTTGTTCACCGCCATCGGCGGCCTTGTTGAACAGGAACTGGCCGATCAGGTTTTCCAGCACCACCGCAGACTGGGTTTGCGTGATCACGTCACCCGCTTGCAGATTCTTCTCGTCTCCGCCGGGTTCGATGCCGATGTACTGGTCACCCAGCAGCCCCGAAGTCAGGATCTTGGCCGACGAATCCTTGGGAAAAACCACCCCCTTGTTGACTTCCATGGTCACCACCCCGAGGTAGGTCTGGGGATCCAGTGTCACGCTGGTCACCCGCCCGACATGGACGCCCGCCGAGCGCACCGGCGCGCGCGCCTTCAGCCCGCCGATGTTGTCGAAGCGCGCCTGCAGCGTGTAGGTGTCGCCACCGTTGGTGAAGCTGGCCAGGTTGGCCGCCTTGAGTGCGAGGAACAGCAGCGACAGAGCGCCGAGCACGACAAACAGACCAACAAAAATTTCAATGCTTTTCTTGTTCATAGGTTCTCCCGAATCAGGGGGTCGAGAACATCAGGGCGGTCAGGATGAAGTCCATCGCCAGCACACCCAGCGAGGCGGTGACCACCGTTCTTGTGGTTGCATAGGCCACACCCTCCGGGGTGGCTTCGGTTTCATAGCCCTGGTAGAGCGCCACGGCGGTGCAGATGACACCGAACACTGCACTCTTGACGACACCGTTGCCAACGTCCCGCCAGACATCTACGCCGTTCTGTTGGATCGACCAGAAGTTGCCCGAGTCGATGCCGATCAGCAGCACGGCGACCACATAGGCGCCGAGAATACCGACGGTGGAAAACAGGGCGGCAAGCAAGGGCATCGACAGGATGCCGCCCAGGAAGCGCGGTGCCAGCACCCGGGCCTTGGGGTCGATGGCCATCAGCTCCATCGCCGCGATCTGTTCGCCGGCCTTCATCAGTCCGATCTCGGCCGTCAGCGAGGTGCCGGCGCGCCCTGCAAACAGCAGCGCCGTCACAACCGGTCCCAGCTCCCGCACCAGCGCCAGATTGACGATCAGGCCTAGCGACTCGGCGGCACCATAGGTGGTCAGCGCGTAGTACATCTGCAGTGCCAGCACGAAGCCGACGGACAGGCCTGAGGCAACGATGATCACCAGAGAACGGTTGCCGATCGCATGGATCTGCCCGACCACCAGACCGAAACGTCGCAGCGCCGCCGGCATTGCACGCAACAGGTCCAGAAAAAACAGCGCGCCGTGACCCCAACGCGCCAGCAAGGCCAGCACCAGCTGGCCAATCTTCTGTAACAGGTTCATGCGGCAGCCCTCGGACCATAGTCTTCGGCGACAGACCGGGCCGGGTAGTGGAACTTGACCGGACCGTCCGGTTCGCCACGCACGAACTGGCGCACCTCGGGATCGGTGCTGGCCATGAGTTCGGCGGGCGTGCCCTGCGCCACCACACGACCGCCCGCTGCGAGCAGCACCACATGGTCGCTGATCGCCATGCACTGCGGGATGTCGTGGGAAATCAGCAATGAGGTGGCACCAGTCACATCGGTCAGGGTGCGGATGAGCTTCGCGGCCACGCCCATGGACACCAAATCGAGGCCAGCAAAGGGTTCGTCGTACATGATCAGCTCCGGATCGAGCGCGATCGCCCGGGCGAGCGCCACGCGACGGGCCATGCCACCGGAGACTTCGCTGATCTTGAGATGGGCCGCGCCCCGCAAGCCCACCGCATCGAGCTTCATCAGCACGATGTGGCGGATCAGCGGCTCGGGCAGGTCGCTCATCTCGCGCAGGGGAAACGCGACGTTGTCGAACACGTTCAGGTCGGTGAACAGGGCACCGAACTGGAACAGCATGCCCAGGCGGCGGCGCAGCCGGAACAGCTGCGCCTTGTCGGCGGTGTTCACCACCTCACCGTCGAACACCACGCGGCCGCTGTTCGGCGCATGCACGCCGCCGATCAGGCGCAGCAGAGTGGTTTTTCCGCAGCCGGAACCGCCCAGCACGGCCGTGATCTTGCCGCGGGCGAACTGGAGGGAGATGTCGTTGAGGATGGTCCTTCGGCTGTCGTAGCCGAAGGTGACATGGTCGATGTCGATAAAAGGGGTATCGCTCATGAGGCCAGATGTGTGACCGGGCATTGTCGCATGGGCGTCGAAAACGCCCGGCCCGCCTCCGGCAATCCCCCAGGACTCATCGCGGCAGGTCGGACTGCCCCATCAGGAACTCGTCCACCGCCCGCGCCGCCTGGCGTCCTTCGCGGATGGCCCACACCACCAGGGACTGGCCGCGGCGCATGTCACCGGCCGCAAACACCTTGGGCACGTTGGTGACGTAACCACCGGTAAAGACCGTCGAGGCCTTGGCGTTGCCACGGGTATCCTTGTCGACACCGAAGGCGTCCAGCACGGTGGACACCGGGTTCACGAAGCCCATGGCCAGCAGCACCAGGTCGGCCTTGTATTCCTTTTCGGTGCCGGCCACCTCGACCATCTTCCCGTCCTTGAACTCCACGTTCACGGTCTTGAGGCCGGTGAGCTTGCCGTTCTTGCCGATGAACTCCTTGGTGGAGATGGCGAATTCGCGCGCGAGGATGCCTTTCTCGGCGCTCTCGTCGTGGCTGGAACTGGTGCGCAGCTTCAGCGGCCAGTACGGCCACACCAGCGGCTTGTTCTCCTGCTCGGGCGGCTGCGGCATCACCTCGAACTGGGTCACGCTCACGGCGCCGTGGCGGGTGCTGGTGCCCACGCAGTCGGAGCCGGTGTCGCCGCCACCGATCACGATGACGTGCTTGCCGTCGGCGCGCAGCTGGTTCTTCAGCTTGTCGCCGGCGTTGACTTTGTTCTGCTGCGGCAGGAACTCCATCGCGAAGTGCACGCCGTCCAGGTCACGCCCCGGAACTGGCAGGTCACGGCTCTGCTCGGAACCGCCGGTCAGCAACACGGCGTCGAACTGGGCCTTGAGGTCTTCGGCGCTGATCATGGTCTTGGCGTCGTTGGTGACCTTGCTGCCCTCGGGCATGGTGCCGATCAGGGTACTGGTCTTGAACACCACGCCTTCGGCTTCCATCTGCGCGACACGGCGGTCGATGTGCGACTTCTCCATCTTGAAGTCGGGGATGCCGTAGCGCAGCAGACCACCGATGCGGCTGTTCTTCTCGAACACCGTCACGTCGTGGCCGGCGCGCGCCAGCTGCTGGGCCGCGGCCAGGCCGGCCGGTCCGGAACCCACCACCGCCACCTTCTTACCGGTCTTGTGCCGGGCCGGCTGCGGCTGGACCCAGCCGTTCTCCCAAGCCTTGTCGATGATCGCGTGCTCGATGGACTTGATGCCCACCGCGTCGCCATTCACGTTGATGGTGCAGGCCGCCTCGCAAGGCGCGGGACAGATGCGGCCGGTGAACTCGGGGAAGTTGTTGGTGCTGTGCAGCACGGTGATGGCGTTCTGCCAGTCGCCCTGGTACACGAGGTCGTTGAAGTCCGGAATGATGTTGTTGACCGGGCAACCGTTGTTGCAGAACGGCGTGCCGCAGTCCATGCAGCGCGCGCCCTGGATCTTGGCCTGGCTGTCGTCCAGCGCAACCACGAATTCCTTGTAGTGCTTCAGGCGTTCGGCAACGGGCTTGTAGCCCTCTTCCAGACGCTCATATTCCATGAAGCCGGTGACTTTTCCCATGATGTTGGTCCTGCGTGGGGTGGTTGCTTCTTACTTGGCGGGGGCCGTTTGCTTCTTGGCACTGCCCTGGGCCTTGCCAGTGGCGGCCACGGCCGCCTTCTTGGCGTTGATCTCGGCCAGGGCGCGCTTGTATTCGGTCGGGAAGACCTTCACGAACTTGGCGCGGGCTTCGGCCCAGTTGTCCAGCAGCTCGCGGGCACGCTTGCTGCCGGTCCAGCGGTTGTGATCCTGCAGCAGCTTCTTGAGCTGGGCTTCGTCGGTCTGGTCGCGGTGCCAGATCGCCTTGTCCGTAGTGGCTTCCTGTTCGGTGGCGGACAGCACCTTCTCCAGCGCGACCTGGGCGGTGTTGCAGCGCTGGGCGAACAGGCCGTCCTCGTCGTAGACGTAGGCGATGCCGCCGCTCATGCCGGCCGCGAAGTTGCGGCCTGTCTTGCCCAGCACCACCACGGTCCCGCCGGTCATGTACTCGCAACCGTGGTCGCCCGTGCCTTCGACTACCGCCGTGGCGCCCGAGAGGCGCACGGCGAAGCGCTCGCCTGCCACGCCGCTGAAGAAGGCTTCACCGGAGGTGGCGCCGTACATCACCGTGTTGCCGACGATGATGTTGCGGGTGGACTCGCCTCGGAAGTCGATGCTCGGACGCACCACCACACGGCCGCCCGACAGGCCCTTGCCGGTGTAGTCGTTGGCGTCGCCGATCAGGTACAGCGTGATGCCGTTGGTCAGGAACGCGCCGAAGGACTGACCGCCCGTGCCTTCGAGCTGGATGCGGATGGTGTCGTCCGGCAGTCCCTCGGGGTGCACCTTGGTGACCGCACCCGAAAGCATGGCGCCCACGGAGCGGTTCACGTTGCGCGCCACCTCGATGAACTGGACCTTCTCGCCCTTCTCGATGGCGGCCTTGCTCTTGGCGATCAGCACGTTGTCGAGCGATTTTTCAAGACCATGGTCCTGCTTCTCGACATGCAGGCGCGGCACATCGGCCGGCACCGCCGGCGTGGCCAGCAGACGGCTGAAGTCCAGGCCGCGGGCCTTCCAGTGCTCGATGCCCTTCTTCATGTCCAGCAGGTCGGCGCGACCGATCAGCTCGTCGAACTTGCGGATGCCCAGCTGCGCCATGATCTGGCGCGCTTCTTCGGCGATGAAGAAGAAGTAGTTGACGACGTGCTCGGGCTTGCCCGAGAACTTCTTGCGCAGCTCCGGGTCCTGCGTGGCCACGCCCACCGGGCAGGTGTTCAGGTGGCACTTGCGCATCATGATGCAGCCCTCGACCACCAGCGGCGCGGTGGCGAAACCGAACTCGTCGGCGCCCAGCAGCGCGCCGATGACCACGTCGCGGCCGGTCTTCATCTGCCCGTCGGCCTGCACGCGAATGCGGCTGCGCAGGCGGTTGAGCACCAGGGTCTGCTGGGTTTCGGCCAGGCCGATTTCCCAGGGCGAACCGGCATGCTTGATCGACGACCAGGGCGAAGCGCCCGTGCCACCGTCGTGACCGGCGATCACCACGTGGTCGGCCTTGCACTTGGCCACGCCGGCAGCGATGGTGCCCACACCCACTTCGGACACCAGCTTGACGCTGATGTCGCTGTGCTGCGCCACGTTCTTCAGGTCGTGGATCAGCTGGGCCAGGTCTTCGATCGAGTAGATGTCGTGGTGCGGCGGGGGCGAGATCAGGCCCACGCCCGGCACGCTGTGGCGCAGCTTGCCGATGTATTCCGACACCTTGCCGCCGGGCAGCTGGCCCCCCTCGCCCGGCTTGGCGCCCTGGGCCATCTTGATCTGGATCTGGTCGGCGCTGGCCAGGTACTCGGCGGTGACACCGAAGCGGCCCGAGGCGACCTGCTTGATCTTGGAGCGCAGCGAGTCGCCCGCCTGCAGCGGGTAGTCCACCTCGAAGATGTTGCCCAGCAGGTCGGACATGGTCTGGCCCTGCTTGATCGGGATGCCCTTGAGCTCGTTGCGGTAGCGCAGCGCGTCCTCGCCGCCTTCACCGGTGTTGCTCTTGCCGCCGATGCGGTTCATGGCCACGGCCAGCGTGGCGTGCGCTTCGGTGGAGATGGAGCCCAGCGACATGGCGCCGGTGGCGAAGCGCTTGACGATCTCCTTGGCCGGCTCCACTTCGTCGATGGAGATGGCCTTGGACGGGTCGATCCTGAACTCGAACAGGCCGCGCAGCGTCATGTGGCGCCGGCTCTGGTCGTTGATGATCTGGGCGTATTCCTTGTACGTGTTCCAGTTGTTGGCGCGCGTGCTGTGCTGCAGCTTGGCAATCGCGTCGGGCGTCCACATGTGCTCTTCGCCACGGGCGCGCCAGGCGTACTCACCGCCGGTTTCCAGCATGCTGGCCAGCACCGGGTCGTCACCATACGCCGCCTTGTGCATGCGGATGGCTTCTTCGGCGATCTCGAACACGCCAATGCCTTCCACGCGGCTGGCGGTGCCGGTGAAGTACTTGGACACGGTCTCGCTGTTCAGGCCGATGGCCTCGAACAGCTGGGCGCCGCAGTAGGACATGTAGGTCGACACGCCCATCTTGGACATGATCTTGGACAGACCTTTGCCGATCGCCTTGATGTAGTTGTAGATCGCCTTCTCGGCGCTCAGCTCGCCCGGCAGGTCTGCGGCGATCGCCTGCAGGGTTTCCATGGCCAGGTAGGGGTGCACGGCTTCGGCGCCATAGCCCGCCAGCACGGCGAAGTGGTGCACTTCGCGCGCGGTGCCGGTTTCGACCACCAGACCGGCGGTCGTGCGCAGGCCTTCGCGCACCAGGTGCTGGTGCACAGCCGACAGCGCCAGCAGCGCGGGCACGGCCACCTGGGTGCGGCTGACACCGCGGTCGCTGATGATCAGGATGTTCTTGCCACCCTTGATCGCGTCCACCGCTTCGGCGCACAGCGAGGCCAGCTTGGCCTCCACGCCTTCCTTGCCCCAACTGACCGGGTAGGTGATGTCCAGCGTGGCGCTCTTGAACTTGCCCTGCGTCACCGACTCGATGTTGCGCAGCTTGGCCATGTCGGCCGCATCCAGCACCGGCTGGCTGACTTCCAGCCGCATCGGCGGGTTGACCTGGTTGATGTCCAGCAGGTTGGGCTTGGGGCCGACGAAGGACACCAGCGACATCACGATCGCTTCGCGAATCGGGTCGATGGGCGGGTTGGTCACCTGGGCAAACAGCTGCTTGAAGTAGTTGTACAGCGGTTTGTTCTTGCCCGAGAGCACGGCCAGCGGGCTGTCGTTGCCCATGGAGCCAATGCCCTCTTCGCCGTTGGCGGCCATGGGGCTGAGCAGGAACTTGATGTCTTCCTGCGTGAAGCCAAACGCCTGCTGCTGGTCCAGCAGCTCGGGCGACACGCGCTCAGCGCCCGTGGACTGGGGCTCGGTTTTGGTGATCGGCAGTTCGACGGCGTCTTCGCCGGCCACCGGATGCTCCACATCGTCCAGGCGGATGCGCAGGTTCTCGATCCACTGCTTGTAGGGCTTGCTGTTGGCGAGGTTGGCCTTCAGCTCCTCGTCGTCGATCATGCGGCCCTGCTCCAGGTCGATCAGGAACATCTTGCCGGGCTGCAGGCGCCACTTGCGCACGATCTTGTTTTCCGGGATCGGCAGCACGCCCGACTCGGACCCCATGATCACCAGATCGTCGTCGGTGATGCAGTAACGCGAGGGGCGCAGGCCGTTGCGGTCCAGCGTGGCGCCGATCTGGCGGCCGTCTGTGAACACGATGGAGGCCGGGCCATCCCAGGGCTCCAGCATGGCGGCGTGGTACTCGTAGAACGCGCGGCGGCGCGGGTCCATCATGGTGTGCTGTTCCCAGGGCTCGGGAATCATCATCATCACGGCCTGGCTGATGGGGTAGCCAGCCATGGTCAGCAGTTCGAGGCAGTTGTCGAACGTGGCGGTGTCGGACTGGCTGGCGAAGCTGATCGGGTAGAGCTTCTGCAGGTCGGCGCCCAGCACGGGCGAGGACATCACGCCTTCGCGCGCCTTCATCCAGTTGTAGTTGCCCTTGACGGTGTTGATCTCGCCGTTGTGCGCCACATAGCGGTAGGGGTGCGACAGCGGCCACTCGGGGAAGGTGTTGGTAGAGAAGCGCTGGTGCACAAGACCCAGGGCGGAAACGCAGCGCGGGTCCTGCAGGTCCAGGAAGTAGGTGCCCACCTGGTCGGCCAGCAGCAGGCCCTTGTAGACCACGGTGCGGCTGCTCATGCTGGGCACGTAATACTCTTTGCTGTGCTTGAGCTTGAGCGCCTGGATGTGGGCGCTGGCGGTCTTGCGGATCACGTACAGCTTGCGCTCCAGCGCGTCCTGCACGATCACGTCGTTGCCGCGGCCGATGAAGACCTGCCGCATGATCGGCTCTTTCTCGCGCACCGTCGGGGACATGGGCATGTCCTTGTTGACGGGCACATCGCGCCAACCCAGCAGCACCTGGCCTTCGGCCTTGATGGCGCGCTCCATTTCCTGCTCGCAAGCCAGGCGGCTGGCGTGCTCCTTGGGCAGGAAGATCATGCCGACGCCGTATTCGCCGGCGGGCGGCAGGGTCACACCCTGCTTGGCCATTTCTTCGCGGTACAGCGCATCGGGCAGCTGGATCAGGATGCCAGCGCCGTCGCCCATCAGCTTGTCGGCACCAACGGCGCCGCGGTGGTCGATGTTCTCCAGGATCTTGAGCGCCTGGGTCACGATGTCGTGGCGCTTTTCGCCCTTGATGTGGGCCACGAAACCGACGCCGCAGGCATCGTGCTCGTTGGCCGGGTCGTACAGACCCTGTTGCTGGAACTGCTGTTGTTCGGCTGCCGTGGTCATGGCGCTTCCTTTTCTGGACAAGGGCTTGGCAAAAATGCGCGGGACGCGAAGCTTAATGCACTGCAACATCGGTGCCAAGGAAAATAATTAGGGTCGGATTCTTATAAATTCCAATCAAAGCGCTCGGAAGATAAATAGGGGTCAGATTTATTTCGGCAAAACAACGTTGATTCCAAAGGAGTTTTTCAGAACGCCATCAGGGCGGTGTCTTTTTTGGTCGCCCGGCACGTGCAGGCATCAGCCGACGATCGGTGTCCTTGCTGAGCGAGGCGAGGTAGTCCGGGTCGCCCAGCGCCCAGCCATGCCACAGCGAATTGGCGATAGCGCCCATCTGTTGCGCATTCAGTCCGGCACGCACCAAATCGGCGTATGCGGCTTCGCGCGCAAACGGCGTGTTGCCCAGTGCCCAGTACATCGCATGGGGCGTGATGTGGCGGTCCTGCGCCTGGCCCGCGTGGTGGCGGTGACTGGACCAGAGATAGGACTGCGCATCGGCGCACAGCCCCTCCCGCACCGGGTCCAGATCAATGAAGACCATGCAGGACAGCAGGTGGCGCTCCGCCTGGATCAGTGTGGACCGGTAGCGCCCTTCCCACAACGTGCCGCTGCGGCCGTGGCGCCGGTTGAAGCAGCGCACATAGTCCCGGCCCACGCCCTGCATCAGGCGGGGCACGCCGTCGGCGGTCGAGGGCGTGCACAGCAGCTGGAAGTGGTCCGGCATCAGCACATAGGCGTGCACCGCCACCTTCAGCTGTTCGGCCCGAGCCCAGAGCAGGTCCAGCAGGGTGTCGCGGTCGGTGTCGTCCAGCACGATGGCCTGCCGGTTGTTGCCACGGTGCATCACGTGATGGACCTGACCGGGCAGGGTCAGGCGGGCCAGTCGAGCCAAGGCAGTCTCCGTTGAAATCTGTCCCCGATTATGTCCCCGAGGTCCTCAACCGCCTCACAGGAACTGGCTGGGCTCTCCCACAATCAGGCGCGCCAGTTCGTCCAGCCGGGCCGGGTTCACCTGGCCCACCGGCAGTTCGGTCGTCACAACCTCCATGCCGCCGACGCAGGCCAGCCGGAACCTCAGCAGCGCGGCGTCGTGGTCGGCTGTGACCATCACACTGGCCCGGGCCGCCATGTCGAACTCGAAGACGATGGCCAGAAGGGCATTGGACTCTGGGTGCCGCTGCTCAACGCGCTCATGCACCACATGGCCCGCGGCCAGGCGCTTCTGCACCCGCTCCAGGTCCGGCGGGAAGTTCACACTCACCCGGCCCCGCCGCACCTCGCCCTCGCGGGGGCCCAGCTTCCAGCCCAGCGCCAGGTAGTCGAACACCTCGCGATCGCGCAGGCGCTTCTTCCGGGCATCGAAACGGAAGTCGTGTTGCCGCATATCGGGCCAGAGATGCTTGTGATCGAGCCCAAGCCGCTGCGCCGGCGGCTGGATGACGCTCAACTGGCGGGCGAGTTCGGACAGGTAGTTCCAGACCACCTGACAGGCCGCTTCCGTCGCCGCCGTGCGGGCTTCCAGCCCGTGCTGCTGCTCGCCCTGCTCGGCCTGCCGGGCCTGCGCCTGTCGTTTGAGCTGCTGGAGATAGCTCATGGGATGCGTTCCGTCCTGTTGGTCCTGCCCTGGGCTGCTAGTCGCGAGCGCCCTCGTCGGCGGCAGTGTATCGCCCCTCAATTGGCCGGGGTTCCAGGCCGTGCAGTCCACTCCCGCTGCAGCCGCACCGCCAACAGCAGGCCCAGCAGAGAGCACGCCCCCGTCAGCACCCAGGTCCAGTGCCAGCCACCGACACGCGTCACCCACCAGGCCACTGCAGGCGGGCCGATGAACTGACCCAAAGCGGAGAACTGCTGCATCCAGCCGACGGTGGTGGAGACCGTATCCCGGCCCGGGGCCAGCACCACGGCCACGCCAAAGAGCGTGCCCGGGATCAGCCCACCGACCGCCGAAAACAGCAGCACGGCCAGGTACTGCAGCACCGGGTAACCAACAGCACCAAACGCAACCACCGCCCCCGCCGCCATCGCCCCGTACCCCAGCGCCACCAGCACCCCGGGCCGCGCCCCCCTGGCCAGCCACCGCCCGGCGGCCACATTGCCCACCATGTTCACCGCGGCGGCCAGTGCGCTCAGCACCGCCACGTTGGCAGCCCCCAGGCCCGCCTGCACATAGATCGTGGGCAGGAAGCCCACCACCGCCAGCCACTGGCCCGAATACAGAAGAAAGCCCAGCGCCACCAGCCAGGGCCCTGGCGCGCGCAAGGTTCGCTTCAATCGCGGCCAGAGGGACGAAGAAGTGGCCGGTCCGGCATCGCCGGCGACTGTTGCCGGCACCCGCAGCGCCAACCAGGCCGCCGCCGCCAGACTGCACAGCGCCAGCAGCCACCAGGTAGTGCGCCAGCCAGACCAGGCCATCAGCGGCAAACCCAGCAACAGCGCAAGGGCGGTGCCCATCGGCATGTAAGTGCCCCACCAGCCCAGCGCACGGGACAGGCGCACCGGGTCGCGCAGGTGCAGCCTCAGCAGCCCTGGCGCCGGCAACACCGTCAGGAGGAATCCGGCGCCTTCCACCACCCGGAACACCAGCAACCGGTTCACGTCGGGCGCCAGTGCGCCCCCTGCACTGCCTGCGGCCAGCACACACAGCCCCACAAGCATCACCCGGCGCGGGCCCAGCCGATCGGCCAGCAGACCGACGAGCAACCCTAGCGAGAGGCCTGCCAGTTGCACCAGCGACAGCAGAAAACCGGCCTGCACCAGGTTCAGCGCCAGCTCGGCCTGGAGGTGCGGGATTGCCACGGGCAGCTTGCCTACATGCAGCGCGGAGCACACGCCCACACCGACCACCACCGGGGCCAGGCCCTGGCCATCGGTGGAGCGCGGGGGGGCTGACGGATGGTTCATGGACACTCAGGGAAACAGCACACGGCCGCTGAGGCGCTGGTGTTCGCGGATGGCAAAGCGGTCCGTCATGCCGGCGATGTAGTCGGCCACTGCCCGCGCGGGTTGGCGGTCCTTGAACGGCGAATGCGGCCATTCGTCCAGGCGCTCGAGGTACATCGAAAACAGCTCGGTCACCACCTGGGCCGCCCGCTCCGTGGTGTCCATCACCTGGGGATGGCGGTAGAGGTTGCGCAACAGGAAGTGCTTGAGCTTCTGCGATTCGGCTTTCATCTCGTCGGAGAAACCCACCAGCGGACGCGCCTGCGCGCGCACCTGATCGATGGTCTCCACCCCCGAGGCCGCGATGCGTGCCCGTGTCGTGTCGATCACGTCGTAGACCTGGTCGCTGAGCATCAGCCGGATCGACTCGAACAGCAGCCGACGCCCCCCCAGGTCGGGGTGTGCGCTCAGGGCCTGGCGGAGGTAGCGGTCGAACAGGGGCACCTCGGAGATCTGTTCCAGCGTCAGCAGCCCGGAACGCACGCCATCGTCGATGTCGTGGGCGTTGTAGGCAATCTCGTCGGCCAGGTTGCAAAGCTGCGCCTCCAGCGACGGGCAGCCGCCCGACACAAACCGCTTGGCCACGCCACCCGGTTCGGCTTTCAGCAGGCGTTCCGCATGCATTCTTGAACAGTGCTTGAGGATGCCCTCCCGGGTCTCGAAGGTCAGGTTCAAGCCATCAAATGCCGGGTAGCGCTCTTCCAGCGCATCGACCACCCGCAGGCTCTGCAGGTTGTGCTCGAAGCCCCAGTCCACCTCGTCGGTCAATGGCTCATTCGGGCGCGCGGCTTTCATCGACGCGTTGAGCGCATCCTGGCCGGCATGGCCGAAGGGCGTGTGGCCCAGATCGTGGGCCAGGGCAACCGCCTCGACCAGGTCTTCGTTCAGACCCAGCGTGCGGGCGATGCTGCGCCCCAACTGCGCCACCTCCAGGGAATGCGTCAGACGGGTGCGGAACAGATCGCCTTCGTGGTTCAGGAAGACCTGCGTCTTGTAGACGAGGCGCCGGAACGCGGTGGAGTGAATGATCCGGTCGCGGTCGCGCTGGAACACTGAGCGTGTGGGCGCCTCTGGCTCGGCAAAACGGCGGCCTCGGCTGCTCGCCGGATCGGCCGCGTAGGACGCCAGCAGCATCCGTCCAGGCATTGGCGGAATGACCATCCGGGGCGTCAGCACGAAGACCAGAACCTCACGCGACGCAGCTTTCGGCAATCACCTCGCCCACCACCGCATCGGCCGCCCCCTGCAGCAGGGCCTTCCCGCCTCCGTCCACCAGCACGAACCGGATCTCGCCCGCCTCGGACTTTTTGTCCAGTCGCATCAAAGAGAGGTAGCGCGCCACGTTGTCACCTTCGTCCAGCACAGGCGCGCGAACCGGCAATCCGGCCGCCTCAACCACCGCCTTGATGCGCTCGACAAACGCGTTGTCGACAAGCCCCATGCGCGCGGACAGCCGGGTGGCCATCACCATGCCACAGCCCACCGCCTCACCATGCAACCAAGCGCCGTACCCCATGCCCGCCTCGATCGCATGGCCGAAGGTATGGCCGAAGTTCAGGATCGCCCTCAAGCCCGACTCGCGTTCGTCCTGGCCCACCACCTCCGCCTTGATCTGGCAACTGCGCTTGACGGCATGCGCCATCGCCTGCGGATCTCGCGCGCGCAGCGCCCCCATGTTGCGTTCGATCCAGTCCAGAAACGCCATGTCGGCGATCGGCCCGTACTTGATCACCTCGGCCAACCCCGCGCTGAGCTCGCGCTCCGGCAAGGTATCGAGTGTTGCCAGATCGCACAGCACCCGCTGAGGCTGGTAGAAGGCGCCGATCATGTTCTTGCCCAGCGGGTGGTTGATCGCCGTCTTGCCCCCCACTGATGAGTCCACCTGCGCCAACAGCGTGGTGGGCACCTGAACAAAGGGCACGCCTCTCATGAACGCAGCGGCGGCAAAGCCGGTCATGTCACCCACCACGCCGCCCCCAAGGGCAAACAGCACGGTCTTTCGGTCACACGCCGCACCCAGCAAGGCATCGAAGATCCGGTTCAGCGTCTCCCAAGTCTTGAAAGCCTCGCCGTCCGGCAACACCACATGCAACACGGTGCGGTAGTGCGGTGCCAGCGAACTCCTGAGGCGCTCCAGGTAGAGGGGCGCCACGGTGTCGTTCGTCACGATCATGGCAACGGATGCCGACGGCAATCCCGAGAAGGCGTCGGCCCGATCAAGCAAGCCTGCCGCGATGTCGATGCAATAGCTGCGTTCGCCCAGGTCGATGATCACCTGTTCGCCGCCAACGGGGGAAAGATCTCTGCGCATGGCCCAAGTGTAGGGCCAGGAATTGCCCGCCCGAAAGACAGGCGAAGTCAAACCGGGCCGGGCCCACCTCGCGCGGCAGCTCCAGGCGCCAGCTCCAGTTGCATGACGATCATGTTCACCAGCGTGGCCACCGAAGGCCGGCCCGTGTCGATGACGTAATGCGCAGCCTCCCGGTACAGGGGGTCGCGCGCTGAATACAGGTCCTTGAGCCGCTGAAGGGGATCGGCTACCTGCAGCAAAGGCCGGTTGCGGTCATGGCGCAAACGCCGAAAAACCTCTTCTGGCGAAGACCGAAGGTAAACCACCTGGCAACGGTCATGAAGCCGCTGCCGGTTGGCTGGGCGCAACACTGCCCCCCCACCCGTGGAGAGCACACGGCCCTGCCCTTGGGACAACTCATCAATCACAGCCTCTTCGATGTCCCTGAACCGGTCTTCACCCTCGCGCTCGAAGAACTCTCGAATCGAACATCCCAAGCGATGCTCAATCACATGATCGGAGTCCGAAAAAGACAGAGAAAGCCGGCGCGCCAGTTGCCGGCCGATGGTCGACTTGCCGGAGCCAGGCAAACCGATCAGTGCGATGGAGGACAAGTGATCAACTCATGAAAGACATAAGCGCCCGCCACCGCGGGAGGACAGCAAGCGAATTCAGGTGCCGATCAATTGACAAGAAATCCCAACTGTCCGGGCACAGGCTCGGAGCGTTACTCAGTGGTCGGGGTTTCCGTATCTTCCGGCTCTTCCGATTCCACCGTGATTTCCACCACCGTGGTGCGCGAGTGGTAGTCCAGCACAGTGATGATAAACGGATCGCCACAACGCCCGCGAAGCCAGACATTGAACTTGGGATCCTTACCAGTCGCCTCAGTTTTATCCACTGTCAATGCATCAGGCACAGCGTTGACAATTCGGAAGGGAGCCTGCCCCCCGATGATGGTAAACACATAAGGACCACTTCCATTGAGTCCAGTGCAATTGTTCTTTCCCACCGCCACGGTGGACACCTTCCACTCGCTCGGCGAAACGGAAAACTCTGTCGAGTCTCCAGCAATGTCCCCACCTCCACCGCAAGATGCCAACGCGATTGCCACCGCAAGACTTCCCGCAACTCGCGCCGTTTGTTTCAGCATGCGTAACTCCTAAATCCAGTCAGTTCAGCGGCGCGCCATGGCGCCTTCAGTGATCGAGCGCGGCGTAAGGAAGATCAGCAACTCCTGCTTACGCGACGACTTGTTCTTGTTCTTGAACAGGTTTCCAACAATCGGCAGATCTCCGAACAGGGGAACCTTGGCGACGTCTTCCGTTTCCTCTTCCGTAAAAATGCCACCAATCACCACGGTACCACCGTTCTCCACCAGCACCTGTGTCTGCACATGCTTGGTGTTGATGGCAATGCCGGCAGCCGTCGTTTCGCCACGGCTGTCTTTGTTGATATCCACATCAAGAATGATGCCGCCTTCCGGCGTAATCTGAGGCTTCACTTTCAGTTGGAGATTGGCCTTGCGGAAAGACACCGCCGTGGCGCCGCTGGATGTGGCGGTCTGGTAGGGGAACTCTGTGCCCTGCTCAATTAGAGCCTCCTTGTTGTCCGCTGTTACTACCCGCGGACTGGAAACGATCTTGCCTCGACCATCCGCCTCAAGTGCCGAGATTTCGAGGTTGAGGAAGCGATTGGCAGCCGAACTGAACAGCGACACCGCGAAAGCAGCGGGCAGGAAGCCACCTGCACCCGCCGAGGGCAGGTTGACAAAGCTTGTATTGACGGTGTCCAGGGTGTTTTCTGACTCTACAGTGGTGCTGGAAACCGCGTTATAGCTGCCACCAATGGCCACTCTGTTGGGCCCGCTGACAGGGTATCCCGCCTCACCTCCACGGACACCACGCAAGTCGCTGCCCCCCAGCCGCACGCCCAGCGACCGGCCAAAACGGTCGTCGGCTTCGACAATGCGCGCCTCGATCAACACTTGGCGAATCGGGACATCAAGTTTGGCAATCATCTCTTGGACCCGGACAAGGGCCGAGGCCACGTCGGTAATAAACAGCTGGTTGGTTCGCTTTTCGACGAGCACACTCCCCCTCGGCGACAACAATCGAGACGAAGTCGAGACCTGTGTTGAACGATTCTGATCGCCTGAATAAACACTTTGACCAAGCTGTTCTGCTAGATCCTCAGCTCTTGCGTAGTTGAGTTGAAAAGCCTGCGTAACCAACGGCGCCAAAACCTCGTTCTCTGCTTGAGTCTGCAACTCTTGCTTCTCACGTGCAGCAATTTCGTCCTTCGGTGCAATCCAGAGCACGTTGCCAGTCTTGCGCATTCCCAGACCCTTGGCTTGGAGAATGATGTCCAAAGCCTGATCCCAAGGCACATCTTTGAGACGCAAGGTCACGGCACCAGAAACGGAGTCGGAAGTCACCACGTTGAAGTTGGTGAAATCGGCGATCACCTGCAACAGAGAACGGACCTCGATATTTTGGAAGTTCAGAGACAACTTTTCCCCGTTGTAACCCGGCCCCTGAGTCAGCTTGGACGGATCCAGCTTCTGTTCCCGAATTTCCAGCACAAACTGGTTGTCACTCTGATAAGCGGAATGCTCCCACAGACCCGTGGGGGTCACCAGCATGCGCACCCTATCGCCCACCTGACTCGTCACAACCGACTGAACCGGGGTGCCAAAATCGGTCACATCCAGTTTCCTCCGCAATCCTTCCGGAAGTGTGGTCTTTAGGAAATCGACCACCAGATCTTTGCCCTGTTGCCGGATATCCACGCCGGTTTGATTGTTTGCAAGCTCAACCACCACCCGACCGGAGTTGCCCACTCCACGACGAAAGTCGATGTCCTTGAGCGCCGCGGGATCCACGTTCCCTGACGGGGCAAATGCCGCCGCAGGAGCCGCCTGCGCCACTGAAGTAGGCGAAGCGGACGATGAACCATCCAGAACCAGCAACAATGTCGTACCATCCAGCTTGGCTTGGTATGTCGATGGCTGTTTGAGATTGATGACTACCCTGGTCCGGTCTCCCGCTTGCACAACATTGGCAGAGCGGATGTTACCTTGGCCGATATCCAGTGCACTGCGTCCGATCCCATTGACGACACCTGGGAAATCCAGCGCGATCCGCGCCGGGGACTGAATCGTGAACCCCGAGGGAACCGCGCTCAGCGGTTCAGCGGTTTCAATGCGAATCACTTCAGCGCCCGACTGAACACTGCCTGTCAGCGACTGAATGGAGTTTTGCGCAAAAGCAAAAGTGCAGGCTAGCAAAGAGCCAGCAAACAATGACAAACCACGCAGAACGATCTGACGCCCACCAAGCAACTCTACCTGATGCATTTTTTTCATTTGGTCGATTCCTCTTGTAACTGCAATGCCGCAGGTCGCTCAATCCACTCGCCGGCCGCGTCCTGCACGATTTCGCGCAAAACGATCTGGTTCTCTTCAATCTTCAGGATGCGTCCGTAGTTTTGACCCAGATAACTCCCCGGAGTTACCTGATACAACAGAGCACCGACCTTCAAAAGCCCCACAAGTTGACCGCTTCGATTCAAGCTGCCGACCATCTTCATGGTATCAAGAGGAAACGCCTCAAGCGGCTGCTTCCTCCGGTTGAGTTCCGGCTCAATAAGAGCGGATTGCCCAGAAGGCAATGCCTGCCCGCTTTTCAGGATACTGGCGAGTTTTTCATTGCTGAAAGGCTCAACAAAGCGCTCACCACCATAAGCGTACGGCTCAAATTTGGTCGGCTCGGGAATCGGCTTGACATCTGGCTTTATGGAATTTCGTTCACGCTGCATCCATGCACTCAACTCCTCCTGATCAGAGTCAGCACAGCCCGCAACTCCCAATGTCAACGCCAAAATCAAGCACCCTCCGGCGAAGTATCTGATATTCATTTGGCCGCCCCAGTCGCCTTCTTACCCGCAGGCTTCTTCCCCGGAGTCGCTTTTTGTTGCATAGCGACTTCCTCCGGATCAAGGTACCTGAAAGTCTTGGCTACACAGTCCAGAGTCAAAAAGCCATCCCTGTCTTTCACGGGAACGATCGCCAAGTTGTTCAGTGTCACGATGCGGGACAAATTGGCAATATCCGCGGCAAAGAGTCCGATGTCGTGATAACCACCAGTGACCCTGACAGTGATCGGTAACTCTGCGTAGTACTCCTTGACAGAAACCTGGCCGGGGCGGAACAGCTCAAACTGAAGACTTCGTCCCAAACCCGCCTGGTTGATGTCGGACAGCAGCGCATCCATTTCGGCCTTGCTCGGAAGCTGTTTCTCCAGTTGCGCAACATATTGCTGCACCTGCTCAAGCTGCTTCTTCAATGCATCCAGATTGACTGCCTGTACCAGCTTCTTTCGATAGTCATCACGAAGCGTCTGTTCGCGGGCCTGTTCGGTCAGAAGCTCTTCATCAACCGTCTTGAGCCAAGTAAACCAGAGCGCGACAATGACCGCCACACAAACCACAATGAAGAGCAGATTCCTCGGCAGCGCTGGCCATTGAGACGGATCGTTGGGATCCAAGCCAGAGAACTGAGCACGCAGCTTTTCCTGGACCGATTTGAGGTCAAGCGAGATTTTGGAGGGTTTTGCCATTTTGGAGAACCCTTCAGACTTTGCTCGAGGCAGCAGAACGCGCGGCCGGTTTGGACGGTTTCACCACAGTCGATTCAGCCGCCTTGGAGGTACTGGACGGGCGATTCAGCATGGCGCGGATGGTGAAGTTGGACACCCTGCGCTGCTCTTTGCTGGATACAGAGGCATTGGCTGCAACGATTTCAACAAGCTCCGGCTTGATCAACCATTTGGTCTTGGTTGAAAGACTGCGCAGGAAATCGGATACCCGCTCCTGTGATTGCGCCGTCCCCGTCAGCAATACACTCTGACTCTCTTGCTTCATGCTTCGCAAATAAATGCCATCAGGCAACTCACCGACCAACTCTTCCAGCAGATGGACCGGCATGTTACGGTCCGCTTGAAGATCTTCAACTGCTGTCTGACGGGCGCGAAGCGAGGCGATCTGGGCTTGCAAAGTCGCAATATCCTTGATTTCCGCGTCAAGGCGTGCGGTTTCCTGCTTCAAAAATGAGTTACGAGCCTGCTGATCGGCAATGCGTCCCTGGTACCAAGTGTACACAGCCCCACAAATGATGCCCCCAAGCAGAGCAGACAAGCCCAATTGGGTGAAAAACTGCTCTTTCCGCCGCTTCCGTGTTGCTTCACGGTGCGGTAGCAAGTTGATGAGAATCATTGATGAAACCTCCGCAAGGCCAGACCGGTGGAGGTGAGATAGGAGGGAGCCTCCCTGGCGATCTTTCTTGCTTGGACCGAGGACGCCATTTCCATGCCATCAAACGGATTTATCACCATGCACGCAAAGGAGGTCTGATGGGTAACTGCTTCGGTCAATCCGGGCAGTGCGGCGCTTCCACCAGCGAGCAAGATGTGATCAACCTTATTGTGCGGCGTGCTGGTAAAGAAAAACTGGAGTGCCCTGCCAACCTCCTGGGCCATGCTCTCAATAAACGGCTCCAAAACGGCAGATCGGTAGTCGTCCGGCAAATCCCCCGAGCGCTTTTTCGCCTCCGCCTCGTCAGCAGAAAACCCGTACTGCCGAACGATCAGCTGCGTCAGCTGTGCACCACCAAATGCCTGGTCCCGCTCGTACAGAACATCATCATTGCGCATCACCTGCATGCTCGTGGTCATCGCTCCCACTTCAAACAACGCCACCAGCGAGTCGACGCCTTGATTGGGAAGTGTCTCGATCACGCGCCCCGCGGCCATTCGAGAGGCAAAAGGTTCCACATCCATGATCACCGGCTTCAGCCCCGCTGCTTCAGCGAGACCTTGGCGATCAGACACCTTTTCCTTGCGAGATGCAGCAATCAGCACCTCGGCATCCCCAACGGAATTGGCACTAGGACCAATCACACAGAAGTCCAAGCTCACTTCGTCAAGTGAAAACGGAATGTACTGGTTGGCTTCGGACTCAACCTGCGCCTCCAGTTCCTTGTCCGACAGGCCTCCAGGAAGAACAATCTTCTTGGTGATGACGGCCGATGCCGGCAAAGCCATGGCGACGTTTTTTGTCTTGCTGCCGCTCTTGCGAACCACCCGACGAACCGCCTCCGCCACCTCGTCAAATTTCTCGATGTTGCCATCGGTGATCCAACCCCGCTCAAGCGGCTCGATGGCACACCGCTCCAGAACCAGATCTCCCGAGCGGTTGCGGCCCAGTTCAACCAGCTTGACGCTCGACGAGCTCACATCAATGCCCAGCAGCGGCGCCGGATCCCGGCTGAAAAACGACCCCAATGAGATCAAGGTGGCCCCCAGAAATGGTGGCGCCAGAGGGCGCCGGACTTAAGAAATCACTTCAATGCTAGCAGCAAGCCCTTTGTGCAGCAAAGAATTTACATGTTTGGCACAAACAGAAACGTTGTCAAAAGCATACGCAAAAAGACAGGGGCAGACCGGGCAACACCCCCCCAGGACCGCGGCAAGCCCTGACCGCCGACAATATGGGGCCAGTGTTCCGGGTCGTCACTCAGGGGCCTGAGTTTTGATGTCCCACCCCAGCTTTCAACCCCACGCATGGCCCAAGAAACCGACGCATCACGACCAGAACATCCGACCGGTGCGCCCCTCGTGCTTCGATGGATTGGCACGGCGCTGGCCACCCTCGCGGGGCTTGCGGTCGCTTCAACGCTGGCATTGCTGATGGGCGTCGGATTGGCGCTGGCGGTGGCCTATCCCAATCTCCCGGACGTGGCCGACCTGGCCGACTACCGCCCGAAGTTGCCGCTGCGCGTGCTCACCGCCGATGGCCAGCTGATCGGGGAGTTCGGAGAGGAGCGTCGCAATCTGCTGTCCATCAAGGACATTCCGGATGTTATGAAGAACGCGGTGCTGGCCATCGAAGACTCCCGGTTCTTCGAGCACAGCGGGGTTGACTACCGAGGCATGCTCAGGGCTGCTCTTGCCAATCTGGGACAGGCCAAAAGCCAAGGCGCTTCCACCATCACGATGCAGGTGGCCCGCAACGTCTACCTCTCGGCAGAAAAAAGCTACACCCGCAAGATCTACGAGGTGTTGCTGACGTTCAAGTTGGAGCACCTGCTGACCAAGGAGCAGATCCTCGAGATCTACATGAACCAAATTTTCTTGGGCCAGCGCGCTTACGGGTTTTCCACCGCCGCGCAAACCTATTTCGGCAAGCAGCTCAAGGATGTCACCATTGCCGAAGCGGCCATGCTGGCTGGCCTGCCCAAGGCACCATCTGCCTACAACCCGATCAGCAATCCGAAGCGGGCCCGCACCCGGCAGCTCTACATCATTGACCGGATGCTGGAAAACGGCTTCATCACGGCCGACGAGGCGCAGCAGGCCAAGGCTGAGGAGCTCAAGCTTCGCCCGATGCACGTCCAGCTGAAGGTCCATGCCGAATACGTGGCCGAGATGGTCCGCCAGGCCATGGTGCAGCAATACGGGGAAGAGGCCTATACCCGAGGTCTGGTGGTCACTACCAGCCTGAAGGCCAACGAACAGGAGGCGGCCTATCGGGCATTGCGCCAGGGCATCCTGGACTACGAGCGTCGCCAGGCGTACCGGGGCCCAGAACAGTTCATCAACCTTCCCGAAGACAAAGCCGCGCAGGCGGATGCAATCGACGATGCTCTCAACGAGCGCCCTGACAACGATGACCTGCTGTCAGCCGTGGTGCTGTCCGCCAGTCCGCGCAAGGTGGTGGCCATCCGGCAGGACGGTGACCCCTTTGAAATCACGGGAGAGGGTTTGCGCCCCGCCGCGTCGGGCCTGAGCGAGCGCGCCGCGCCGAATATCCGTATCCGACCCGGGGCGGTCATTCGAGTGGTCAAGGGGTCGAACAACTCCTGGCGGATTTCCCAGTTGCCCGAAGTCGAGTCTGCGTTTGTGGCGCTGGACCCTCGCAACGGAGCGATTCGGGCCTTGGTGGGTGGCTTCGATTTCCAGAAAAACAAGTTCAACCACGTGACACAGGCCTGGCGCCAACCGGGCTCCAGCTTCAAGCCATTCGTGTATTCGGCGGCCCTGGAGAAGGGGGTGACGCCAGCGACCGTCGTGAACGACGCACCGCTGTTCTATTCCGCAGCCGAAACCGGTGGAAAGCCCTGGGAGCCCAAGAACTACGACGGCCAGTTTGAGGGCCCGATGTCAGTCCGGCGTGCGCTGGCCCGCTCCAAGAACATGGTGTCCATCCGCGTGCTGCAGCTCGTGGGCACACAAAGCGCCCAGGAATGGGTGACCCGCTTCGGCTTTGAAGCTGACAAGCACCCGCCATATCTCACCATGGCCCTGGGCGCCGGGGCCGTCACCCCTTTGCAGATGGCGGCAGGATACGCAGTGTTCGCCAATGGCGGCTATCGGGTGACGCCTTCGCTGATCACCAAGGTGGTCGAGCACAAGGGGCGGGTGCTGTACGAAAGCCAGTCCGAGGCTCCGGCCGAATCCCAGCGCGCCATCGAGCCGCGCAACGCCTTTGTCATGAGTAATCTGCTGCAGGAGATCACCCGCTCGGGCACGGCAGCGCGTGCTCAGGCGGTGCTCAAGCGCCCCGACCTGTATGGAAAGACTGGCACCACCAACGATTCGATGGATGCCTGGTTCGTCGGCTACCAGCCAACCGTGGTGGCGGCCGCCTGGGTCGGCTACGACACGCCACGCAACCTTGGCAGCCGCGAAACCGGTGGTGGCCTCAGCCTGCCAATCTGGATTTCCTACATGTCAGAGGCACTCAAGGGTGTGCCGGTGGCTGAGGTGGAAGCCCCTCCCGGGGTGATTCACGTCGGCAACGAGTGGTATTACGAAGAATACGGACCGGGCCGTGGCGTGCGCGGATTGGGGTTGAACGATCCCTGGCCAGGATCGCCATCGGCCGGAGACCCCGCTTCCGCCGATCAGGACACCGGAGACACCAGCAGGCCACCCGCAGAAGGGGAGGACCGGCGCAGCATCCTGGATCTGTTCAGGAACTGAAGCTCAGCGGTTGCCCCGCCTGTTCGCTGGCGCAGCGCGACAGGTGGTCGAAGAACTCACCATGCCCTTTGGTATCCACCCACTGGGCACCATCCCACCGGTAGTGGAAGCCACCCGCACGCGCCGCCATCCAGACTTCATGCAGCGGTTTCTGCAGATTGATGATGATCTGGCTGCGGTTGGAAAACGTCAACGTGACCATGCCGCCCACCCGCTGGTTGTCCAGGTCGGCATCGCTCTCATCGTTGATGCGATCACAGCCGCGCTCCACAGTCTTGAGGAGCGCTTCGGCCAGGTCCATGTACTCGGAATCGGTCATTACAATGCCACCACTATGTCGAACAAAACCATTGTAGGTGGCCGTATGTCCCGTTGCAGCGCCTGGTCTGCGGTGGCATTGCTGGTCACGTCGACGGCGATCACGGGCTGCGGCCAAAAGGGCCCGCTCTACATGCCTGCCCCGAAAGCCTCGGCACCAGCCACGGCAAAACCAGCCCCCACAAATCCTGCCAACAATGCGGCCCCGGCCCAACCAGCCGAAGCCACTACCCCTCCCGCACGCTGACTCTTCCCAGGGTACTGCCTCGCACGGGGCGCTTGAGCCGGCGCCACAGACGCCAACCCAGCAGGCCGCCAAGAATAGCGGTGTAAACCGCGACCTCCGCAAAGTCCTGCTTGCCAGCCCGCATCCAGAAGAAGTGAAGCACTGCCAGTGCGGCGACGGCATAGACGGAGCGGTGCAGGGCTTGCCAGCGGGCAGCACCGAGCCAGCGGATGGCCCGGTTGAACGACGTGGCCGCCAGCACCAGCAACAGCAGCCAGCCCAGTGTCCCGACCAGGATGAACGGGCGCTTGGGCACGTCGGCCACGATGTCCGGCCACACGAAGCCCATGTCGAACCAGGCGTAGGCCAGCCAGTGCAGGCTGGCGTAGAAGAACACGAACAGCCCCAGCATGCGCCGCAACCGCGCCAGTTGCGGCCAGCCCATCCACACGCGCAGCGGCGTGACAAGCAACACCAGCACCAGCGCACGCAGACTCCAGTCGCCCAGCGAACGGATCAGCGCCTCGGCCGGGTTGGCACCAAGCCGGTCATTGAAAGCCGCCCACACCAGCCAAGCCGCCGGCAGCAGCCACAACACAAACACCGCCGGCTTGACCGCCGGATGGCCTAGCCAGCGCATCAGTAGAACTTCTTGAGGTCCATGCCCGCGTAGAGCTGGCCTACCTGCGCCTCGTAGCCATTGAAGCGCTCGGTCTTGCGCCGTTTTGCAAAAAGACCACCCTCATCGCCGATGCGGCGTTCGGTGGCCTGGCTCCATCGCGGGTGCGGCACGTCGGGGTTCACATTCGAGTAGAAGCCGTACTCCTGCGGTGCGGCGATGTTCCAAGCCGTCTTCGGCTCTTTTTCCACGAACCTGATCTTCACCAGCGACTTGCCGCTCTTGAAGCCATACTTCCACGGCACCACCAGCCGCACAGGCGCGCCGTTCTGATTCGGCAGCACCTCACCATACATGCCAAAGGCCAGAAGTGTCAGCGGGTGGCGGGCCTCGTCCATGCGCAAGCCCTCCACATAGGGCCAGAGCAGCACATTCGATGTGACGCCAGGCATCGTATGGCGATCGGCCAAGGTCACAAACTCGACGTACTTGGCGCTGCCTTGGGGCTCCACCTGGCGGATCAATTCGGCCAACGAAAAGCCCACCCAGGGGATCACCATCGACCAGCCTTCGACGCAGCGCAGGCGGTAGATGCGCTCTTCCATCTGCGCCAGCTTCATCAGATCGTCGATCCCGAACGTCCGCGGCTTGTTCACCAGCCCCTCGACAGACACGGACCAGGGTCGCGGTTTCAGCGACTTTGCATACGCTGCCGGGTCCGACTTGTCTGTGCCGAACTCGTAAAAGTTGTTGTAGGTGCTGGCGTGTTCGTAGGCGGTGACCTTGTCGGCGGCCATGGCACCCGCCACCGTGGACCGGACCGAGGGCAGCGGCAGCAGCTTGCCGGGCCGACTCACAGCGGCCTGGGCCAGCGCATCGCGCGAGGCCCACGCAGCGAGCGCAGCACCGCCTGCGCCCAGCGCCATGCGCTGCATCCACTCTCGGCGCCCAAGGTATGCGCCGCGTGACGTGATCTCGCTGGAGAGAGGGTGCTGGAAACCGTGGTCGGTGGACCGGATGATCATGGCGTGCTCCTGAGGATGGACATCCGTCGTGGGAGCCGCCAGCTTCTTACAAGTTCAGCAATCAGAGTTCGCCGTAGCTGTGCAACCCCGAGAGGAACATGTTCACACCCAGGAACGCGAACGTCGTCACGGCCAGGCCGACCAAGGCCCACCAGGCCGCGACCGTGCCGCGCAGGCCCTTCATCAGGCGCATGTGCAGCCACGCCGCGTAGTTCAGCCAGACGATCAGGGCCCAGGTTTCCTTGGGGTCCCAGCTCCAATAACCACCCCAGGCCTCGGCGGCCCAGAAGGCGCCAAGCACCGTGGCGATGGTGAAGAAGGCGAAGCCGACTGCGATCGCCTTGTACATCACGTCGTCCAGCACCTCGAAGCTGGGCAGGCGCCGTGCGATGCGCCCACGCACCGCCAGGATGCCTCCTACGATCAGGGCCGAAACGCCGAAGTAGATGAACCAGTAGCTGCCACCCTTCTCGGTCGCCCCCTGACGGAACACGATGGGTTCAAAACACAGCACCACGCCCAGAATGAACAGCGGCGCCAGCTTGTACCAGCGGGTTTCGCTGGCGCTCTGCTTGATCAGGTAGGCAAAGGCCAGCATGGCCGAAATCGCGAAGGTGCCGTAGCCGATGAAGTTGGCCGGCACATGCAGCTTCATCCACCAGCTCTTGAGCGCCGGAACGAGGGGCTGGATCTGGTGGGCTTCGCGCACCACCGTGTACCAGAGCAGGAAGCCGACCGCGGCACTGACCACCAGCATCACGAAGGCGCCCATCGCGCGCGTCTTGTACTGGTCTTCGTAGTACAGATAGAAGGCTGCGGTCATCCAGCAGAACAGCACAAACACCTCGTAGAGGTTGCTGACCGGGATGTGACCGATGTCCGGGCCAATCTGGTGGCTCTCGAACCAGCGCACCATGGTGCCGACCAGGGCCAGCGTCACCGCCACCCAGGCCAGGCGCGAGCCCAGAGTCTCGAAAGTGCTGCCGTCGCGCGAGAACATGCCCACCCAGTAGAACGCCGTGCTCATGAAGAACAGCATGCTCATCCACAGGATCGCCGACTGGCTGGAGATGAAGTACTTCAGCAGGAACACCGTGTCGGCGCGCGCCAGCACGGCGGCACCTCCCTCGGGCGGCAAGTACAGCCAGATCGCCAGCAAGGACAGGGCCGCAACCACCGCCATCAGCCGGCTCATCGGGCGCCAGAACCAGCCCAGCCAGATCAGCACCGGGGCGGCCCCCACCAGGATCCACTTTTCGTAGATGTCCATCGCGGCGTCGTAGCGCACAAAAGCCCAGGCGGCGCCACCGATCACCAGGGCGGCGAACAGCCAGTCCCACGCCGTGCGGCTCGCCAGAAAACCCGGACCAAGGCCCGTGCCCTGCCGGTTGTTCTTCAGTTCAAAGGTCTGGGTTGCGGTGTTCATGCATTCACCTTCAGCAATTGGGTCTTCAACTGGTCGAACTCCTGGTCCGACTCCATCGTCTTGCGGTTGGACGACAGGGCCATGGACGCCTGGCTGTGGCCATCCGCACGCGGTGCGAGCCAGATCCAGACGCGCCGTTCACGCACATACAGCATCGCAAACACGCCGAGGATCAGCAACACGCAGCCCAGGTAGACGATGGTCTGGCCGGGTGCACGGGCCACCTGGAACACGCTGGCCTGCACATGCTGGAAATCCTTGAGCTGGAAGGTCATCGGCGCCGGGTAGTAGAAGCTGTCGCTCAAGCTCAGCACCGCGCGCGACATGAACTGTTGGGTGGCGTCGTCCCGGGGCAACGGCGCCAGGCCCGCCTTCTCACGGCCCAGCTGGGCCAGCTCGAACAGCGTGCCGTTGAGGATGCGCACCAGCACCTCGCTGGCGCGTTCGCGCTCGGCCTCGGGCACATTGGATTCAAGGAATGCAGAAACCGCCGGGAGACCGCCACGGATCTCGGCGTCCGTCCCGGGGGGCACGTCCTTGGCAGGCGGCAGCTTCTCGGCACCGGAAAACAGGCTGATGGCCCGTTGCGCCGAAGCCTCCAGCGCCTGGCTGAGCTCTGGCTTGTCGGGCTCGACAGCCAGCGCAGCATATCGCTTGACCGCCTGGGCCCGCATCGCCGGATCGGCCAGCGCCGAGCGCAGGCGCACAAAGCCTTCGATGCCGTCCTTGTCATCCACCGGAACGCGCAAATAGCGCATCGGCTCGGACGGGGTCTCGCGGGCCCCCATCAGATAGACCCGGGCGCCGTCCAGCTCCATGGGCAGCATGTAGTTGTGGAATTCGACCGCCTGTCCCGCGGCGTCGCGCAGCTTGTAGGTGATGCTGGGGCCAACATTGCGCAGCTTCTTTTCAGTGACCGTCTTGTGGCCCGAACCCAGCCGGCTCTCGATCGACTCGCGCAGATCGACCTTTCGCACATCGGTGGCAGCGCTGTCGTCCTGGCTGAAGTTCTCGACGTTGATGACCCGAAGCCCGGTGTATTCCAGGGTCAGTTTGCTGTCGCCATTGGTGAGCGAGGACGAGCCGCCGATCACGCCCGAAATCTCGAACGGAGCGACCACCGCCCCCATCGGGTAGGCCTGCAGACTCACCTTCGATCCACCGTCGTCAAAGCTGGACTGGTAGATGTTGATGCCGCGGTGACTGGCCGGGTGGTTGACCTCGACACGCGCGGGTTTCTTCTCGCCCGTCTCGTGGTCGTGGATCACGATGTCGCTGGCAAACAGCTTGGGCATGCCGGTGTCGTAGTACTCGACAATGAACTTCTTGAGCTCGACCGAGAAAGGCAGATCCTGCAGCAGCACACCGTCGGACTGGCTGAGGATGGCGGTGGACGAGCTCGTGCCTTCGGTCACCAGCAGGTTGCCCCGGAAGGTCGGGTTGGACGGCGAGAGGCGGTGCTGTGCGGGCACGTCGGCGATCATGCCGCCGCCACTGAACGAGCTCTTGCCGTTGAACCACATCTGGGCACGGACGATCAAGTCACCGTCCAGCAGGCCGCCGATGCACACCAGGACAATGGCGCTGTGCGCGGCCAGATAGCCGATCTTGTTGGCCACACCCTTCTTGGCGGCGACCATCCAGCCCTGCCCTTCCGACAGCGCGCGCGACTGCAACTTCACCCGCCACCCGGAAGCCAGCAGCGTCTGACCCACCCGGTGCGCAGCCGCTTCCGGCGGTTCGGCCAGCGTGCTCTCCGCCCGGTGCGGAAAGGACTTCAGGCTCTGCTCGCGGATGTTCTCCTTGAAGGCCTTGAAGTCGGCAAAGATCTTGGGAGTGTTGCGAAAGATGCACAGGGAGGTGCTGATCACCAGAAACGCCAGGATCAGCAGGAACCACCAGACGCTGTAGACCGTGAACAGACCGGCCTTGCCAAACACCTCGGCCCAGAACGGACCGAACTGGTTGACATAGTTGTTCAGCGGTTCGTGCTGCTTGACCACGGTGCCGATCACCGAAGCGATGCAGATGACCGTCAGCAGCGAGATCGCGAACCGCATCGACGACAGCAGCTCCACCATGTTGCCAAGCACACGGGAACCGGATCGGAGCTGGAAACCTTGGGTGGAAGCGGTCATGAAGGCGTCGAAAACAGAAACAGGGCGGTTCCGGAACAGCCAGAACACACCCTGTTGTGAGTCGTCAGTGGGCTGGCGGTTCAACCGGCATGCAATCGCACCCGCATTTTCTCGCCAAATATTATTGGTCGCTTATATCACCCCCGAGACCTCGGGGGTGTTCCTGTCAACGCAGGCCGGCGATGTAATCCGACACGGCCTTGATTTCCATGTCGTTCATCTTGGCAGCGACGCCGGTCATCTGGGCGTTGTTGTTGCGGGCACCAGCGCGGAACGCGTTGAGCTGGGTGCGGGTGTACTCGGCATGTTGGCCCGACAGACGCGGGTACTGGGCCGGAATGCCAGACCCGGTGGGGCCGTGGCAGCCAGCGCAGGCGGCGATCTGGCGGTCGGGGATGCCGCCGCGGTAGATGCGTTCACCGGCGCGGACCAGGTCCTTTTCAGTGGCGAACCCGGTGGTCGCCTTCTGGTCGGCCAGCCAGTAGGCGATGTTGCGCATGTCCTCATCGGACAGGGCAGAAGCAAACCCCTTCATCACCGCGTTGTCGCGCTTGCCCGACTTGAACTCCTGCAGCTGCTTGACCAGGTACTCGGGATGCTGGCGGGCGATCTTGGGGTTGGCGGGCGTGGTCGAGTTGCCATCGGCCGCGTGACAGGCGACGCACACCTGGCCGTACAGGGCAGCGCCCTTGGCAAGGTCGGGCTTGGCGGTCTGAGCATGAGCGCTGAACGACAGGACGGCCGCTGCGGCGGCGCAAAGAAGTGATGCAGGCAATTTCATGTCTGGGGCTGTCGTCGCAGGGACGGCGTCGGGTTGATTGGAATTCGCAGGGAAACAGAAGACAACCGGGGGATTTTACAATGGCCCATTGGTAATACCCCTGATGACCCACACCCCCACCACCTCCTCCACCGCCCCGCGCCCCACACGCCCGGACCCCAAGATCGCACACAGCTGGCTGCACACGGCGCGATTCCTGACCACCGCGCCACAGCTGGAGCATCTGCCGGCCCTGGATCTGCCGGAAATCGCCTTCGTCGGCCGCTCCAACGCCGGCAAGTCGACTTCGATCAACACGCTGACCCAGCAAAAGCGCCTGGCCTTCGCATCCAAGACGCCGGGCCGCACGCAGAGCATCAACCTGTTCGCACTGGGCAAGCAGGGCGTCACCGATGCGGTGCTGGCCGATCTTCCGGGCTATGGCTACGCCGCTGTGCCCAAGGAAGCCAAGCTGCGCTGGCAGCGCGTGATGGCCAACTACCTCGTCACGCGGGAAAACCTGCGTGCGGTGGTGCTGCTGTGCGACCCGCGCCTGGGACTGACCGAGCTGGACGAGGCCCTGCTGGAGATCATCCGCCCTCGCGTCGAGGACGGTCTGAAGTTTCTGGTGTTGCTGACCAAGGCCGACAAGCTCAACCGGGCGGAAGCCAACAAGGCGCTGTCGATCGCGAAGCTGCAGGCTGGCGGCGGCGAGGTCCGGCTGTTCTCGGCGCTCAAAAAGCAGGGCCTGGACGAAGTCGCGCTGCTGCTCTGGAACTGGGCCCATGAAGCGCCCGCCGCGCCCCCGGCTGCGGACGAAGGCGCCGATGACTCCGACGACGCTCAGCGATAGAACGAGGCTTCACCCGCCGGTCGGGTCTTGAAGCGCTTGTGCACCCAGTAGTACTGCTCGGGTGTTTCGTCGATCCACTCCTGCAGCAGCCGGTTCATGCGCGCGGTGTCGGCCACCACGTCCTCGGTCGGAAAGTCCTGCCAGGGTGGCAGCACCGTGATGTCGTAGCCCTCCGGCGTCAGGCGGCTCAGGATGGGCAGCACGCGAGCACCGCCCATGCGCGCAAAGCGCGAGAGCGAGGGAATCGTCGCCGCCGTCACCCCATAAAACGGCACGAACACAGAATCGCGAGGCCCGTAGTCCATGTCGGGCAGCAGGTACAGCGGCTCCCCGGCCCGCAACGCGCTCACCAGGGCTTTTAGCCCCGCACTCTTGGCCACGATGTGCGGCTCGCCGAAGCGGCGCCGGCCTTCGGCCATCCACTGGTCCATCACCGGGTTGCGCTGGCGTGCATACAAGCCACAGAAGCGCCGCTCCACATGGGCCGTCAGCCCGATCCAGCCCGCGTCCATGCCGACAAAATGCGGCGCAAACAGCAGCGTCGGGGCCGTGCTCTGCAGCTCGTGCACCGCACCACGCAGGCGCAGGCGGCTGCGGACCTGCTCTGCGCTCCCCTCCCACAGCCAGCCCCGGTCCAACCAGGCCTGGGCAAACAGCACGAAATGTTGGCGCACCATGCGCCGGCGCTGGGCAGCGTCATGTTGCGGGAAACAGAGCGCAAGGTTGATTTCTGCGATGCGGCGGCGACGGCCGACCAGGGCATACAGCAACCAGCCCAGCACCGCACCCAGCGCCCGCAGCCAGGACAGCGGCAGATGCCGGGTGATGCGCAACATGCCCAGCACCGCCAGGCTCAGCAAGGTTTTCAGCAAAGGGCCGCGCGAAGGTGTTGTGGAGGCCGTCATGAGGTGCGCTCTGCCTCCAGCCGTGCCGCATGGCTGATGCCGGACGGCGCCTTGTAGCGTTCGTACGACCACAGGTACTGGGCCGGACACTCCCGCACCAGGGACTCCATGGCGAGATTGATCTGGTGCGCCGCTTCCTGTGGGTCGGACGACAGCTGTCCACCCGCTTCCGGACGGAAGGGCCGCAGGCGCACCCGGTAGCCACGCCCCCAAGACAGGCGTTCGCCCCAGATGAGCAACACGCGGGCCCCCGCCGTCAGCGCCAGCCGGGCCGAGAGGGTCATGGTATAGGCGTCACGGCCGAAGAAAGGTGCCCAGACCCCCTGCCCTTCGGGCGGCACCTGGTCGGGCAAGAGCCCCACCCCCTGGCGTTGCTTGAGCGCCTTGATCAGCTGCTTGACCCCCGCGAGCGTGGTCGGAGCGGTCAGCAGGCCGGGCCGGCTGCGCGCCTGCTCCATGATCTCGCGCAGCCAGGGCTGGCGCGCCGGGCGGTACAGCACGGTCACCGGCATGCGGTCGCCAAAATGCTGGGCGAACAACTGCGCGGTGACTTCGAAGCACCCCAGGTGCGGCGTCAGGAACAGGACGCCATTGCCCTCGGCGATGGCCTGCTCGATGAGCTCACGGCCTTCCCACTCCAGATGCACAGGAGCGCCCAGCCAAAGGCGCGGCAGCTCGGTGACCATCTTGCCAGCCTCGGCCACCGACGCGAGCGCCACCGAACGGGGAAAACCGGCCTGCTCAGCGTGGGTGAACAAGGTGCGCCGGTAGCGGCCCGACAAAGCGAAGCTCAGCCAGCCCAACAGCCAACCGAGGCCATGCAGCAGCGGAAGCGGCAGGCGCGACAGAAACCGGAACAGAAGTGGATACAAAGCTTTAGAACCGGATGGGCGTAAAATCCGCCCATCGCCGAGTTATTGAACTAATTGCGGGGCGATTCACAAATGCCGCTAAAGCGTTCGCCGAACCCAGAAAGACCGGCAACGCCGGTTCAAACACTCTGGAGTTTATATGGCGAACGACTTCCTCTTCACGTCCGAATCCGTCTCCGAAGGCCACCCCGACAAGGTCGCCGACCAGATCTCGGACGCCATCCTCGACGCAATCTTCAAGCAGGACCCGCGTTCTCGCGTGGCCGCCGAGACCCTGTGCAACACGGGCCTGGTGGTGCTGGCGGGTGAAATCACCACCAACGCCCATGTCGACTACATCCAGGTGGCGCGCGACACCATCAAGCGCATCGGCTACGACAACACCGAATACGGCATCGACTACAAGGGCTGCGCGGTCATGGTCTGCTACGACAAGCAGTCCAACGACATCGCCCAGGGTGTGGACCACGCCAGCGACGACCACCTCAACACCGGTGCGGGCGACCAGGGCCTGATGTTCGGCTACGCCTGCGACGAGACGCCAGAGCTGATGCCCGCGCCGATCTACTATGCGCACCGCCTGGTCGAGCGCCAGGCCCAGCTGCGCAAGGACGGCCGCCTGCCCTTCCTGCGTCCGGACGCCAAGAGCCAGGTCACCATGCGCTACGTGGACGGCAAGCCGCACAGCATCGACACCGTGGTGCTGTCCAGCCAGCACGCGCCCGAGTGGAGCCTGGGCGACAAGATGAAGCCCGAGTTCAACGAGGCCATCATCGAAGAGATCATCAAGCCGGTGCTGCCCAAGGAATGGCTGCAGAACACCCGCTACCTGATCAACCCGACCGGCCGCTTCGTCGTCGGCGGCCCGCAGGGGGACTGCGGCCTCACCGGTCGCAAGATCATCGTCGACACCTACGGCGGCGCCTGCCCGCACGGTGGCGGCGCCTTCTCGGGCAAGGACCCGTCCAAGGTCGACCGTTCCGCCGCCTACGCCGCGCGCTATGTGGCCAAGAACGTGGTCGCCGCAGGCCTGGCGCGCCAGTGCCAGGTGCAGGTGGCCTACGCCATTGGTGTGGCCAAGCCGATGAACATCACGGTGTACACCGAAGGCACCGGCAAGATCAGCGACGAGAAGCTCAGCGCCATCGTGGCCGAGGTGTTCGACCTGCGTCCGAAGGGCATCATCCAGATGCTGGACCTGCTGCGCCCGATCTACGAGAAGACCGCCGCCTACGGCCACTTCGGCCGCGAGGAACCGGAGTTCAGCTGGGAATGCACCGACAAGGTGGAGGCGCTGCGCGCTGCCGCCGGTCTGTAAGTCCTTTGCCTTCCTCTGGACAAAAGCCCCGCATCGCGGGGCTTTTTTTCGGTTCCAAGCGGCGGGTCACAGGTCCACAATGCCTGAAGTTTTCCGTTTGGCCGCCGATACGGGCTGAACGGCAACCCATGCCTATTGCAACGCCACGACCTGGAGCCTGGAACCATGGAACCCCCTGTCTGCCCGGATCGGACCGACAACGCCAGTCCCGAACTTGAACGACTGGTGGCTTTGCGCACGCAGGAGCTCAAGATCGCCCTGGAGCGCGCCCAGTCACTGTATGACCAGGCCCCCTGCGGCTACTTGTCGCTGGATGCCGACCTGCGTTTCGTCAACCTCAACCGCACCTTGCTGGACTGGCTCGGCTACGAGCGCGAAGACCTGATCGACCAGCATCGCGACCTGGCATCGCTGCTGGAGCCGGAGTGGGCGGCGCTCATGCGCGTGCGCATGCAGAACCTGATCGATACAGGCCGCACCGATCCGCTGGAACTTGAGATTCGCCGCAAGGACGGTTCCCGCTTCCACGCCCTGTGCTCCTCGACCGCGGTGGTCGATGAGCAGGGCCGCTTCCTCTACAGCAACACCACGATCACCGACATCAGCGAGCGCAAGGCCGCCGAGCAGCGGCTGGCGGCGCACGACGCCTTCCTGCGCAGCATCACCGACCGCATCCCGACGCACCTGGCTTACTACGACAAGGACCTGATCTGCCGCTTTGCCAACACCGCCCATGCGGCGCGCAGCGGCCGGCTGGTTGGAGAAATGGTAGGCGCGCACCTCAGCCAGCTGGTGGATCCCGAGCAGTTGCCGGACATCCTGCCGCACGTGGCCGACGCCCTCAACGGCCAGAAGCAGACCTTCGAGTCCGAGCGCACCGAAGCCGACGGATCGCGCAGCTTCTACGAAATCCACTACATCCCCGACTTCCAGCTGGGCACCGTCGAAGGCATCTTCATCGAGCTGCACGACATCACCGATCGCCGCCGCACCGAGGAGTTCGTGCTGGAGGCCAACCGCGACCTCGAAGAGCGCGTGCGCGAACGCACCGCCGAGCTGTTCCAGAGCGAGCAGCGCTACCGCCTGATGGTCGACGCCATCCAGGACCACTGCATCTACTTCGTCGACGAGTCCGGCGCCGTCACCGAATGGACGGAAAGCGCACAGCGCCTGCACGGTTTCACCCGCACCCAGATGATCGGCAAACCCTACCTGCGGCTGCTGGCGGTGGACAACGCCGGTGAGGACGAGGTCGACCCGGCGCAGGTGCTGCGCCTGGCCACGGCCCATGGCCAGTGGGAAACCCGCGGCTGGCGTCTGCGCGACGACGGCTCGCGCTTCTGGGCGCACACGGTGCTGACCGCGCTGCGCAACGAGGCGGGCGAGCTGCAGGGGCTGTCCTGCATCACACGCGACATGACCGCCGCCAAGAGCCTGGAGGACGTGATGAACGACCTCAACAAGGAACTGGAAAAGCGCGTGGCCGAACGCACCCAGCAGCTGGTGGCGGCCAACAAGGACCTGGACGTGTTCTCGCACATGGTCTCGCACGACCTGCGCGCGCCGCTGCGCCACATCAGCAGCTTCGTCACCTTGCTGCAGGAGCAGCTGGGCGAGGTCAACGACCCGATCGCACAGCAGTACCTCAACTCGATCAACAAGGCCAGCAAGCGCATGAGCCTCATGATCGAAGGCCTGCTGGAATACGCCCGCCTCGGCCGCGTGGCCATCGAGGCACAGCCGGTGCCGCTGGCGCCGCTGCTTGAAGGCCTGATCTCGCACCTGAAACAAGAGAGCCAGGGCCGGACCATCGAATGGGTGGTCGAGGACGACCTGCCGGTGGTGCGCGGTGACGCCATGCTGCTGGCCCAGGCCTTCGGCAACCTGCTGAACAACTCGGTCAAGTACACGCGGCCGCGCGAGAGGGCCCACATCGAGATCGGCTGGAAGATCAACCCCGTGGGTGGCCGCACCTTCTACGTGCACGACAACGGCGTCGGCTTCGACCTGGAAAAGGCGCACAACCTGTTCGTGATGTTCCAGCGCCAGCACCACTCGATGGACTTCGAGGGCACGGGCACCGGCCTGGCCCTGTCGCAGCGCATCATCGAGCGCCACGGCGGCCGCATCTGGGCCGAAAGCGCGCCCGGCGAGGGCTGCACCTTCTACTTCACGCTGCCGTTCGAGGGGCCCGAGCCGGAGATGGACTTTCCGAAGTCGTCGATGGCCGACCTGACGGTCTGAGCAACCGGCCCGCCGCCGGGCTCAGACCTGCAGCGGCGGCTGAGAGAGGTGCAACACCACCTTGCGCGGATCGTCGGAGAGGCGGTCCAGCGCCCGGTTCAGGCGCGCCAGCAGGCGTTCGTCGCTGAGTGCATCCTCCAGCGAATCCTTGTCGTCCGGCGGGGTGCTGGAGACCAGGCGGAAGCGCAGCGGCAGTTCGACGGGCAGGTTGGGCACCTTCTCCAGCCCCTTGGCCACCACGTGCTGGCCCAGCAGCTTGAGCAGCTCGGGCTTCTGCGGACCTTCGATCAGCATGGCGAAGCGGGTGTCCGAGATGCGGCACACCGTGTCCACGTCGCGCACCACGCCGCTCAGGCGCGACGCCGCCACCACCAGCGCCCGGTCACCGGCCTCGCGCCCTTCGCGCGCCACGATGTCCGCATGGTTGGACAGCTCCACCAGCATCACACCGCAGCGATGCCCCGAACGGCGCGCCCGCTTGAGCGCGTCGCGCAGGCGCAGGCGCAGCACCGGCGCGATCGTCAGCCCCGTCAGCGGGTCGGTGCTCTCCATCGCCCGCAGCCGCGCCCGGTTCTCGCTGAAGTCCTTGGCCCGCCGGTGCAGGATGTACAGCAGCAGGGGGATCTCGATCGCCGAGCCGATCAGCACCCCGTACTGCGTGGCCAGGCTGTCGGGCAGCACGCCGGCACTGCGCAGCGCCGGGAACGGGTACCCCAGGTGGACCGGCAGGAAGCCCAGGAAGAGCCAGCCGGCGTAGGTTTCGCCCCGGCGCCAGGTCCAGAGGCAGAGCGCAATGCTCAGCACCACCGACAGCAGGCCGTAGAGGTTGAGCAGCTTGAATGCCAGCGGCGACAGCAGGGCCGCGTAGACCAGGGAATAGACCACGCCGAACAGCGACCAGGCCACCACGAAGCGGTCGACACCCCGGGAATGGCGTGGCACCGCACAGGCCTCGCGCACGAACCAGATGCCCGAGCCGGTGAGCCAGAGCATGAAGAACGACGGCGCCAGGTCGTTCCACACGGCCCAGTGGGGCCAGAAGAACAGCCCCCCGATACCAGTGAACGAGGCCTGGAAGCCCAGCATGGACGCCACGTAGAAACAGTAGGCGACAAAGGCCCGGTCACCATAGAGCCGGACGTGGACCCAGCCCAGGAACAGCACCAGCAGCCCGAACCCGAGGTAGCCGCCGATGAACAGGAAGGTGGTGTAGCGCTTGGACTGCAGGTTCTCTTCGGTCAGCAGCTGCAGCCGAGGGCTGGTGGGCGCCGGCGCGTTGGCCAGCCGCAGCCACAGTGGTTCGGTGAGCAGGGGATCGACCGAAAACACCGGCGTCTGGTCGGGATGGCTCCACTGGGCCACCGGCAGGTGGTCGCCCGCACGCTGCTCGGTCCATCCACCGTCCGCCCCGCGGGTGTAGAGGCGGGCGTCGTTGGTGAAGGCGGCCGCGGTCAGCATCAGGTACCAGCGCCGCCGGGAGTCCAGCTGGCCAGGCTCGATGCGGACCCACAGCGCCGACGAACCGAGCTCGAAGGACCGGTAGTGGTCCATCGCCTCCCAGGTGCCCGGGGACTCGGCGGCGACCTGGTCCACCGTGGCGCTGCCGGAGGAGTCGATCCAGAACCGCGTGGACAGGGTGATGTCGCCCTCGCCCGGCACCTTGTCGGCCCGGGCCGTCAGGGGCAGCAGCGCGGCCAGCGCCAGCAGTCCCAGCAACACCATGCGCCAACAGGCATGGAAGCTGGAGCGGAGGCGGGCAGTGGCGCTGGACGGCATGGCCGGATCGTAGCGGCTGCACCGCGCAGCTGTTACAACTTTCACGCCACTCATCCGGCCTTGGCGCCATCTGTCGCGTGAACGCCTCGAAGCGGTCGCCGGTGCCAGTCGCCGGTGGTCGTCAGCCGGTCTTCCAGCCGGTTCACCCAGCCTGGCGCGAGCGGGTCGTGGCTCCAGCCGGCGATCAGCTCGCCCATGGGATTGAGCACCCGGTCCGGCAGCGCCAGGGGCCGGGTCTGGTTCATCAGGAAGCGGGTGAGCAGGTGGTAGCCGACGGCGCGGGTGAACAGCCGGGACAGCGAGAAGCCGGGCACCACCAGGCCGACGACACCGTCTGTCACGCCCACCAGCAGGCGCCCGACCTGGAACACCAGCCGCGTGGCCCATGAGACGTGCTCGTCGATGCCGATGCGGGTGGCCGTCTCGGGACCGATCAGCCAGCGCGTCAGCGGCACCGGCAACCCGCGCAGCACCGGCACGCGGATCGAATGCGCCATGGCCGCCACGAGCGCCCGGCCCAGCGGCGGCCGCGGATCGGCCTGGCCCGGTAGCAGCGGAGCCTGGGCCTGCAGCACGTCGAACAGCGCCGCCGCCTCGTCCATGGTCCAGGCCATCAGCTCCCGGCGCACGCCCAGCACATGGCCCATCACGTTCCAGGCGTGCAGGTAGGCCTCCTCGTCCTCGCGCGGCAGGCCCAGCCCGAGGGTGCGCATGCCCTTGAGGAAGGAGTAGCTGAAGGTCAGCAGGGTGTAGGCCAGTTCGATCTGGTTGCAGGGCAGGCCCTGGGCGTCGACGTCCCAGCCGTGCGCGGCGAGTGCGCGGTGCATGCTGCGGTCGGCGCCCGCCAGCAACTGCGGCAGCACGCGACCACGCACCTTCTGCGGGTCGCCGCGCAGGATCAGGTGCCGGATCGTGGCGTGGATCAGCCGCACCTTGAGCACCTGGGCCACGCCCGAGCCCTCGGGGTCGGTCAGGCCGCCCTTCATCATCACCGGGAACACCATGGCGGCGGTCTGGCGGATGCGGTGCTCGGTGTGCTGTTCCAGCTGGCCGGCGATGTGCAGCACCTCGGCCAGCTGCGGCATCACGTAGCACTCGGGCAGGCTGGAGCAGAACAGCAGGGTGCAGGACAGCGGGCCGTGCTCCATGAAGATCGCCTCGGCCCGTGCGATCTTGCCCGCGTCGGCCCAGTCGGGCAGCGCCCGGGCCTGGGCCACATAGGCCTCCAGCGCAGCCGCCACCTCGGGGTCGGCCTGGCTGGTCGCCGCCCAGCCCGGCGCCAGCGCCGCGTTGTGGGTCCAGGCCAACATCAGCTGGTTGGCCTGCGCCAGGCGGGTCGCCCCCTCGCCCGTGACCGCGCTGTCGCCCGTGCGCCGGCCGATCAGGGCGGTGATGGTGTCGTCCGCTGTCGGGTCGGCCTGCATCGACTGGGCGGCCAGATCCAGCCCGGCCAGCGGACGCGCATGGGCGGCGCGCTGGTGCGGGTGGGACCACTGGCGCCAGACGGCCCAGGCCACGACCACCGGCAGACCCATCGCAAAGAAGGCGATGGCCCGCACCTCGATGGGGTGGCCCAGCAGCACCTGGAACACCAGCCCGCTGGCGTAGATGAGGATGGGCACCAGCACCGCCAGCGGCAGGCCATCCGCGGGCGGTGGCGAGCGGCGCGGCGCGGCCAGCGCCTGGAAGCTGCCAACGATCAGCAGCGACACCGCCATCCAGCCGGCAAAGCCCTGCAGGGTCTCGCCGAACCAGCCGCCGTCGGTCTTCTGCATGATCCAGGCCTTGAGCACAAACACGAAGTACGGGTCGGCGCCCAGGTCGAAGGCGGTGATCACCATCGCCGCCAGCCAGGCCGTCAGCAGGCCGCTGCGGAAACCTGGATTCGCATGGACCGGCTGGCGCCAGAGCATCAGCGAGGCCATCACGTAGCCGATCAGCGCCAGCGCGAACCACATGAGCGGAATGGCCATCGGCACGTCCCCCAGGCGCGGGCCGAGCACCTCGGTGTAGGTGTAGCGGCCGAAGAACCAGCCGTGCGAGGAGCCCATCTGTTCGGCGAACCAGCCCAGGCCCAGGGCCAGCAGCATCAGGGCGCGCGTCCGCCGGTAGCCCAGCAGCCGGGTCGCCGACCAGGCGCAGACCCAGAACATCACGGCGCACGAAACCACCAGGGCCAGGGTGAGGCCGGGGTAGTGCCAGGCGGTCCAGATCAGCAGCAGCGCCGTGCCAGCAGCCGCTGCCTGGAACACGGCGCGGTCAAAAACAGATGGGGCGGAGGAAGTGAGGGCAAAAGAAGGGGCCACAGCCAACGGCTTTCATTGCTTGGTCAACCCCCTTGGGCCGGCATTGTGACCGCAAGCACGGCGCGATACCCGCGCGGGTTCCCCCGCCCCGCGCGCAGGCGCCGTCAGCGTGGCACGAGGAAGGTGGTCTTCTCGTCCAGCCGGATCGCCTCGTCGGTGCTCGACTGCAAGCGGAACAGGATGGGGTGCGAGCCGCTCGCGGCGCCCGGGGGCACCTGCACCCGCACGGCCAGCGTGCGCACCTCGGTCGGCAGCACATCCACCACCGGCTCCGAGGCCAGCGCGATGCCCTCCATGCCCTCCACCGCCAGCCGGATCAGCTGCCGGTCCTCGGTGGCGTTCATGATCTGCAGGCGGTAGACGTTCTCGATCCGTCCCTGGTCGACCATGCGGGCGAGTGCGCCGCGGTCGCGGATCACGTCCACCTTCATCGGCACGCGCAGGTACAGGCTCACGCCCACCGCCACCGCGATCGCCCCCAGGATGGCCGAATACACCAGCACGCGCGGGCGCAGCGCGCGGCGGATCGTCTGTGCCTTGTCCCAGCCGCCGGTCATGGCGTTCTGGGTCGAGTACTTGACCAGACCGCGCGCGTAGCCGAACTTATCCATCACCTCATCGCACACGTCGGCGCAGGCGCCGCAGCCGATGCACTCGTACTGCAGGCCCTTGCGGATGTCGATGCCGGTGGGGCAGACCTGCACGCACAGCGTGCAGTCCACACACGAACCCAGGCCCTTCTCCTTCGGATCGACCTTCTTGCCACGCGAACCACGCGGTTCGCCGCGGGCGGCGTCGTAGGTCACGATCAAGGTGTCCTTGTCGAACATCGCACTCTGGAAGCGCGCATAGGGGCACATGTACTTGCAGACCTGCTCGCGCATGAAGCCCGCGTTGCCGTAGGTGGCGAAGCCGTAGAAGAAGATCCAAAAGGTCTGCCAAGCGCCCATGGTGCCCGCCAGCACCTCGGCGGTCTGGGCGCGGATCGGCGTGAAGTAGCCGACGAAGGTGAAACCGGTCCACAGCGCGAACAGCACCCAGGCCAGGTGCTTGGCACCACGGCGCGCGAACTTGGCGCCGCTCATGGGCGCGTCGTCCAGCCGGATGCGGGCGGCGCGGTCGCCCTCGATCTTCTTCTCGATCCACATGAAGATCTCGGTGTAGACCGTCTGCGGGCAGGCGTAGCCGCACCACAGGCGCCCGGCCACCGCGGTGAACAGGAACAGCGACAGCGCCGACATCACCAGCAGGCCGGTGAGGTAGATGAAGTCCTGCGGGTACAGCACCAGACCACCCAGGTAGAAGCGGCGCGAGAGCAGGTCGAACAGCACCGCCTGGCGCCCGTTCCAGTTGAACCAGGGCAGCGCGTAGAACAGGATCTGGGTGAACCAGACCGCGGCCCAGCGCAGGCGGGTGAAGGTGCCGCTGACCGAACGTGTCTGGATCTTCCGGCGCGCCTCGTACAGGGAGATTTCAACGGCGTCCGGCTCGGGACTGGCCGCCGGTGCGGCGGTGGCTGCAGTGGTGGTGGACATGGTGAGGGTGGGGGAAAGTCTGCCGATGCCTGCCACTTTCCAAGAACCGTGCCAGACAAAAAATTCTTTGAATTCAGGCACTTGCCATCGGCCAAGTCCCTGCGAAACACTGCCACTCCGCCAATGGCTGCCAATATGGCAGATCATCTGGCAGCCTGGAATTTCCGGGGACGCACTTGAAATGGGCAGGACCGGCCCTTATGATTAGCACTCGCTGGAGTTGAGTGCTAACACCCGATTCCCAGTCGATCCGCGGGGCCCAGCCCCATGGCCAGTGGCCCCGCCCATCTGACCCCCAACATTTGATCCATTTCAGGAGATGCAATGAACCTTCGTCCTCTCGCCGATCGCGTGATCGTCAAGCGCATTGACAGCGAAACCAAGACCGCCTCCGGCATCGTCATCCCTGACGCCGCCGCAGAGAAGCCCGATCAGGGCGAAGTCCTGGCCGTCGGTCCCGGCAAGAAAAACGACAAGGGCGAACTGTCCGCCATGAACGTCAAGGTCGGTGACCGCGTTCTGTTCGGCAAGTACAGCGGCCAGACCGTCAAGGTCGATGGCAACGAACTGCTGGTCATGAAGGAAGACGACCTGTTCGCGGTCGTCGAGAAGTAATTCGCCCCTCATCCATCCCCATTTACTGAATCCGGAGAAATCAACATGGCAGCAAAAGACGTCATTTTCGGCGGCGAAGCCCGCGCCCGCATGGTTGAAGGCGTGAACGTCCTGGCCAACGCGGTCAAGACCACCCTGGGCCCCAAGGGTCGCAACGTGGTTCTCGAGCGCTCCTTCGGCGCCCCCACCGTGACCAAGGACGGTGTGTCCGTGGCCAAGGAAATCGAACTCAAGGACAAGCTCCAGAACATGGGCGCCCAGATGGTCAAGGAAGTCGCTTCCAAGACCTCCGACAACGCCGGTGACGGCACCACCACCGCCACCGTGCTGGCCCAGGCCATCGTGCGCGAAGGCATGAAGTACGTGGCCGCCGGCATGAACCCGATGGACCTGAAGCGCGGTATCGACCGTGCCGTCGAGTCCCTGATCGCCGAGCTGAAGAAGGCCTCCAAGCCCACCACCACCAGCAAGGAAATCGCCCAGGTCGGCTCCATCTCCGCCAACAGCGACACCTCCATCGGCGAGATCATCGCCAACGCGATGGACAAGGTCGGCAAGGAAGGCGTGATCACCGTGGAAGACGGCAAGTCGCTGCAGAACGAACTCGACGTGGTCGAGGGCATGCAGTTCGACCGCGGCTACCTGTCGCCCTACTTCATCAACAACCCCGAGAAGCAGGCCGCCCTGCTGGACAACCCGTTTGTCCTGCTGTTCGACAAGAAGATCAGCAACATCCGTGACCTGCTGCCCACGCTGGAAGCCGTGGCCAAGGCCGGCCGTCCGCTGCTGATCATTGCCGAAGACGTCGAAGGCGAAGCCCTGGCGACCCTGGTGGTCAACACCATCCGCGGCATCCTGAAGGTTGTGGCTGTGAAGGCTCCTGGCTTCGGCGACCGCCGCAAGGCCATGCTGGAAGACATCGCCATCCTGACGGGCGGCAAGGTCATCGCCGAAGAAGTCGGCCTGACCCTCGAGAAGGTGACCCTGGCCGACCTGGGCCAGGCCAAGCGCATCGAAGTGGGCAAGGAAAACACCACCATCATCGACGGCGCCGGCGCTGCCGCTGACATCGAAGCCCGCGTGAAGCAAATCCGCGTGCAGATCGAAGAAGCCACCAGCGACTACGACCGCGAGAAGCTGCAAGAGCGCGTGGCCAAGCTGGCCGGCGGCGTGGCCGTCATCAAGGTCGGTGCCGCCACCGAAGTCGAGATGAAGGAAAAGAAGGCCCGCGTGGAAGACGCCCTGCACGCCACCCGCGCTGCCGTGGAAGAAGGCATCGTCGCCGGTGGTGGCGTGGCCCTGCTGCGCGCCAAGCAAGCCGCTGGCGCCATCAAGGGTGACAACGCCGACCAGGACGCCGGCATCAAGCTGGTCCTCAAGGCCATCGAAGCCCCGCTGCGCGAAATCGTGGCCAACGCCGGTGGCGAGCCCTCCGTCGTGATCAACAAGGTGCTGGAAGGCAAGGGCAACTTCGGTTTCAACGCCGCCAACGACACCTACGGCGACATGATCGAAATGGGTATCCTGGACCCGACCAAGGTGACCCGCACCGCGCTGCAGAACGCCGCCTCCGTGGCGTCCCTGATGCTGACGACCGAGTGCATGGTTGCCGAGTCCCCCAAGGACGACGCACCCGCCATGCCCGGTGGCGGCATGGGCGACATGGGCGGCATGGGCATGGGCATGTAATGCACTGACCCGGCCCGGGGGCTTCGGCCCCCTGCCCAACAAAAGCCCCGCAAGGCGACTTGCGGGGCTTTTTTGTTGGGCCCCGCCGTGGGGTCGGCAGCGTTCAGGCCACCCGCTGCGGACCGGCCAGCGCATCGCGCATCGCCAGTGGCCGGAACAGGCGCCACCACGCCAGGCTGATGCCGATGGTGCCCAGCCCGCCCAGCACCACCGAGCCCACCGGACCGAAGGCCGCGGCCGTCACGCCCGACTCGAACTCGCCGAGCTGGTTGCTGGCGCCGATGAAGAGCGTGTTGACGGCCGCCACGCGGCCCCGCATCTGGTCCGGCGTTTCCAGCTGCACCAGAGTCTGGCGGATGACCACGCTGACCATGTCGGCCGCGCCGGACACCGCCAGCGCCAGCAGCGACAGCCAGAACGAGGTGGACAGACCGAACACCACCATGCACAGGCCGAACACGGCCACCGACACCAGCAGCTTGGGGCCGACGCGCCGCTCCAGCGCGACGTGCGAGAGCACCAGCCCGGCCGCCAGCGCACCCACTGCCGGCGCTGAACGCAGCAGGCCCAGGCCTTCGGGGCCGACGTGCAGGATCTCCTTGGCGAAGATCGGCAGCAGCGCGGTCGCTCCGCCCAGCAGCACGGCGAACAGGTCCAGCGACACCGCCCCGAGCAGCACCGGGTGGCCCCATACGTAGCGCACCCCGGCCAGCAGGGTCTGCGCGCTGACCGGCTCGTGCGGCACCGGCTGGCGCTCGTAGCGCACCCACAGACAGGCCAGCGCCGCGCCCAGGAACATAACGGTGCAGACGATGTAGACCGCGTTCAGGTTCACCGCAAAGATCAGCCCACCCAGGGCCGGCCCGCCGATGACCGCCGCCTGCGTGCCGGTGGAGGTGACCGCCGTGGCGCGGGCCAGCAGCGGCGCCGGCACCAGGGACGGCAGCAGTGCCTGCTGCGCCGACATCTGAAACGGCCGGATCGCCCCGAGCAGGGCCGACAGTGCCAGCAGCCACTCGCGCGAGACCGCGTGCGCCAGCGTGCCGGCCACCAGCAGCAGCGCCACCACCGCCTGCGCGGACAGGCACAGCGCCACGATGCGGGCGCGGTGGTGGCGGTCGGCGGCGTGGCCGGCGGGCAAGGTCATGGCCAGCGCGGGAGCGAACTGGAACAGCCCCACCAGCCCGAGGTCCCAGGCGCTGGCCGTCAGTTCGTACATGTGCCAGCCGATGGTCAGCATCAGCATCTGGGTGCCGGCCACCGCCGCCACACGGGCACACCAGAAGCGGACGAAGGACGGATGGGACAGCAGGTCGGACATGGGGCGCAGGCTAGCACGCGCCCCGGGGCGGCACCGGGGGCCGCAGGCTCAGTCGCGGACCACCGGCTCCCAGCGCCCGCTGCGCTCGGACTGCCACAGCGCGTCGATCACCCGGGCCTGGGCGACCGCCTCGTCGAGACCGGACGCGTCGGGCGGAGTGCCGGCGCGCACGCGGCGCGAAAACGCCTCCACCTCCAGCCGGTACTGCTCGGCCGCGGGCAGGGTCTCCAACGTCACGCCGCTGCCGTCCAGCGCACCGCCCTCGTCCAGCGCCAGCGTCATCTGGCCGCCGCGCGCGGCGTTGAAGGGGATGAACAGTTCGATGCGGCCATGCGTGCCCACCACCTGCACCCGCTGGAAGGGCACGCTCTGGGTCGACACGGTGAAGCCGACCTGCCGCCCGGCGCCGAAGTCCAGCAGCGCGCTGGTGAGACGGTCGACGCCCATCGCCGGGTCGCGGTCGACCAGCGAGACCGCGCGCAGCGGCTCGGCCTCGAACAGGTAGCGACCGGCCAGCACCGCGTAGCAGCCGATGTCGTACAGCGCGCCACCACCGATGGCCGCCTGGTTGCGGATGTTGGCACCGTCGTCGTTGAAGTAGGAGAAGAACACCTGCACCGCGCGCGGCGTGCCGATGCGACCGGCGCGCACCAGTTCGCGGGCGCGCCGCCACTGCGGGTGGTGGCGCACCATGAAGGCTTCTTCGATGTGCACGTGGGTGGCGGCGGCCTGCACCGTCAGCGCCTCGTCGGCGCTGAGGGCGAACGGTTTCTCGCACAGCACGTGCTTGCCGGCCGCGGTGGCCTGCAGGGTCAGCGGCACGTGCAGGTGGTTGGGCAGCGGGTTGTAGATGGCCTCGATGGCTGGGTCGGCCAGCAGGGCTTCGTAGCTGCCGTAGGCCTGCGGGATGCCCAGTCTGCCCGCGGCGGCCTGCGCGGCCGGCAGGCTGCGCGAAGCGATCGCGCGCAGCTCGACCATCGGGCTGGCGAGCATCTCGGGGATCACCTTCTCGGTGCCGATCTTCGCCGTGCTCAGCACGCCCCACACCACTGGTTTCATACCCGCTCCCGGTTCGGTTCGATGCTCAGATGTAGCGGTTGAGCAGGTTCTCCAGCAGCTCCTGCCGCCCGGAGACCGGCCGCGTGTCCTGGTTGCGCTCCAGCGCACGCGCAGCCACCTGGTCCAGCCCCAGGCGGCCCGCCATCAGGTCCTGGCCGAAGGGGGTGTTCCAGCCGGCGTAGCGGGCCTCGACATGGCGGGCGAGCTGGCCGTCGAGAACCATCTGCTCGGCGATCAGCAGCGCGCGCGCCGATACGTCCATGCCGCCGATATGGCCGTGGAACATGTCCTCGGCGTCGATGGACTGGCGGCGCACCTTGGCGTCGAAGTTCAGGCCGCCGGTGGTGAAGCCACCGCCCTGCAGGATCAGGTAGAGCGCCAGCGCGGTCTCGGGGATGTTGTTGGGGAACTGGTCGGTGTCCCAGCCGCACTGCATGTCGCCGCGGTTCATGTCGATGGAGCCGAAGATGCCCAGATCGATGGCGGTGGCGATCTCGTGCTCGAAGCTGTGGCCCGAGAGCGTGGCGTGGTTGGCCTCGATGTTGACCTTGATCTCCTTCTCCAGCCCGTGGCGCTGCAGGAAGCCGTAGACCGTGGCGGTGTCGAAGTCGTACTGGTGCTTGGACGGCTCGCGCGGCTTGGGCTCGATCAGGATCGTGCCCTTGAAGCCGATCTTGTGCTTGTAGTCCACCACCATGTTCAGGAAGCGGCCCATCTGGTCCAGCTCCTGGCCGACGCGGGTGTTCAGCAGGGTCTCGTAGCCTTCGCGGCCGCCCCAGAGCACGTAGTTCTCGCCGCCGAGTTTCAGCGTGGCGTCCATCGCCTCCTTCACCTGCAGCGCGGCCAGCGCAAAGATCTCGGGGTCGGGGTTGGTGGACGCGCCCGACATGAAGCGGCGGTGGCTGAACAGGTTGGCCGTGCCCCAGAGCAGCTTCATGCCGGTCTGCGCCTGCTTGGCCTGCAGCACCTCGACCATTTCGTGCAGGTGGTTCACGCTCTCGCGCGGCGTGCTGCCCTCGGGCGCCACGTCGCGGTCGTGGAAGCAGTAGTAGGGCGCGCCCAGGCGCGAGAAGAAATCGAACGCTGCGTCGGCCTTCATGCGCGCCGCGGCCATCGGGTCGGCCACGCGCTGCCAGGGGCGCTCAAACGTGCCGTCGTAGCCGAAGGGGTCGAAGCCGTTCCAGCAGAAGCTGTGCCAGTAGCAGACGGCGAAGCGCAGGTGGTCTTCCATGCGCTTGCCCAGCACCAGGCGGTCCTTGTCGTACCACTTGAAGGCCAGCGGGTTGGTGGACTCTGGGCCTTCGTAGGCGATGGCGGGAATGTCGGAGAAGTAGGTGCTCATGGGTGTCTCGGTCTCGGGTGAAGTCGTTCGTTGGAAGTCATCAGGGCCTGCGGTACAGGCTGCGGAAAAGCTCGTGGCGCGGCGCCAGCAGCGCGCGCTCGGCGGGGTCGGGGCGGTAGACGGTGTCGACCGGCGGCGGCAGGCAGACCGTGGCCATCGGCGCGCCCACGCTGAGCGCGCCCAGGCGGGCGGCCCCCAGCGCACCGCCGACGGCCGAGCCGCCGTGGGTGACGATCTCGACGTCCAGCGCGCTGGCCAGCATCTGGGCCCAGAAGCCGCTGCGCGCGCCACCGCCGACCAGCGACAGGCGCGAGACGGTGCTGCCGGCGGCGTGCAGCGCGGCCAGACCGTCCAGCAGGCCAAAGCTCACGCCCTCCATCACCGCGTAGCCCAGGCGCGCGGCGTCGGTGTCGAAGTCCAGGCCGTGGAAGCTGCCACGCACTTTCGCGTCGTTGTGCGGCGTGCGCTCGCCGCTCAGGTAGGGCAGGAACAGCGGGGACGCGGCGCGGTCGCTGGCGCTCAGCCCCGCGGCGCGCGTGGCCACCTCGCCCGCGTTGGCGGCGCCCAGCAGGTGGGACACCCACTGCAGCGCGCTGGCAGCCGAGAGCATCACGCTCATCTGGTGCCAGCGGCCCGGCACCGCGTGGCAGAAGGCGTGGGTGGCGCTGGCCGCATTGGGCTGGTAGTCGGGCGTCACCACGAACAGCACGCCGCTGGTGCCCAGCGAGAGAAAGCCCTGGCCGGCCTCGACCGCGCCCATGCCCACGGCGCTGGCCGCGTTGTCGCCCGCGCCGCCGGCCACCACCGTGTCCGGCCGCAGGCCCAGCGCCTGCGCCACATCGGCCTTGAGCCGGCCGCCGGCCTGGCTGCCTTCGACCAGGCGCGGCATGTGGGCGCGCGTCAGCCCCGTGAGGGCCAGCAGCTCGTCGGACCAGTCGCGCCGCCGCACGTCCAGCCAGAGCGTGCCGCTGGCGTCCGACAGGTCGCTCACGTGTTCGCCGGTCAGCATCAGGCGCACATGGTCCTTGGGCAGCAGCACCTTGCTCACTTGCCGGAACACCTCGGGCTCGTGGCGCGCCACCCAGCGCAGCTTGGGCGCGGTGAAGCCGGGCATGGCCAGGCTGCCGCCCAGGTCGCTGAGCGCCGGCAGCTCGGCCATCATCTCGGCGCACTCGGTCGCGCTGCGGGTGTCGTTCCAGAGGATGGCCGGGCGCAGCACGCGGTCCTGCGCGCCCAGCAGCACCGCGCCGTGCATCTGGCCGGACAGGCCGATGGCCTCGGTCGCGGCGTATTCGGCCGGGTGCGCAGCCCGCAGCGCGGCCAGCGCGGCCTGGGTGGCGGTCCACCAGTCGGCCGGGTCCTGTTCGCTGTGGCCGGGATGCGGCCGCGAGACGCTGAGCGCGGCGCCGGCCGAGCCGATGACGCGCTGGTCGGGGCCCAGCAGCAGGGCCTTCACCTCGGAGGTGCCGATGTCGATGCCGATGTACATGTGTGTGAAGGTCAGTGAATGAGGGAAGGGGCGTGCATGGGTCGCAGTTCGTGGTGCAGCACCAGCGCCGCGGCGCCGACGGCCGAGGCCAGCAGGCCGTAGCGCGCCGGCCGCACCGGCGGAGGCGCCACGCCCGCGCTGGTGGCGTAGGCGTCGAGCGTGTCGCGCGCGGTGCGCACGATGTCCGGGTGCCGTTCGCAGGACGGTCCGCCGACCACCAGGGCCCCCGGGTTGAAGGTGGTCCAGAGGTTCTGCAGCACCACGCCCAGGAACACGCCGCCACGCGCCGGGTCGGGCAGCTGGCCCAGGGCCCGCGCGCCGAAGAAGGTTTCGGCACAGCCCCGGCGGCCGCAGGAACAGGCAGGACCGTCGATCTGCAGGATGCTGTGGCCGATTTCGCCGGCCATGCCCTGCAGGCCGGTGAACAGGCGGTCGTTGAGCACGATGCCGGCGCCCACGCCGACGCCGCAGGTGACGAAGATCAGCGAGTCCTTCTCGTCACCGTCGGTGAACTCGTATTCGCTGAGCGCGGCGGTGTCGGCCTCGTTCTGCACATGCACCGCCACCGGCGGGCAGCCCGCCTCGGCCAGGGCGCGCGTGATCAGCGGCAGGAAGGACACGTTGCGCCAGCCCAGGTTGGGCGCGAAGCGCACGGTGCCGCTGGCTTCGTCGAAGGCGCCGGGCAGGCCGATGCCCACGCCCGAGACCAGCACCGGCCGCGCCGCCAGCGCGGCGTGCGCGCGCACCACCAGCTGCGCCACCTGGCGGCACACCGCCGCCGGCTCGTGCTCGGCCAGCGCTTCTTCGACGGACCACAGCACCTCGCCGGTGAGCGACACGCCCACCACGCGCAGCGACTCGACCGCGATTTCCACACCGATCATGGCGCGGCGGCTGCCGTCCAGCTGCAGCGGTGTCGACGGCCGGCCCAGGCCATGCGCGGCGGCCGGGCCGGTCTCGGTGACCCAGCCCTCGTCGATCAGCTCGCGCACCAGCAGGCTGACCGTCGACTTGGTCAGGCCGCTCTCCTGCGCGAGCTGGGCGCGTGAAAGGCCGCTGCGCCGCCGCAGCAGCCTCAGCAGCACGCTGCGGTTGATGCGTTTGACAAGTTGCTGGTCGCCGGTGGTTTTCATTCGGTGTGCGGGAGCGCGCAGGCCTCAGAGGCTGTGGGTCTGCGCCTTTCCTTCAGGTTGTTTGCCCGCGATGATCATGCCCAACACCTCGTCCTCATTGACGTCGGCGGTGCGGTAGGCACCCACCAGGCGGCCGTTCTTCATCACCGCCAGCCGGTCGCTGAGGCCGAACACGTCGGGCATGTCGTGGGTGATCAGGAAGATGCCCACGCCCTCGGCCTTGAGCTGGCGCACCAGGTTGCCGACCATCGCGGTCTCCTCCGGCCCGAGCGCCGCGGTGGGCTCGTCCATGATCAGGATGCGGGCGTTGAAGTAGATCGCGCGCGAGATCGCCACCACCTGGCGCTGCCCGCCCGAGAGGCGGCGCACCGGCGTGCGCACGTTCTTGAAGTTCTTGTTGAGGCGGTGGAACACCTTGCGCGCCTCGGCGTCCATGCGGTGGTCGTCCAGGGTGTTCCAGCGCGTGAGCAGCTCGCGGCCGAGGAACAGGTTGGCCACGGCGTCGAGGTTGTCGGCCAGGGCCAGGGTCTGGTAGATCGACTCGATGCCGCAGCGCTGCGCGTCGACCGGTGTGCGGATGTGGGCCTTCTCGCCGTTGATCCGCACTTCGCCGCTGTCGATCGGGTAGGCCCCGGCCAGCATCTTCATCAGCGTGGACTTGCCGGCGCCGTTGTGACCGAGCAGGGCCACGACCTCGCCCGGGTAGAGGTTCAGGCTCACATCGTCGACCGCGCGCACGCCGCCAAACGACTTGCCGATCTGGCGCATTTCAACCAGTGGCGCGTTCATGACAGGTCTCCGGTGAGGCGGCGGTAGACCACGTCGAACACCACGGCGGCGATCAGCACCTGGCCGATGATCACGTAGCGAAGGCCGATGGAGATGTCCAGCAGCAGCAGGCCACTGTCGATGCTCTGCATGATCAGCGCGCCCAGCACCGAGCCTAGGATGGAACCGCTGCCGCCGGCCAGCGCCGTGCCGCCGATGACCGCCGCGGCGATCACGTACAGCTCCATGCCGGTGCCCAGCGAGTTGGTGCCGGCGTTCAGCCGCGCGATGGAGACCATGGCGGCGATGGTGATCAGCACACCCAGCAGGGCGAACACCATCAGCGTGACGCGGCGCACCGGGATGCCCACCAGCGCCGCCGCCTCGGGGTTGCCGCCCATGGCGAACACGTAGCGGCCGAAGCGCGTGCGGTGCACGATGAAGGACAGCACCAGCGCCACGCTGCCCCAGATCAGCACCGGGATCGGCACACCCTGCGGCGCGTCCTTGGTCGGGATCTGGTAGGCGTTCATGGTGGCCACGAAGCCGACCACGATCAGCGCCGGCACCGCCGCCACCAGGGCGTCCAGCCACAGCGGCGGATTGGGCACGTCGTAGGCGGCCTTGGCGCGGCGGCGCAGCGCCGTCTGCAGGACCAGCGCCGCCACCAGCACGGCCGCCAGCACCCAGCTGGCCTGCACGCCGATGGCGCCGTCAAAGCCGCCACCCAGGCGCTGGAAGAAGAGGTCGTTGACCGGCTGCGTCTTGCCATCGGCCACCAGGAAGGCCGCGCCGCGGAAGGACATCAGCCCGCCCAGCGTGACCACGAAGGACGGCACGCCCAGCATGGCCGTCAGCGCGCCCTGGTAGAGCGACACCGCAATCGCCACCGCCAGCCCGGCCAGCGAGGCCTCGACCCAGTGCCAGCCGGCGGTGTACATCAGCGTCGCGATCAGCACGCCGACAAAACCCATCACCGAACCCACCGAGAGATCGATGTGGCGCGCCACGATCACCAGCACCACAACCGTGGCGACGATGCCGACCACCGCCGTCTGCTGGGCGATGTTGTAGAGGTTCTCGGGCGAGAGGAACAGGCCGCCCGAGAGGATGTTGAACACGATGGCGGTGGCCACCAGGACAGCCCCCATCAGCACCAGCCGCCAGTCGACAGCCAGTTGTCTCAGCACATTGGGAACAGGACTCACAGACGCACTCCGGCAGAAAAAAGGACCGCGGGCTGAACCCAGCCCGCGGTCCGAGGGCCTCCATCCATCAGGAGAAACGCAAATTCAAATGCCGGGTCATTTGCAGGCGGCCGGACCCTTGGCCATGTCTACGCCCTTGCACAGGTCTTCCTTCTTGATCCAGCCGGCCTTGACCACCAGGTCCAGATTCTTGGCCGTGATCGGCACCGGCTTGAGGAACTGCGCCTGCAGCGACACCTTCTTCTCGCCACCGGCCCAGGCCGCGGCGCCCGCCACCTTCTGGCCCTTGGCCAGGGAGACGGCGGCGGTGGCCGCATCGCGGCCGAGGTCGCGTGCATCCTTCCACACCGACACCGTCTGCGAGCCCATGGCCACGCGGTTGAGCGCGGCGTGGTCGCCGTCCTGGCCCGAGACCGGAATGCCCTTGATGCCTTTGGCGGTCAGCGCCGCGACCACACCGCCAGCCGTGCCGTCGTTGGAGGCCACCACGGCGTCGATCTTGCCGCCGGTCTTGGTGATGATCTGCTCCATGTTCTTCTGCGCCACTTCGGGCTTCCAGCCTTCGGTGTACTCCTCGCCCACGATCTTGATGTCGCCCTTTTTGATCGCCGCGTCCAGCACCTCCTGCTGGCCGCCGCGCAGGAAGTTGGCGTTCGGGTCGGTGGGCGAGCCCTTGATCATCACGTAGTTGCCCTTGGGCTGGGCCTCGAAGACCGCGCGCGCCTGCATGCGGCCGACCTCGACGTTGTCGAAGGTGATGTAGAACACGCCGGGCGCCTCGATCAGGCGGTCGTAGGCCACCACCGGGATCTTCTGCTGCGCGGCCTTGTTGACGGCGGGCAGGATGGCGTCCTTGTCCATCGCCAGCACGATCAGCACCTTGGCGCCCTTGGCGATCAGCGAGTCCACGTCGGACAGCTGCTTCTCGGGCGAGCCGCCCGCGTCGGCGCTGATGTAGCTGGCGCCCAGCTTGGCCAGTTGGTCCTTGATCGCCTTCTCGTCGGTCTTCCAGCGCTCTTCCTGGAAGTTGGACCAGCTCACACCCACCACCTGGGCGAACGCACCGGCGCTGGCCAGACCGAGCGCCAAAGCGGTCAACGTTGTCTTCAGTTTCATCCTTGTCTCCAGTGAACGGCCTGCTTGCGGGCCGCGGTTATTGAACGGATTGTTGGGACTCATCGTGCGCTGGCCCCCTCGCCGGCAGCCATTTAGTACGAACGACAAACTAATTATTTGCCACCCCGCGTGTTGGCTCCTATTGGGACAAACCCGACATAGTTTGATGATTGAACTTAATAAGATGAACCATGACCTTCCCACTGACAGCAAGCGCGGGGCGCATTCACTGGCTCGACGACGGCCGCCAGCGCCTGGGCCTGGTGCCCGGCTTCGGCGGCTGCGCCGCCGCGTGGTTCCTGCACCCGCAGGCCGATCCGGACCCGCGCCACCCGGACGTGCCGTTCCATCTCTGGCGCCCCTGGTTTGGCGACCCCGACCCGTTCAGCGTGGCCTCGCTGCCCCTGGTGCCCTGGTCCAACCGCATCAGCGGCGGCGGTTTCGAGCAGGACGGCGTGTTTCACCCGCTGGCGCCCAACCGCGCCGGAGAAGCCTGCCCCATCCACGGCGAGGGCTGGCTGCAGGCCTGGGACGTCATCGCCCACGACGAGCGGCAGATCGAGCTGCGGCTGGACTCGCGCCACTTCATGGGCAGCCCCTACGACTACATCGCCACGCAGCGCTATCAGCTGCTGCCCGACGGCATCGAACAGACCCTGTCGGTGACCCACCGGGGCGCCACACCCCTGCCCTACGGCCTCGGGCAGCACCCCTGGCTGCTGCGCACGCCGGGCACCCGGGTGCAGGCCCGGGTCAGCGGCGTCTGGCTCAGCCACCCCGACCGCCTGCCCCGGGCGCACACGCCCGTTCCGCCAGACTGGGACCTGCGCGCCGGCATCGATGCCCACGGGTCGCTGATCGACAACGCCTTCACCGGCTGGGACGGCCTGGCCCGCATCGAATGGCCGGAAAGCGGCTGGGCCCTGACCGTGGAAGACACCGCCGCGACCGGCGACGGCTGCCTGCTGCTGTTCCGGCCCGAGGCCGGGCCGAGCTTCTGCGTGGAACCGGTCAGCCACCCGGTCGACGCGGTGCACCTGCCGGGCCGGCCCGGGCTGCAGCAGCTCGGGCCGGGTGGGTCGATGACCCAGTGCCTGCGGTGGCGTTTCCACCGGATCGGCGGGCCTGCGCTCAGCGCATCATCGCTTCGAGCTTGATGGTGTCGGCCACGAAGGCGCGGATGCCTTCGGCCAGCTTCTCGGTGGCCATCGCATCCTCGTTCAGCGCGAAACGGAAGGCGGCCTCGTCGTACTGCACGAACGGGATGTCCATGGCCTGGGCCGCGGCAGCGTCCAGGGCCTTGGCCAGCGGCGCCTCGCTGGCCTGCAGCTGCGCCAGCAGGTCGGGGCTGATGGTCAGCAGGTCGCAGCCGGCCAGCGCGGTGATCTGGCCCACGTTGCGGAAGCTCGCGCCCATCACCTCGGTGGCGATGCCGTGCTTCTTGTAGAAGTTGTAGATCGCGCGCACCGACTGCACGCCCGGGTCGTTGGCGCCGGCCATCGCGGCCTCGTCCCACTTCGCGCCGGCCTGCTTCTTGTACCAGTCGTAGATGCGGCCGACGAACGGGGAGATCAGCTGCACCTTGGCCTGGCCACAGGCCACCGCCTGGCAGAAGGAGAACAGCAGCGTGAGGTTGGTGTGGATACCGTCGCGCTCCAGCCGCGCCGCGGCCTGGATGCCCTCCCAGGTCGAGGCGATCTTGATCAGGATGCGGTCCACGTGCACGCCCTCGCCCTGGTAGAGGTCGATGATGCGGCGCGCGCGCGTCACGGTGGCCTCGGTGTCGAAGCTCAGTCGGGCGTCCACTTCAGTGGACACGCGGCCCGGCACATGCTTGAGGATCTCGATGCCGAAGCGCACCAGCAGGCGGTTCATCACCTCGTCCGTTCCATGCTGCCCGTACTTCGCCACGGTTTCCTGCAGCAGGTGCGCGTACTCGGGTTTCTGCACGGCCTTGAGGATCAGCGACGGGTTGGTCGTCGCGTCGCGCGGTGAATAGGCGGCGATCTGGTTGAAGTCACCGGTGTCGGCGACCACGGTGGTGAGCTGCTTGAGGGCATCGAGCTGGTTCATCGGTCTCTCTCAGGGTTGTCGAGGTTTCACAGAAAGATGTAACTGGGTTACCATTTTCGCATGCTTGACCGAATCAGAGCCTCCATGCCCTCACTGGCGCCCGCGGAACAGCGCGTGGGCAAACTCGTGCTGCTCGACCCGCGCAGCTTCGCCAGCCTGCCGGTCTCCGAGCTGGCCGACCGCGCCCATGTGAGCAAACCCACCGTGGTGCGCTTCTGCCGCAGCATGGGCTACGACGGCCTGTCCGACTTCAAGCTCAAGCTGGCCGGCACCGTGAGTGAAGGCGTGCCCTTCATTCATCGCAGCGTCGACGTGGACGACAAGGTCAGCGACGTGCTGGTCAAGGTGATCGACAATACGGTCGCGGCCTTCCTCAAGTACCGCAACGACGCCTCGACGCACTCGATCGAGAAGGCGGTCGACGCGCTGCTGACCACCTACAAGAACAAGGGCCGCATCGAGTTCTACGGCGCGGGCAATTCCGGCATCGTGGCGCAGGACGCGCAGCACAAGTTCTTCCGCCTGGGCATCAACGCCATCGCCTACAGCGACGGCCACATGCAGGTGATGAGCGCCTCGCTGCTGGGCCCGGGCGACTGCCTGGTGATCGTCTCCAACTCGGGCCGCACGCGCGACCTGATGGACGCGGCCGACATCGCGCGCAAGCACGGCGCCACGGTCATCACCGTCACCGCCAGCGGCTCGCCCCTGGCCACCGCCGGCCACATCCACCTGGCCGCCGACCACCCCGAGGGCTACGACCGCTACAGCCCCATGACCTCGCGCCTGATGCACCTGATGGTGATCGACGTGGTCGCCACCTGTCTGGCGCTGCGCATCGGCGGCAACAAGCTGCAGCCGCTGCTCAAGGAAATGAAGAACAACCTGCGCAGCAAGCGCTACGCCTGAGCCCAGCCCGTCAGGGTGCCGGCTTGTGCGACTTCAGCTCCGTCAAGGTGCTGGTGTTCAGGCTGCTGTTGCGGTAGTCCTTGTAGTCGGACTTGACCGCGCGCCCAATGGAAGGTGCGAACCAGATGGTCTGGGACACGCGGATTGCACCTTGCCAGTTGACTCCATTGATCCAGCCGTTCGACTCGATGCGAAAGGCATCGAACTCTCCACCGGGCGTCGCGACTTTCTCCTGCGCCACCACCTTGACTTCCAGTTCGGAGCGGGAGCGGCTTCCTGTCAGTCCCACCGCCTCAGAGCGGGTCCTCCAGGAATCGCCCACCTTCAAGGGAAACCGGTAGATTTCGATGGCCGGCTCGAACCTGGTACCGGAAGCGCCTGAGACCAGCGGATTCAGATCGAGGTTGGTCACACCTTCGAGCTCCGGAGGATTGCGGTCCGGACGAACATGCTTCGTCTTGATCTGCCCTCCCTCCACCGAGGTGACCGTGACCGTCTCTTCCGACTGCTTGTTGTCGCTGCGGTTGTTGACCATGTAAACCGAGACATCGCCCACTTTGACCAAGGGCCTGGCGTTGCCGTCCGCCTGCGCCAGAACCACCACGGGCCAGGCCAGGAATCCAAACAGAAGATGTCTCAGCAGCATGGGACCTCCTGATCAAGAACGCGAGGCCCACTGTAGGACAAAGCCCCCAGCGGCTCAAGCCCTAGCCTGAAATCCGCCCCTCTTCCACCGCGTGGCAGGCCACACGGGCACCACCGAAGTCCACCAGCACCGGCCGTTCAACCCGGCAGCGCTCGTTCGCATGCGGACAGCGCGGATTGAACGCACACCCGGCCGGCGGGTCCAGCGGATTCGGCACCTCGCCCTGCACCGGCGTGCGGGCCTTGCCGGTGTCGTGGATCTTGGGGATCGCGTCCAGCAGCATGCGCGTGTACGGATGCCGTGGGTTGTCGAACAGCGTGTGCTTGTCCGCCAGTTCCACCAGCCGCCCGAGGTACATCACCCCCACCTGGTCGCTCACATGCCGCACCACCGCCAGGTTGTGGCTGATGAACAGGTAGGTCAGGCCCTGCTGCCGCTGCAGGTCCTTCATGATGTTGAGCACCTGCGCCTGCACGCTCACGTCCAGCGCCGAGGTCGGCTCGTCGCAGACCAGGAACTCCGGGTGCGTGGCCAGGGCGCGCGCAATCGAGATGCGCTGGCGCTGCCCGCCTGAGAACTGGTGCGGAAACTTGACCGCGTCCAGCGGCGACAACCCCACCGACTGCAGCAGCTCGCCCACCCGCTCGCGCAGCTCGCCGGCACCCGACAGCAGGCCGTGTTCGACCAGCGGTTCGGCCACGATGTCCTGCACGCGCCAGCGCGGGTTCAGGCTGGCATACGGGTCCTGAAAGATCATCTGGATGCGGCGCCGCAGCTGGCGCCCCTGCGGCGTCCTGAACGCCGCGTGCGCGTCCTGTCCGTCGAACTGGAAGCCCCCGCGCGTCGGTGCGTACAGGCCCACCAGCAGGCGGGCCACGGTGCTCTTGCCGCAGCCCGATTCGCCCACCAGCGCCAGCGTCTGGCCGCGCTGGATGTCGAAGCTCACGCCGTCCACCGCGCGCAGCAGCTGGCGCGGGCGCCGCTCCAGCACGCGGTTGAGCCAGGGTGCCGAGACGTCGAAGGTCTTGGCCAGGTCGGTGGCGCGCACCAGGGGCTGCGCAGCAATGGCATCGCTCACGACGCGCCTCCCGTGGTGCCTGCGTGCAGCCAGCAGGCTGCCCGCGTCGTCCCGGCCGGCATCAGCTCGGGCCGCTGCGCGTGGCAGCGGTCGAACGCGCGGTCGCAGCGCGGGTGGAAAGCACAGCCGGCCGGAATGGCGTTGAGCCGCGGCATGGCGCCGTCGATCTGGTGCAGGCGCTCGCGGTCCTGGGTCATGTCGGGAATACAGGCCATCAGGCCCGCGGTGTAAGGGTGCGCCGGCCGGTGGATCACGTCGTGCACCGGCCCGATCTCGGCCACGCGGCCGGCGTACATCACCGCCACCCGGTCGCAGGTCTCAGCGATCACGCCCATGTCGTGCGTGATCAGCATCACCGCCGCGCCGCGCTCGCGGCAGATGCGTTTGAGCAGGGTGATGATCTGCGCCTGGATCGACACGTCCAGCGCAGTCGTCGGTTCGTCGGCCACGATGAGCTTGGGCTCGGCGGCCAGCGCGAGCGCAATCACGACCCGCTGGCGCATGCCGCCGGAAAACTGGTGCGGGTGGTGGTCGATGCGCTGCTCGGCGGCCGGGATGCCGGTGTCGCGCAACAGCTGGATCGCCCGCTCGCGCGCCTCGGCCTGGCTCACCGGCAGGTGGGTGCGGATGGTTTCGGTCAGCTGGCGACCCACGGTGTACAGCGGGTTCAGCGAGGTCAGCGGGTCCTGGAAGATCGCGCCGATCTGCCGCCCGCGCACCTTGCGCAACTCGGCAAAGGGCAGGTTGTCGATGCGGCGCCCCTCCAGCAACACCTCGCCGCCCGCGATGCGCCCAGGCGGTTCCAGCAAGCCGATGATGGACGCGCCCGTGAGCGACTTGCCCGCACCCGATTCGCCCACCACGCCCAGGATCTCGCCGGGCGCGATGTCGAAGGACACGTCGTCGAGTGCCCGCAGCGTGCCGCGGCGACCCGGGAACTCGACGACCAGGTTCTTGACTTGCAGCAGGCTCATCGCAATTTGGGGTTGAGGGCGTCGCGCAGCCAGTCGCCCAGCAGGTTCACCGAGAGCGCGATCAGCACCAGCATGGCGCCGGGGAACACGGTGATCCACCACTCGCCCGAGAACAGGTAGTCGTTGCCGACGCGGATCAGCGTGCCCAGAGAGGGCGCGGTGATGGGTGCGCCGACGCCGAGGAAGGACAGCGTGGCCTCGATGATGATGGCGGTTGCCACCTGGATGGTCGCCAACACCAGCACCGGCCCCATCACATTGGGCAGCACGTGCCGGCGCATGATGCGCAGCGGCGGCACGCCCGTGACCCGCGCGGCCTGCACGTACTCCTTGTTGCGCTCGACCAGGGTGGAACCTCGCACCGTGCGCGCGTACTGCACCCAGCCCGTCAGCGTGATGGCCAGCACCAGCACACCGAACGCGAGCTCGTCCTGCGAGTTGGGAAACAGCGCGCGGCCCACGCCCGCGATGAGCAGCGCCACCAGGATCGGCGGGAACGAGAGCATCACGTCGCACAGGCGCATCAGGAAGGCGTCCACCCAGCCCCCCAGAAAACCGGCCAGCAGGCCCAGCACCACCCCGATCAGCACCGACAGCGCGACCGAGGTCAGTCCCACCGCCAGCGAGATGCGCGCGCCGTACATCAGCGCGGACAGGATGTCGCGCCCCTGGTCCTCCGTGCCCAGCAGGAAGGCGGGATTGCCGCCCTCCATCCAGGCCGGCGGCAGGCGCGCGTTGCTCAGCTCCAGCGTCGCCAGGTCGAACGGGTTGTGCGGCGCCACCCAGGGGGCGAACGCCGCACAGAACACGCAGGCGAAGGTGATCAGCGCCGCCACCATGGCGGTGGGCGACGAGCGGAAACTGTGGCCGACGTCGCCGTCGAGCCAGCGTCGAAGGGCGGCGATCAAGGCTCAGCCGATCACTTCACCGACATGAAGCGAAACGGCATGAAGTTGTCCGCCAGCTGGACCAGCTGCACGTTGCTGGCCACGCCCCAGGCCAGAGCCTGCTGGTGCAGTGGCAGATGGCCGACATCGTCGGCGTGCAGCTTGAAGGCCTCCTTGATCATCGCGTCGCGCTTGGGCTTGTCGGTCTCCGACTGGATCTTCAACGTCAGCTCGTCCACCTTCGGGTTGCAGTAGGAGCCAAGGTTGAACTGGCCACTGCCCTTGTCGTCGACGCAACGCATCAACGCGTTCAGCGCGTTGTGCGAGTCGTAGGTGCCCGGCGTCCAGCCCAGCAGATAGAAGCTGGTGTCGCGCTTGAGGATCTTGGGGAAGTAGGTGCCCTTGGTCTCGGCCTGCAGGTTCACCTTCACGCCGATTTTCGCGAGGTTCGCGGCCACCGCCTGGCAGATGTCGCCGTCGTTCACATAGCGGTCGTTCGGGCAGTTCATGCCCACCTCGAAGCCGTTGGGGTAGCCGGCGTCGGCCAGCAGCTTCCTGGCGGCGTCGGGGTCGTAGGGCAGGCGGGTGTTCATCGCCGCGTCGAATCCGTTGATGCCGGGGCCGACCATCAGCGCCGTGGGCTTGGAGGCGCCCCGCATCACCACGCGCTGGATGGTGTTGATGTCGATGGCCTGGTAGAAGGCCTGGCGCACGCGCTTGTCCTTGAACGGGTTCTTACCCTTCACGCTGGAGTACAGCAGCTCGTCGCGCTTCTGGTCCATGCCCAGAAAGATGGTGCGCAGCTCCGGCCCCTGCAGCACCTTGGACTTGCCGCTGGCGTTGATGCGCGCCACGTCCTGCAGCGGCACCGGCTCGATCACGTCCACCTGCCCGGACAGCAGGGCGGCCACGCGGGTGGCGTCGTTGCCGATCGGCGTGTACTCCACGTTCACCACGTTGCCTTCGATCTTGCCCCAGTAGCTGCCGTTGCGGACGAAGCTGGTCTTGACGTTGGGCTGGCGCTCGCGCAGGCGGTACGGACCGGTGCCGTTGGAGCGGAAGGAGGCCGCGTTCTCGATGCCCTTGCGCCGGTCCACCGGCCGGGTGGCCTGGTTCTCCTCGGCCCACGGCTTGCTCATGATGTAGACCAGCGCCAGCAGGTCGGGCAGGATGGGGAACGGCGTCTTCGTCTCGATCTCGATCGCGGAATCGCCCACCTTGCGCACTTGCTTGAAGTCGTTGGTGTAGCTCTGCATGTCCGAGCCTTCGCCCGCCGCGCGGGCAAAGGAGAACAGCACATCGTCGGCCGTGAAAGGCTTGCCGTCATGGAACTTGACGCCCTTGCGCAGTTCGAAGCGCCACACGGTTGGCGAGGTCTGTTTCCAGCTGGTCGCCAGGGCCGGCACGAGCCTGAGGTCCTTGTCGCGGGCCACGAGCCCTTCGTAGACATTGCCCGTGACGCTCAGTTGCAGGGACTCGTTGAGCGAGTGCGGGTCCATCGACAAGGCGTCGCCCTGGTTGCCAATGCGCACCGTCTGCGCCACCGCCGTGCCCGCGATGGCGGCCAGAGCGATGGAGGTGATCAGCGAATGCTTGAAGTTCATGGTTTCTCCTGGTCGGTTGGATGAAAGCTCAGGGGGACTCTTCGGACAGGGGCATGCCCTGTTCGATCAGGCTGGCGTGCAGGGCCGCACCCAGCGGCAGCACCTCGTCGTTGAAATCGTAGCGGCTGTTGTGCAGGAAGCAGCTGCCCTCCCCGCCCTGCCCCAGCCGCAGGTAGGCGCCCGGTTTGACCTGCAGCATGAAGGAGAAGTCCTCGGCGCCCATGCTCGGGTCCATTTCCGCGTCCACGTGCTCATCACCCACCAGATCGCGCGCCACGCGGGTGGCGAACCGGGCCTCGTCGGGCGTATTGATGGTGGCGGGATAGATGCGCTCGTAGCGGACATGCGCCGAAGCGCCCAGACCCAGCGCCACCCCGGAACACACCTCGTTCAGCCGCCGCTCGACCAGCGACTGGATCTCGGGGCTGAAGGTGCGGACCGTGCCGACCATCGTCGCCTTTCCCGGCACCACGCTGAAGGCCCCGGGATCTCCTGCCTGCATGGAGCACAGGCTGATGACCGCGTTGTCGATGGCCCTCACGTTGCGCGAGACGATGCTCTGCACGGCCGTGATGATGTGGGCCGACACCAGCACCGGGTCCACCGTGAGGTAGGGGTGCGCACCGTGTCCGCCCTTGCCGGTGACTTCGATGGTGATGCGGTCGGCCGCGGCCATCATCGGCCCTGGGTTCACGCCCACAGTGCCGGGCCGCATCTGCGGCCAGTTGTGCATGGCATAGACCGACTGCACCGGGAAGCGCTCGAACAGTCCGTCTTCGATCATGGCCTTTGCGCCGGCGAAGCCTTCTTCGCCCGGTTGGAAGATCAGGACCGCCGTGCCGTTGAAGCGCCGGGTCTCGGCCAGGTAGCGCGCTGCACCGATCAGCATGGCGGTGTGCCCGTCGTGCCCGCAGCCGTGCATCAAGCCTGCCCGGGTCGACTTCCAGGCGAAATCGTTGAGTTCGGTCATCGGCAACGCGTCCATGTCGGCGCGCAATCCGATCATCCGACCGCTGTCCCGGCGGCTTCCGTGGATCAACGCCACCACGCCGGTCTTGCCGATCTGTGTGTGGATCTCGTCCACGCCGCAGATCTTGAGGGACTCGACCACCCGCCGGGCGGTGTAGTGCTCCTCGAAACCGAGTTCCGGGTGGGCGTGCAGCTCGCGGCGCAGCGCCGTCAGTTCAGGGTGCAGGGCAGCGATGTGGGCGAACGCGCGGCCATGGGCACGGATGCGGGAGGTGTGGGGCATCATCAGTGGGCTCCGGCCCTTTCAATGCGCAAACGGGGATCGACTGCGAAATAGAGCAGGTCGACCACCAGGTTGATCACGACAAAGATCAATGCAATCAGGCAGAGATAGGCCGCCATCACGGGGACGTCGGCGAAGGTCACGGCCTGGATGAACAGCAACCCCATGCCCGGCCACTGGAACACCGTCTCGGTGATGATGGCAAAAGCAATCAGCCCCCCGAGTTGCAGGCCGGTGATGGTCATCACGGGCACCAGCGTGTTCTTCAACGCGTGGCCGAAGTGCACCGCCCGGTTGGTCAGTCCGCGAGCACGGGCGAACTTGATGTAGTCGGTGCGCAGCACCTCCAGCATCTCCGCCCGGACCAGCCGCATGATCAGCGTGAGCTGGAAGATCGCCAGGGTCAGTGCCGGCAGGACGATGTGGTGCCATCCTTTGGCGGTGAGCAGCCCGCTGCTCCACCATCCGAGCTGGACCACATCACCACGGCCAAAGCTCGGAAACCAGCCCAGGTTCACAGCGAACACCAGGATCAGCAGGATGCCGATCAGGAACGTTGGCAGGGACACCCCGAGCAGCGAGACGGTCATGAGCAGCTGGCTCACAAAGGTGCCGCGCCTCAGGGCCGCATACACACCCATCGGGATGCCCAGCAGCAAGGCGAGCACGGCGGCCACCATCGCCAGTTCCACCGTGGCAGGCAGGCGCTCGGCGATCAGGCGCGAGACCTTGGCCCCCTGGCGCAGGCTGATGCCAAATTCACCCTGCGCCGCGTTGACCAGAAAGTGCCAGAACTGCACCACCACGGGCTGGTCCAGCCCGAGATCGGCGCGGAGGTTCCTGATCTGCTCCGGCGTGGCGTCCTGGCCCAGCAGAAACACCACCGGATCACCCACGTACTGAAACAGCATGAAGGCGATGAACGCCACGCTGACCATGACGAGCACCGCCTGGGCCATGCGTCGTAAAACAAATGCAAGCATGAATGACGATCTGAGACGCTCGGCTGGGACATTGGCCGCACCCACAAAGGGCAGCCGCAGAACGCACGAAGACTTTGCAACAACTGTTCCAGCCACCCAAGCGTGCTAACCCTATGGAGCGCCTGAGCAGGATGCCACAAGACTCAGCGAGCGGTGAGGGTCATGCGGCCATACCAGGCACGCAAGCTGGACTGGGTGTTGTCGGTGTCGGTCATGATGGCAACCGCCCGCAAAGGTCCAGGCTCCTCTCCAAAGGCCCGGAAAAAATCTGCTCGGATGTTTCTTTGATAGTCCCGCCAGTGGCCCACCTGCTGCGCACCGCTCTCCACCACCACCTTGCGGATACGGTCAGTTCGTGCGTTGACGATGACCGTCTCTGGGGCATCGTGGTTCGCCCAGACGTACATCAGCGTGGCATAGGGCAACTCTTCCCCCGTGAGCAGACGACTCATTTCGGACATGCGGTGGTTGCGCCCCGTCCACTTGCTGCGGTCGCCTTCGAACGACAGCAGAATCCGGACAGGCGCATCGTCCTTGCCCGCCTCGCCCAGGCGCGCCTTGTCGGGGAGACCATCGACCTTCCATGAAAACGCAATCCGGTCGACCTCGGGCAACGCTTTGTCGAAGCGCTTGCGCAGAATGCTGACAGAACCGTCGGCACTCACCGACAGCGCTGCGCTCCCTGCTTGCCCGGCCACCTCAAAAGCGGCAAAACGCTTCCCCGGTAACAGAAAGGGCTGCCAGGCATCTCCACCGGGCGGGGTTTTCAGCAGCTCATCGACAGTGGCCCGCCACTCGGCCTGCTGATGCAATCCCACATCAGGCTTTAACCCACCGGTAGAAGCTTCGCCCGTCTCTTCGAGCTGTGGCGCCTTCGCAGCGCAGGCAGCAAGCACCAAGGCAGTCGCGGCCGGCAATGCCCTGATCAGCATGTTTTTCACTAAGCCGCCCATCCATACCCCGCAGACGTTGATTCTTGCGACAAAAAGTAGCTAGTTTGCAGTCTATCGTTTCTGACCTGCGCGTACCCCTCTCTGGGGAAGTCAAAAACCAGGGCATTCGATACATTTTTCGCCGTGGATCCGCCAATGCGCCCACGTTCACCGCTGTCACTTTCACTTTTCAGGAGGAACCCATGTACAAAAAGCTGTTGTCCCTATTCATCGCGGCGTTCACAGCCACATCGTTCGCAGCCGTGGACGTCAACACCGCCAATCCTGCCGATTTGGACAGCATCAAGGGCATCGGCCCAGGCACCTCGACCAAGATTCTCGAAGTCCGCAAGAACGGCAAGTTCAAGGACTGGGCGGACTTGATCGAACGCATGCCTGGCATCGGTGAGAAACGCGCAGCCAAGCTGTCCGCAGAAGGTCTCACGGTGAACGGCGAGGCCTTCAAACCCGTCGCAGCAACCGACAAATCCGTCAAGCCCGGAACGACGCCTGCGTCCACTTCCAAGCAATAAACAACCAAGAACAAAAAAAGCCACTTGGCAATGCCAAGTGGCTTTTCAACTTTCGGAATCAAGCGGCCGAGGCCGCCGTCATCAGAAGGTGTGCTTCAGACCAAAGCCGTAGCGGGTGTCGGGACCGGTGTTCTTCGTGTCCAGGAAACCGCCGTAAACGGTGGTGCGCTTGGACAGCGAGTAGGCAACGCCCAGACCCAGGCCGGACAGGCGCTCAGCACCGTCGGTCTTGGAGGAAGCGTAACCAGCAGACAGCACCAGATTGGCACCCAGCGGCACGTCGGCGCCGAAGGACAGGTCGGTGGTCTTGACGCTACCGGCCTTCACGTTGCCGTAGCCAGCCAGCAGCTTGGCAGCGCCCAGATCATAGGAGCCGTTCACGCGGGTGAACTTGGTGTCGCCAGCGGCGGTCTTGTCCACTTGGTAAGCGACGCCAGCGTACACCGGGCCACCTTCGTACTTGACGTGGAAAGCGTTGGACTGGTTGTCCGAACCTTCCTTCAGGTTGGTGCTGAAAGCACCGCTGACGCCGCCCATTGCCGGCGTAGCGTAGTAAATACCGTTGGACGGATTGGCAGCGTAGCCAACGCTGGCCCACACAGAGTTGTTGGGCGACAGAACGGAGTCGAACACCGGGTTGGTGGCGCCAGAGATGTCGTCATAGGCGGTCCAGATGCGGCCCAGCTTGAACTCACCGAAGCCACCGGACAGGCCAACATAGGCTTGACGGTTGAACGAAGAACCTTCTTCGCCTTGCTTGCCGGTGTCGATCTTGAAGCCGTGCTCCAGCAGGAAGTTGGCCTTCAGGCCACCACCCAGGTCTTCCGTGCCCTTAAAGCCCAGACGGCTACCGCTCACACCACCCGAGGTCAGAGCAGCGGACGCATCCTTGTCCTTGTGCAGCACAGCGTCGGCAATGCCGTAAACGCTGACGGAGGACTGAGCCTGGGCCACGCCGGCCACCGAACCCAGAACGGCGAGAGCAATCAGAGATTTCTTCATATCAACATCCTTTAATGCTGGGCTTTACAGCCCGGTTGAGAAACTGACACTTCATGGTAGCGCGAGCCATCCCGCACTTCGAGGGAAAACCCGTAAAAAGATAGCATGCCGTTGGATTTTGGCGACACGCCGACATCCCCATACCGAAGGTCGCGGGTAGGAGCAAAAAAAGCCTGTCTTGTTCCCAAGACAGGCTTTGATTCTCCTTACATCAACCGGCTTTCGCCGGCAGACGATCAGAAATTGTGGTGCAGAGTGAAGTCGGCGCCGCCCACGTTCTTGCCGGTGGCGGTCTTGGCCTTGCTGTCACGACCGTAGGTGAATTCCAGCGCGGTGCGCTTGCTCAGAGGGTAGTAGTAACCCAGACCAACCTTCTGGTTGGTGGTGGTATCGGTGGTTTTGTTCTTGGCTTGAGCAACACCGACCAGCACCTTGCCAGGACCCGCAGGGATCGTGGCACCGAACAGCAGGCCTTCGGTCTTCACGCCAGCGGCGGTCTTCTTGTTGCCCAGGCCGAACGCCAACTTGGCAACGCCCAGATCATAAGTGGCATAGGCGTTGGTCACATCGCTGCCAGCATCCTTGTCGGCACCGACGCCCACGTCCAGAGGACCATTGGCGTATCCGACGGCAAAGCTGTTGTGGGCCTTGGCTGCGCCTTCCTTCAGACCGGTCGACACGGCGACGTTCACACCACTGAAGCTGCCACTGTAGTGGATGATGTTGGCGGTACGGACGTGGGTCGTCTGCATACCGATACCACGCAGTGCACCGGCGCCATCACCACCGAAGGGGTCGGGCTTGTTGTTGGCGCCCAGGAAGTTCGCGCTGTAGTAGCGGCCCAGACGGATTTCACCGAAGGAACCGGCCAGACCAACCGTGGACATACCGTTCCAGAAAGTCGACGAAGCGGGAGTCACGACACCGGTCGTGGGATTGGTGCCACCCGGGCTGTAAGTTGCATCCATGCCCGTGTCGGGGCTGAAACGGTGCTCAATCTGGAACTTGGCTTGCAGACCGCCGCCGAGGTCTTCAGCACCGCGGAAACCCAGACGCGAGCCGTGGATGTTGGTCATCTTCAGCGAGTCGCCGTTCATCTTCTGCAGACCGGCTTCCACCTTGCCGTAAATCGTCACGGAGGACTGAGCGAATGCAACGCCGGTGGCAGCCACAGCGGCCAGAGCAATCAGGGTCTTTTTCATTGAGGGTATCTCCAAGGTTGATGAATGGGCCGGCGGTCTGAGCCTCCGAGCCAACCTCCGTTACTGGAAGTGTCTTCATTGCACCAGAAGGGCTCGGGGGGTGCAAAGCTTTCAGGGGTGTTTGTCGTTCATGGACAACAAGGAAAAGCCCTTCCTCGGGTGACTACCTAGAACAATAGTAATCACCGCCTTTAATGCATCGAGCGACAATCAATTTGCCATTTTTCATGACTGCCAAATCCATGGACTCTCTTCTGGTTGCTGCCGACACTGCTTTGCGAACCCTTTTTGCCAGGCCGCGCGCGACTCGACCTTGCAACACTGTGGCTGAATCTCCGCACACCCACCTGAGTGCGGAGGACAAGGCGACATCTGGTGCGCTGATGCGCGTGAATCACGTCGGCGAGGTCTGCGCCCAAGCGCTTTACACCGCTCAGGCCATGGCTGCGCGCAGCAGCACCCATCCGCAACGAGAACGGCTGGCGCAACAGCTGGAAGCAGCAGGACGGGAGGAGACCGACCACCTGGCCTGGACCCGGGACCGACTGGATGAACTGGGCGCCCACCCGTCTATCCTCAACCCCCTGTGGTATGCAGGAGCGTTCGGAATCGGTCTGCTCGCTGGACGGATGGGGGCCGGCGTCAGCCTTGGGTTTGTGGTCGAAACCGAGCGGCAGGTCGAGGATCACCTGGCCTCTCACATGGACCGGCTGCCCATCTCGGACCACGCATCAAGAGCCATCGTGGCCCAGATGCAGGCCGATGAAGCCAGGCATGCCCGGGAAGCACAGCATGCCGGCGCCGTGGAACTTCCCTTGCCTGTCAAGCTGCTCATGAAGACTGCAGCGAAGGTGATGACCACCGTGGCTCACCGGTTCTGAGCCTAAAGAGAGGGTACTCAGGCTTCCAGCAGATCGAAGCTGGTGCTGATCTCCGCTGTCTTGCCCAACATGATGCTGGCAGAGCAATACTTCTCGTGGCTCATCGCGATGGCACGTTCCACGGCAGCAGGAGGAATCGCCCGACCGGTCACAGTGAAATGCATGTGGATTCGCGTGAACACCTTCGGATCGGTCGGCGCGCGCTCGGACGTGAGCTTCACACCGCAGCCCCGCACATCATGGCGGCCGCGCTTGAGAATCAGGACCACATCGTAGGCCGTGCACCCACCTGTACCGGCCAGCACGGTTTCCATGGGCCTGGGCGCCAGATTCGCGCCCCCGTTTTCCGGCTTGGCCGCATCCGGGGCGCCGTCCATGGCCAAAATGTGACCACTGCCTGTTTCAGCGACAAATCCCATGTGGGAGCGGGTACCGGCGGCGCCGGTCCAGGTCACGGTGCATTCCATATCTGTGTCGGTTGTGAAAAATCTGACAGTTCGAGAGTCAGCTCCCTAAAAGGTAGCAAAAACACTTTCAACCGTGTTGCGCCGCAGCATTTCTCGATACAATGGCGGCATTGTATTGAAGGTTGTCTCCTCTGCCCTCTACGGGTGGATTCAAACCCGGACCGGTTCCACCAGTCCGGGTTTTTTTTCGCGACCTCGGCTCGCTATCATCGTTGGACAGGACAAACAATGACCACACGATCCAACAGAAAGAGGGCCGCGGCACCGGCGCCTCGCACCAGCGCCCCGCTCAGTCCGTCGGACTACCTCACCAGAATCCTGAATGCGCGCGTCTACGACGTCGCAGTGGAGTCTGCACTGGAACCGGCCCGCAACCTCAGTCGCCGCCTTCACAACAAGGTACTCCTCAAGCGCGAGGACCAACAGCCGGTATTCAGTTTCAAGCTGAGAGGCGCATACAACAAGATGGCGCATCTGACCCCCGACCAACTTCGCAAGGGCGTGATCTGCGCTTCGGCCGGCAACCACGCGCAAGGCGTTGCCCTGGGCGCCCACAAGCTGGGCACTCGAGCCGTGATCGTCATGCCCACCACCACACCCCAGGTGAAGGTGGATGCAGTCCGCTCCTTTGGCGGAGAGGTGGTGCTCCACGGCGACAGCTATTCCGATGCCTACGGACATGCGGTTCACATCCAAAAGAAGGAAGGGCTTACGTTCGTTCACCCTTTTGACGATCCGGACGTGATCGCGGGACAGGGCACGATCGCCATGGAAATCCTGCGCCAGTTGCAAAGCCTCGGATCGGATCATCTGGACGCGGTGTTCGTTGCCATTGGCGGAGGAGGTCTGATCTCCGGCGTGGCCAACTACATCAAGGCCGTGCGCCCCGAGATCAAGGTGATCGGCGTTCAGACGGTCGACTCGGACGCCATGCTGAAGTCCGTCCAGGCGGGAGAGCGGGTCACCCTGGGAGACGTCGGCCTCTTTGCAGACGGCACCGCGGTCAAGCTGGTGGGGGAAGAAACCTTCCGGATTGCCAGCGGTCTTGTGGACGAGTTCGTGGTGGTGGACACCGACGCGGTCTGCGCGGCCATCAAGGACGTCTTCGTGGACACCCGCAGCATCGTCGAGCCGTCGGGCGCAATGGCCGTGGCGGCCATGAAGCAGTACGTGGCGAAGCACAAGACCAAGGGCGAGACCTACGCCGCCATCCTGTGCGGTGCCAACATGAACTTCGACCGCCTGCGTTTTGTCGCCGAGCGGGCGGAAGTCGGCGAAGAGCGCGAGGCGCTGTTCGCAGTCACCATTCCCGAGGAGCGGGGCAGCTTCAAGCGTTTCCTCGAGTCGTTCGACTCACTGCCCGGAGGCCCGCGCAACATCACCGAGTTCAACTACCGCATTGGTGACGCGAAGGTGGCCCATGTGTTTGTTGGTCTCACCACGCAGGGGCCTGGCGAGTCGACCAAGATCGCCAGCAACTTCCGCAAACGGGGTTTCGAGTCGCTGGACCTCACGCACGACGACCTGGCCAAGGAACACATCCGGCACATGGTGGGCGGCCACTCGCCACTGGCCCAGGATGAACGCCTGCTGCGCTTCGTGTTTCCGGAGCGACCCGGCGCGCTGCTGAAGTTCCTGAGTCTGATGCGTCCAGGCTGGAACATCAGTCTGTTCCACTACCGCAACCAGGGTGCCGACTACGGCCGGATCCTGGTCGGGCTGCAGGTGCCGCCCAAGGACGACAAGGCGTTTGCAAAGTTTCTGGGAACCCTGGGTTACCCCTATGTGGAAGAAACCCACAACCCGGTGTATCGACTGTTCCTCAAAAGCTGAGCAAGCCCATGAATCAACGGCCCAGGTCCCTTCCTGACCTGTCGGCGGACAGGGATGACCGGGCATTGCCACCATGGCCTGAGGTGTCACCGACGGCGAACGCCCAACTCGGCCTGATGGTGCAGAACCGTCTGCGCGGCACCCATGGAGAGGAGCCGCCTCTTGGGCGTCTTGAGGGATTGGCCATGCAGTTGGCCCGCATCCAGCACCCCTCAGTGCACGGATTGGAGGAACTTCGGTTCGAGTCTCCCCAGCTGGTGGTATTTGCTTCCGACCACGGCATCGCGGATGAGGGTGTGTCCAAATCGCCGCAGGACCTGACCCACCAAAGCGCCTGCGAGCTGCTCGCGGGCAAGAGCCCTGCCAGTGCGCTGGCCGGGCACCATGGCTTCGATGTGACCCTCGTGGACGCCGGTGTCGCCCACCATATTCAGCTGCCCGAGGGCACCGAGACCGCCGCCACCCTCCTTCGGCGCAAGATAGGCTACGGCACACGCAACGCGGCGCTGGCGCCGGCCATGTCGCAGGCACAGGCGCGCTCTGCCATCCAGGCAGGCATGGATGTGGTGCGGCACCTGCCCGGCAATGTGGTGGCGCTGGGCAGCATCGGCGTTGCGGGTGAGGCCTCGGCGGCCTTGCTGTTGTCCCGCCTGTGCGGGGTTCCGCTGTCCGATGCCTGTGGCAAGGATCAGGAAGCAGACGAGGTGTTCGGGCAGCGCAAGCTGGAGCGGCTGTTCGCTGCCGCCAGCAGGCACCGCCGCGCCACCTCGGCGCAGGCGGCTCTGGCCGCCATGGGAGGTTTCGAGATTGCCATGCTGTGCGGCGCGATGATCCAGGCCGCCAGCGAGCGACGGGTGGTGCTGGTCGACGGCTTCGTGGCCGGAACAGCCGCGCTGGTGGCCCGCGCCCTGGTCCCGGCCGTGGCCGACTATCTGGTGTATGCCCACCGCGCGGCCGAGCCAGGGCACCGGCTCCTGCTGATCCACCTCCAGGCCAACCCACTGCTGGACATGGAGCTTCGCAGCGCAGAAGGCGTCGGGGCCCTGCTGGCCTGGCCGCTGCTGCAAGCGGCACAGCAACTGCTACAGCGTTGACCCGCGGCCCAGTCCGCCCTCAGCGCCCGGCCAGCCAGCGCCGGCGTCCAGCCAGTCGCACGGCATCGCGCCAGCGGCCACCCTCCGGCGCGATGCGAGGCCACAACCGAAGCAACAGCTCGGCCGTGGCCAGCGTGTCGGCGGACGCTTGGTGCCGGGCCGGGCACAGGATGCCGAAATGCGCCATCCAGTCGTCCAGCGACCGGGCCCGCACCTCCTCGTGGGTCACGGCACAGAGATGGGCCAGGTCCAGCCAAGGGTTGACCAGCCGGCGTCCCAGGTGCCGCCGGCAATGCCGGTCGATCAGGGTTTCGTCGAAGGCGCTGTGAAAGGCCAGCAGCGGCGCCTCGCCAATGAAGTCCACAAAGGCCTGCAGCGCCGTCGCAGGCTCCACGCCGTCCCGCTGACGCTGCTCACCGATGCCGTGCAGGAGGATGTTGTCGCGATCAGACACCGCCTCCTGACGCAGCACCACCTCGAAGCTGTCGCCCAGCACAATCTCCGGCCGCGATGCCGGCGCAGGACCAACCCTGAGACCGATGGCTGCAATGGCCAGGAGCCGGTCATTCTTTGCGTCCAGTCCACTGGTCTCAACGTCGACGACCACCCAGCGTTCGGCGTCGGAAGAAGCTACCGGGTCCTGGAGCCCCCACCATGACCGCACCGACGCCAGCAGCGTTGCAATCATCGCTGGTAGTCGAGCTGCACACGCTGCTGCAGGCTGCGCACCACCCGCAGCGTCTCCCGCAGGATGCGGCGGTCGATGTCGTTGAGTGCGCCCACCGCGATGCGGTTGGGGTTGTCGCCCACCGAGGCGCCATCGAGCTGGGCACGCAGACGGAGCATCTGCAGAAACTCGAACCCGGCCACCCAGGCCTGGTGTTCGCGGGCCGGGACGCCGAGCTTCGGACCCGCGGTTTCGAACCGCTCCCGGGTCGAGGTGGCTGCGATGCCGTTGGCCAGCGCGTACAGCCGGGCCACATCGACCAGGATGGCCGTACCCTGCAGCTTGAGATCCAGCGTGTCGAGACCACACACCGGCGTGGTGTCGATCTGGCCACGCCAGTTCAACGGTGGTGCCTGCAACAGGCCATTGACTGCCAGCTGGCGGACAAACCGCGGGTTGGCCGACGCGCGCTGGGTCACGAAACCGCGCAGACTGGCGGCCATACCGGCCTGCCCGGTCAGGGCGCGAAAGTCGAAGTAGATGCTGGCGTTGAGCAGATCCTTGGGTGCGCCCTGCTCGATCCACTGCACGAAACGCTGCTGCCACTGGGACAGCGTCAGGCAGCAATCGGGGTTGCCCGCCATGATGTTGCCCCTGCACAGCGGATAGCCACAGGCGTCCAGGGCGTGGTTGATGTCCTGTGCCATGTGCAGCAAGGCGTCCCGCTCGCCGGGGTTCACGTCGTCGGCGAGTATCAGCGCATTGTCCTGGTCGGTGGCGATGGTCTGCTCGCCCCGCCCCTCGGACCCCAGGGCGATCCAGCAGAAGCGCTGCAGGTCAAGACCGTGTTCGCCGGCCTTCAACGCCACCAGCCGGGTCGTCAGCAGGTCGTTGAGGTGGCTGATCAGCTGTGTCAGTTGCAGCGCCTGCACACCCTGGCCGAGCAAGTGGCGCGCAAACTCGCGGATGTCATGGGCCGCGGCCTGCAGGTCGGGAATGCCTGTCGCATGGCGAATGCGCTCGCTGACCTGGTTGAGGCTCATGCGCTGAAGGGCATAGAGGTCGCGCTCGGACACGATGCCCACCAGCCGCCCCTGCTGCGTCACGGGCACGTGGCGAATGCCCTTGGCCGACATCAGCAGCGCCGCGTCCTGGGCGCTGCGGTCGGACTCCAGCGTGTGCACCGGCCCCACCATGACCGCCGACATCGGCACGTCCAGCGACACACCGGCCAGCGCGACGCGGTCCAGCACGTCGTAGCGGGTGAGGATGCCGACCGGGCGCTGCCCTTCGTCCACCACCAGCATCGACCCGATGCGCAACCGGTGCATGTCCTCCAGCGCCTGGCGCAGCGGCGTGCCGGGCGCGCAGCTGACGGGCGCGTGGCGGCACAGACGCTCCAGCGGTGTTTCCATCGACTGCTCGGCCAGGACCCTCGATGCGTAGGCTGCCTGCAGCGCCGCGCGTGAAAGCTCCAGGAACCGCAGCACACGCCGGTTCAGGAAGTCCCCGAACACCGGACTGAGCTGCGCCAGCGCCTGCATCCGCTCGGCTGGCAGGCGCAGCACGAAGGTGTCTTCGGTGGCCAGGTAGGCGGTGCTGGTGGCGCGCTGGGCGAGCACCGCACTGATCGGGAACAGGTCACCGGCCTCGTACTCGAACGCCCCGCCTGCGACATCAGAAAGCCCCCGCTTGCCCACCACCGCGCCGCGACGGATGAAAAACAGTTCGCTGGCGGGCCCATCCTCTGGCCGAACCAGTGCCTCGCCGGGAGCGAAGTACGCCTGCCGCGACGCCTCCACGAAGGCCCGGACGTGGCCCGCATCCATCTCGTCAAATGGGGGAAACCGGCCCAGCTCCGCCGCCAGCTGGTCCAGCAGCGAGGCGGACGGGCTGGGGGCAGATGGTGCCAGGCTCACCGAGACTCCACGGGCTCCGGGAGATTGAGCTCCAGTGCTGATGGGTCTCCAGCGGTGGTGCCCAGGCGAGCCACTTTGGGCCCGACCGAGAGCAGTCGCAATTCGCCGTCGACCACACCCCCCACCACCACGGGGCGCGGCGGCTGTCCATCGACGGCGATCAGCGCAGCACCGCTCTGGCCTGGCTGGCTTGCCAGCCCCAGAAGCCTGAAACGGGACGACAGAGGAGCCGTCGCCGGAGCGGTCGCCTGCGCCTCGGGCACGGCACCGAGCACGCGGGCGACGCCCGCTGCGTCCGACTGGATCGGCGGGGTTCCAAGGGCACCCACCGGAACCAGTGGTTCCCGGCCCCACAGCTGCAACATCCAGTAACCCGAAAGCAGCGCCACCACCAGCCAGAGCAGGCCGGCCGCGAGGCTTGCAAGGGAAGGTGTCTTGAGCATGAACACATTATCATCCACCTTCTCTGGCGCACCGCGCCGCGTGCTTCCGGGAGCCTGTCTTGAAATTCGCATCTGTCACTTCGATGTCCACCCCTGGTCCCTCGTCTGCGCACGGTCGGCGTCAGCGCGGTTTCACGCTGATCGAGCTGATGGTGGTGCTGGTCATCATTGGTGTGCTGGCGGCCCTCATCGTGCCCAACGTGCTGAACCGCGCCGACGATGCGCGCGTAACCGCCGCCAGAACGGACGTCAACAACCTCATGCAGGCGCTCAAGCTGTACAAGCTGGACAACCAGCGCTTTCCCACCGGCGCGCAAGGCCTGACCGCACTGGTGGCCCGGCCCACCGCTGCACCGGTGCCGCCCAACTGGCGCCCCTACCTCGACAAGCTGCCGGCCGACCCCTGGAACCAGCCCTACCAGTACGTGAACCCCGGTGTGCACGGCGAGGTGGACGTGCTGTCGCTGGGAGCCGATGGTCAACCCGGCGGAGAGGGCAAGGACGCCGACATCGGCAGCTGGCAGTGAACACCCGCACACGCGGCTTCACACTGCTGGAGCTGCTGGTGGTGGTGTCCATCATCGCGCTGGCCACCGCTGGCGTGAGTCTTTCCTTGCGGGACAGCGATTCCACGGCGCTGGAGAACGAGTCCCTCCGGCTGGCCGCACTGCTCGAGTCGGCGCGGGCGCAGTCGCGCGCCAGCGGCGTGCCGGTGCGCTGGAAACCCAATGGAGAGGGTTTCGAGTTCCAGGGCATCACCTCGCGCTCCAAGTCGGCGGACTCACTGACCAGACCCCGCAGCTGGCTTCACCCGGAAACACGGGTGCGCGTGGTCCAGCCGCCAGGCACCTCGGAGCTGCTGCTTGGGCCGGAACCGCTGATCGCGGCCCAGCGCATCGAACTGGCCCGAGGCGAGCAGCGCCTGGTGCTGGGCACAGACGGCCTCGCCCCCTTTGCCGTGATTGCAGAACCGGCCACGCCATGAACCGGCACAGCCGCGGCTTCACGCTGATCGAGATCCTCGTGGCCCTGGCCGTGGTGGCAGTGGCGCTGGCCGCCGGTTCCCAGGCCACCTCGGCACTCACACGCGCCGCCGCGCGCCAGAGCGACCAGTGGCTGGCGCAGCTGTGCGCCGAAAACGAACTGATCCGGTTGCGCCTGCTGCGACAGTTGCCGGGCACCGGTGAGAGCACCAGCGAGTGCCAGCAGGCGGGCCGCACACTCAAAGTGAGGCTGTCGGTGCAGCCCACCCCCAACCCGAACTTCCAGCGCGTCGACGCGATCGTGGAGGGCGCGGTCGATGGCAACGAAGTCCGGCTGCTGAGCCTGTCGACCGTGATGGGACGGTACTGATGCGCACGGGTGACCCGACCCCACTGCGACGCGAACGGGGCTTCACCCTGGTCGAACTGCTGGTGGCGCTGGCGGTGATGTCCATGCTGGCCATGCTGAGCTGGCGTTCCATCGATGCCATGCAGCGGACCCAGACCCTGACCCAGGAGCGGGCCGACGAGCTGCTGCGGTTGCAGGCGGCGCTGGGACAGTGGGCCGCCGACCTGGACGCGCTGGTGGACACCAAGGAGCTCAGCCCGCTGGCGTTCGACGGCCGGGTGTTGCGCCTGACCCGGCGGGATGCCGCGGAAAGCGCGCTGCGCAGCGACGGCATCCGAGTGGTGGCCTGGACACGCATGCAGTCCGGCAGTGCGGGCGCCCAGTGGATGCGCTGGCAGTCCGGCCCGATCAAGCGCCGGGACGAACTGGCCGATGCCTGGGCCAGGGCCGCGGCATGGATCGAATCGCCCGCGGAGATCGACGGCCGAGACACCCAGGTCGCGCTGGCGGCGATCGACCAGTGGCAGCTGTTCTATCACCGTGGTGAAACCTGGGGGAACCCGCAATCCTCCGTCGGAAACGAAAACGCAGGCGTCACCCTGGGGGGCGGCGACGCGATCCCCAACGGCGTGCGTCTGGTGCTGAACCTGTCGGCGGGAAGAGGCCTCTCCGGAACGCTGACCAGCGACTGGGTGCGCCCGTCCCTGCTGGCCGCACGCTGATGAAGAAGATGCGCGCTTCATCCAAAGAACGTGGTGCCGCCCTGCTGCTGGCCATGCTCACGGTGACCCTGGTGGCGACCCTGGCCTCCGCGGCCCTCTGGCAGCAGTGGCGGTCCTCCGAAGTCGAGGCCGCCGAGCGGCAGCGCCTTCAGGCCGGCTGGATCCTGGTGGGCGCCCTGGACTGGGCGCGGCTCATCCTGCGCGAAGACGGGCGCAGCAACCGCACCAGCGGGGCCGCCGACCACCTGGGCGAGCCGTGGGCGACGCCTCTGGAAGAAGCCCGGTTGTCCTCCTTCCTGGCCGCCGACAAGAACAACAGCGCGGACGACCTGATGCCCGCGTTTCTGTCCGGCGAAATCAAGGACGCCCAATCCCGGCTGAACTTCGGCAACCTCGTCAGGGTCAGCCAGACGGGTTCTCAATCGAAGGTCGAGCTGTCGTCCGCCGACCTTGCCATGTTCGAGCGGCTGTTCGCCCTGCTGAACCTGCCCAAGCCCGAACTGGAAGCGGCGTCGGCCAACCTGCTCAAAACCACCGAACGGGCCCTCAACGACCCGGAACCGTCCACCTCACCGCTGACGCCCCAGCGCTTCGCCCAGCTGGCCTGGCTGGGCCTGAGTCCGAGCACCCTGCAGGCCCTGCGGCCCCATGTGACGGTCCTGCCCGAACGCACCCTGCTCAACCTGAACACCGTCACACCCGAGGTGCTCAGCGCCAGCGTGCCGGGCCTGGACCTGGCGCTGGCCCAGCAGGTGGTGGCTGCGCGGGACACCATGCCCTTCACCAAACTGGAGGATGCCATCCAGCGCATCCCTGGCGCCAGCCAGCAATCGGTCAGCAGCCAGCGCCATGATGTGCGCAGCCGGTTTTTTGAGGTGTACATCCGTCTTCGACTGGACGACACCGTGATCGAAGAACGCTCGCTGGTCCAGCGTGATGGCTTGAGAACCCGGGTGCACTGGCGCGAACGGGTGGCGCCATCATGAACATCAGCTTCATCCGCTGGCCCCGCCTCGTCCCTAAAATAGCCCTCCGCCCAGTACCCACGGGGCATTGCAGCCCCTCTATCACGTGCTGATCCTCACTCCGACCAACTTCAGCGCCGCCATGCCCACATCGACCTCGGTGCTGGACTGGGTGCTTTCTTCCAACGGACGGGTCGCGTCGGACCACGGGGGCTGCGCACTGTCGTTGCTGCCCGCCGACGACGATGTCGTGCTGGTGTTGCCGCCCCGCCTCGTGTCCTGGCACCGGGTGGCGCTGCCCAAGGTGGCGAGCGCCCGCGTGAGGGCCGCCCTGGACGGGATGCTGGAAGACCGGCTGCTGGATGATCCGGCGGAGCTTCACCTGGCCCTCGAACCAGGCAGCCGTCCCGGGCAGACGCTCTGGGTGGCGGCCTGCAACAAGGCCTGGCTCCAGGCCTGGCTCCAGGCCCTCGAAGCCGCCGGACGGCCGGCCGCACGCATCGTGCCGGCCCTCTGGCCCACTTCAGTGGGCGGATCGGAACACGGCGAAACCGTGCATTGGGCGCACGACGAAGGCAACCGTGTCTGGCTGTCCACCGCCAGCCCGCTGGGGGTGCGCAGCATTCCTCTGCGCGAAAACGGTTCGAGCACCTTCGGTGCCACCAGCAGGTTCGGCGCCGACAGCTCCTTTGGCCCGGCCAGCACCTTCGGCGACTCCAGCTTCGGCAGTCTCGGACCTTCAACCGGCCGAGGCCCCGAGTACACCCTGACCGCGGCGTCCGACCCGGCCACCACGAGCTGGTTCGCGGACCCGTCGATCACCGGTCTGGCCGAACAGGTGTGCAACCAGCGCTTCGACCTCATGCCGACAGCCGACTGGCTGCTGCGCTGCGCGCAGTCCGACTGGAACCTCGCCCAGTTCGATCTCCGGCTGTCCAGCGGAGCGCGGCGCACGCAGCGCATGCGGCAGGGATGGCGCCACTTTGCCAGCGCCGCACCATGGAAGCCGGCGCGCTGGGCCCTGGTGGCGCTTGTGCTGACCGTCCTTGGCGGCGTGAACGCGATGGCCTGGAAAGAACGTTCGGCCCTCCAGGCCAAGCAACAGGCCATCCGGCAGACCTTGCAGAGCACCTTCCCCGAGGTCGGTCTCGTGCTGGACGCCCCGGTGCAGATGCAGCGCGAACTCACCCGGCTGCAGCAGGCCAGCGGCACCCTGTCGGCACAGGATCTCGAAGGCATGCTCGCCTTCATTGCGGCGACCGAGCCTGGCGCGTCTCTCAGCAGCATCGACTTCCTGAGCGGCGAAGCAAGACTGGGCATCGGGGGGCTGCCCGACGACCGCCTGTTGGCACTGCAACAGGCCATGGCCTCGCGGGGCTGGCAGGTCAGCTCGGATTCGGGCATGTTGAATGTCCAGGCAAAGGCCCCCTGATGTCTGCCAAACGATCTATCCCAGTTTCTTCGGCCTTCGCCCGGGTGGGCCAGCGCCTCGGTGCCTCCTTGCAAGGCCTGCCCGCCCGCCAGCAGAAGGCCCTGCGCCTTGCGGCCTGGGTGGTGGGTGTGGCCCTCTTGTGGTGGGTGGCACTGGCGCCGGCCGTGTCCACCCTGCGGCAGGCGCGCACACAGCACATCGAGCTGGACAAGTCCTTGGGGCGCATGCAGGAGATGGCGGCCAGCGCCGAAATCATCCGCACCCAGAATGCTGCCCCCGTGCCCGCACCCGAAGTGGCCAGGCAGGCGCTGGAGCAGGCCACCAGCGGACTGGGCGCCGGCGCGCAGCTCGCGCAGCAGGGCGACCGCGTCACCGTCACCCTGCGGGAGATTCCGGCTGCGACCCTGGCGCAGTGGCTGCAGCAGGTGCGCGTGAACGCCCGCGTGGTGCCGGTGCAAGTGCAGCTCCAGCGCAGCGGCAACAACCCCTCATGGACAGGACAGGTGGTGCTGGCCGGTCCGGGACTGGGGGGCCAATGACGGAACACCGCAAACCCGCACGCTGGGCCTGGCTGGGGGCCATCCTCGGCACGCTGCTCGCCCTGATCGCGTTTGCGCCCGCGTTGTGGGTGGGTGCCCTGCTCTCGCACTACACCAGCGGCAAGGTGCAATTGCTCAACACCGGGGGCACGGTTTGGAGCGGACATGGCGATGTGCTTCTGAGCGGCGGCGAGGGCAGCCGTGGTCAGACGGCGCTGCCACAGGGACTTCGCTGGAAGCTGCGTCCCGGCTGGTCCCAGGGCCCGGTGCTGCGCATGAGCCTGTCCTCGCCCTGCTGCACCGAACAACCGATGTCCATTGCCTTGCGCCCCAGCTTCGGCGGTGCACAGGTGCGTGTCGACGCCTTCAGCAGCCGCTGGCCGGCCGCCATGCTGGTCGGCCTGGGCACGCCGTGGAACACCCTGCGCATGGACGGGCAACTGCTGGTGCAGTCGCCCGGTTTCTCCCTGGCCCTGAATGGCGGGCGTCCCCGCCTGGACGGGCAGCTGGTGGTGGAGGCCCACGACCTCGCCACGCGCGTGTCCACCCTGCGCCCTCTGGGCAGCTACCGGGTCGAGTTCCGCTCGGCGGGGGATGGCGACAACGCCGCATTGAAGCTGGCCACGCTCAAAGGCGGCCTGCTGCTCGATGGCGATGGTCAGTGGTCGGGCGGGCGCCTGCGTTTCCGGGGCGTGGCGTCGGCCGCACCCGGCCAGGAGTCGGCGCTCGCCAACCTGCTGAGCATCATTGGCCGCCGCGATGGCGCCCGTACCCTGTTGACGTTTGGTTAACAGCCAGAGCGAGACTTCGCGATAGGATCAACAGATGAAATCGACCCACTCCCCTGCCGTGCTGGCACTGGCACTCGCCGTGCTGACCGGCACCCTGGGCGCCCCGACCGCATGGGCCCAGTCCAAGAACGCTGCCGAGCCGGTCGTGCTCAACTTCGTCGGCGCCGAGATTGAAGCTGTGGCCCGCACCATGGCCACCATCACCGGCCGCAATGTGGTGGTGGACCCGCGGGTCAAGGGCACCGTCAACCTGTCGACCGACAGGCCGGTGGCCCCCATCGTGGCTCTCAACCAGTTTGCCGCCGCACTGCGCCTGCAGGGCTTCTCGCTGATCGAAACCGGCGGCCTGTACAAGATCGTGCCGGAGGCCGACGCCAAGCTCCAGAGCAACACTGTCAGTGCCGGCCCGGTCAGCCAGTTGCCCGCCAGCAACCAGATCGTCACCCAGATCTTCCGGCTCAACCACGAATCCGCCAACAATCTGGTGCCCGTGCTGCGCCCGCTCATCGGGCCCAACAACACCATCAACGTCAACCCGGGCAACAACTCGCTGGTCATCACCGACTACGCCGACAACCTGCAGCGCATCGGTCGCATCATCGCGTCGCTGGACGTCTCCGGCGCCACCGATGTGGAAGTGATCCCGCTGCAGTACGCCCTGGCCGCCGACCTGGCCCCCATGGTGCTCAAGCTGATCGAGCCGGGCAGCACGGGCGTGGCCGCCGCCGGACAGGCGGGGGACACCTCGTACAAGACCACCCTGATCGCCGAACCCCGCAGCAACAGCCTCGTGTTGCGGGCCGCAAATCCCGCGCGCCTTGCCCTGGCCCGATCCCTGGTGGCCCAGCTGGACCGCCCGAGCAGCGTCGATGCGGCCGGCAACATCCATGTGGTCTACCTGAAGAACGCCGATGCGGTCAACCTCGCGGCCACGCTGCGGGCCGCCATGGCCGGCGAAGGCAGCGGCGGAGCGGCCGGGGCGACCGGCGTCACGACGGTGCGCAGCAGCACCGGCGGCATGTCCCAGACGCCCAGCACCGCCGCCAACCCCGCCACCACGCCGGTGACGGCGAGCGCCGGCCCGTCCACCGGCGGCCAGATCCAGGCCGACCCGGCGACCAACGCCCTGATCATCACCGCGCCCGAGCCACAGTACCGCCAATTGCGCGCCGTGATCGACCAGCTGGATTCGCGCCGTGCGCAGGTCTATGTGGAGAGCCTGATCGCCGAAGTCAATGCCGACAAGGCCGCCGAGTTCGGCATCCAGTGGCAGGGCCCACTGGGCAACCTCGGCGAGAACACCGTAGGGCTGCTGGGCACCAACTTCGGCACCGGTGGCAACAACATCCTGACCAACCTGCTGCCCATCGCCCAGGCCGACACCGCCAAGATCCAGGCGCCCGGCACGGGCCTGAACTTCGGTATGGCCTCGCGCCGCAACGGCATCTACCTGCTGGGCTTCCTGGCGCGCTTCCTGCAGCAGAACGGCGACGGCAACATCCTGTCCACGCCCAACCTGCTGACGCTGGACAACGAGGAAGCCAAGATCGTGATCGGCCAGAACGTGCCGTTCGTGACCGGGCAATTCACCAACACCGGCGCCGGCAACGGCAACAACGGCTCGGTCAACCCGTTCCAGACCATCGAGCGCAAGGACGTGGGCCTGACGCTGCGCGTCAAGCCGCAGATCAGCGAGAACGGCACCATCAAAATGACCATCTTCCAGGAGGTCAGCAGCGTGCAGGCGTCGTCGGTCAACTCGACCACCGGCCTCATCACCAACAAGCGCACCATCGAATCGACCGTGCTGGTCGATGACGGCGGCATCGTGGTGCTGGGCGGCCTGCTGCAGGACGAATACTCCGGCAACCAGGAGAAGGTGCCCGGCCTGGGCGACATCCCGCTGTTTGGCAACCTCTTCAAGAGCGAGAGCCGCAACCGCAAGAAAACCAACCTGATGGTGTTCCTGCGGCCGGTGGTGTTGCGCGACGCCCGCGCCACCAACAGCTTCTCGCTCGACCGCTACGAACTGATGCGGTCGGCGCAGAAGGACGCGCAGCCTTCCTCCAGCGCTGTGGTTCCCGTGAATGTGGGTCCGGTCATGCCGCCGCAGCGTGCCCCCGAAAGCACACCCCCGGCCGCGCCTGCAGCCACTCCGGCATCGCCGGCTGCGCCGTCGAACTGACGGAGCCCCGATGAAACACCCGCTGCCCTATGCCTTCGCGCGCGAGAACCTCTGGCTGCTGGAAGAGGAGGACGGGCGGCTGACCCTGCGGGGCAGCTCCAGCGCCGCCGAAGACGAAGATGCGCAGACGCGCCGGCTGTCGGCGCTGTCGGAAATCCTCCGCTGCCACGACGTGGAGGAACTGCAGTGGGAGCCGGGCGAGCTGCTGGCCCAGCGCATCAGCGCGGCCTACGCACAGGGCGAGTCCAGCGCCGCGGCGGTGGTCAGCGAGGTGCAGAGCGACGCCGACCTCAGCCGCATGATGCAGGAACTGCCGGCCATCGAAGACCTGCTGGAGACCGCCGACGACGCGCCCATCATCCGCATGCTCAACGCCCTGCTGACGCAGGCCGCGCGCGACGGGGCCAGCGACATCCACATCGAACCCTTCGAGCGCCATTCGAGCGTGCGCTTCCGCGTCGACGGCACGCTGCGCGAGGTGGTGCAGCCCAACCGGGCGCTGCACGCTGCACTCATCTCGCGCCTGAAGATCATGGCCGAGCTGGACATCTCCGAGAAGCGCCTGCCGCAGGACGGCCGCATCTCGCTGCGCATCGGCACCCGCGCGGTGGATGTGCGCGTTTCCACCCTGCCCAGCGCCCACGGCGAGCGCGCGGTGCTGCGCCTGCTGGACAAGAGCGAGAGCCGCCTCAACCTGGAGGCGGTCGGCATGCAGGGCGATGTGCTGGAGCGCTTCGAGAAGCTGATCCACCAACCGCACGGCATCATCCTCGTGACAGGGCCGACCGGCTCGGGCAAGACCACCACGCTGTACGCCTCGCTGCAGCGGCTGGACGCGACGCAGCAGAACATCATGACGGTCGAGGACCCGATCGAATACGAGTTGCCCGGCATCGGCCAGACCCAGGTCAACGCCAAGATCGACCTCGACTTCGCCCGCGCCCTGCGCGCCATCCTGCGCCAGGACCCGGACGTGGTCATGATCGGTGAGATCCGCGACTTCGAGACCGCGCAGATCGCCATCCAGGCCTCCCTCACCGGTCACCTGGTGCTGGCCACGCTGCACACCAACGATTCGGTCAGCGCTGTCACGCGCCTGATCGACATGGGCGTCGAGCCCTTCCTGCTCAGCAGCTCGCTGCTGGGCGTGCTGGCGCAGCGCCTGGTGCGCAAGCTCTGCCCGAAGTGCAAGCGCCAGGATGCCAACGGCCGCTGGCACCCGGTGGGCTGCGCGCACTGCAACCAATCCGGCTACAGGGGCCGCACCGGCATTTACGAACTGCTGGTGACCGGCGACAAGATCCGCTCGCTCATCCACAACCGCGCCGCCGAAAACAAGATCTTCGTCGCCGCCGAAGCCGCCGGCCTGCGCACCATGCGCGCCGACGGTCAGCGGCTGATCGACGAAGGCATCACTTCGGAAGCCGAAGTCCTCAGCGTGACGAGAGACTGAGCGTTCTCATGCCCGCCTATTCCTTCGAAGCGCTGAACGCGCAGGGCGCGACGCAGAAAGGCCTGATCGACGCCGACACCGCCAAGGCGGCGCGCAGCATGCTGCGGGGCCGGGGCCTGGTGCCGCTGGCGGTCGAGCCGGCGGTGTCATCCAACAGTGGTGGCCGTGGCAGCGGCCTGAACATGACGCTATGGGGCGGCCGTGTCTTCAACGCCACCACACTGGCGGTCTGGACCCGGCAGCTCGCCGGCCTGGTGTCCTCGGGCCTGCCACTGGAACGTGCGCTCTCGGCCCTGGCCGAGGAAGCCGAAAAAGACGAGCAGCGCCGCCTGGTCGCCAGCCTGCGGGCCGAGGTCAACGCCGGGGCGTCGTTCGCCACCGCGCTTGGCCAGCACCCGCGCGAGTTCTCGCCCATCTACACCGGCGTCATCGCGGCCGGCGAGCAGAGCGGGCAGCTGGGCACGGTGCTGGAAAGCCTGGCCGACGACCTCGAAACCCGCGAGGCCCTCAAGAACAAGCTGATCGGCGCCTCCCTCTACCCCGCCATCGTCACCGTGGTGGCGATCGTGATCGTGGTGTTCCTGGTCAGCTACGTGGTGCCGCAAGTGGCGGGCGTGTTCGCGGGCAGCAAGCGCGCCCTGCCCTTCCTGACCGTGGTGATGCTGGCCATCAGCGACTTCGTGCGCAACTACGGCTGGCTCATGCTCGGCCTGCTGGTGCTGGCCGGTGTGGGGCTGGTCCTGGCCCGGCGCAACGACGCGCTGCGATTGCGCATGGACGCGGCCTGGCTGCGCCTGCCCCTGGTGGGGCGCCTGGCGCGCGGCTACAACGCGGCCCGCTTCGCCGCCACGCTGGCCATGCTGGCCGCGGCGGGGGTGCCGATCCTGCGCGCGCTGCAGACCGCCGCCGAAACCCTGTCCAACCGATCAATGCGCGCCGACGCGCTGGACGCACTGGTGCTGGTGCGCGAGGGCGCACCGCTGGCGTCCGCGCTGGCCAGCAAGAAGCGCTTTCCGCAGCTGGTATCCATGTTCGCGCGGCTGGGCGAGCAGACCGGCCAGCTGCCGGTGATGCTGCAGCGCGCCGCGGTGCAGCTGGGCGCCGAGGTGCAGCGCCGCGCCATGCACCTGGCGACCATCCTGGAACCGCTGCTGATCGTGGCCATGGGCGTGGTCGTGATGCTGATCGTGCTGGCTGTGCTGATGCCCATCATTCAACTGAATCAACTTGTGAAGTGAGGCCACCATGCCGGTGACGCTGGACGGGCAGCTGGTGGTCGCGATCTCCTCGCGCGCCCTGTTCGACTTCGAGGAAGAGAACCGCGTTTTCGAGACCGGTGACGACCGGGCCTACATGAAGCTGCAGCTGGACCGGCTGGAACAACCCGCCCAGCCTGGCGTGGCCTTCTCGCTGGTGAAGAAACTGCTGGCCTTCAACGACCCGCAGGCCCAGCGGGTCGAGGTGGTGATCCTCTCGCGCAACGATCCGGTCTCCGGCATGCGGGTGTTCCGCTCGGCCCAGCACTACGGCCTGCCGATCCAGCGCGGCAGCTTCACGCGCGGCCAGCCGCCCTGGCGCTACCTGCGGCCGCTGCGCGCCAACCTGTTCCTCTCCACCCATCTGGCCGATGTGCGCGCCGCGCTCGACGCCGGCGTGCCGGCCGCGCAGGTCTACCCGCAGTCGGTGCGCGCCAGCGACGCCCACCCGAACGAGGTGCGCATCGCCTTCGACGGCGACGCGGTGCTGTTCTCCGACGAGGCCGAGCGCGTGTTCCAGGCGCAAGGCCTCAACGCCTTCCAGCAACACGAGCGCGACAAGGCGGCGCAGCCCCTGGCCGGCGGCCCGTTCAAGCCCCTGCTGGAAGCCCTGCACCGCTTGCAGGCCGAGGGCACGAACGCCATGCGCATCCGCACCGCCCTGGTCACGGCGCGCTCGGCACCGGCGCACGAACGCGCCATCCGCACCCTGATGGACTGGGGCATCGACGTGGACGAGGCCATGTTCCTGGGTGGTCTGCCCAAGGGGCCGTTCCTGCGCGAGTTCGAACCCGACTTCTTCTTCGACGACCAGACCGGCCACATCGAATCGGCCTCGCTCCATGTGCCTGCCGGGCACGTGGCCAGCGGCATTTCGAACGACTGACCCATGAACAAATTCCAGAGCTTTCGCGCCTTCGCGCGCAAGGTGCTTGCGCTCGCCGTGCCCTACTTCAACTCGGAAGAAAAGTGGCGGGCGCGCGGCCTGCTGGCGGCGATCATCGTGCTGAACCTGGCCGCGGTGTACATGCTGGTGCTGCTCAACGAGTGGAACCGCGTCTTCTACGACGCGCTGCAGAACAAGGACCAGGTCACCTTCTGGCGCGAGCTGGGCCGCTTCACCTACCTGGCGTTCGGCTTCATCATCATCGCGGTCTACCGCTTCTACCTGCGCCAGGTGCTGGAGATGCGCTGGCGCACCTGGATGACCAAGCACTACCTCGACCGCTGGCTGTCCAACAAGGCCTTCTACCAGCTCGAACTGCACCGCTTCGCCAAGGACACCGACGCGCCGCCCGACAACCCGGACCAGCGCATCGCCGAGGATCTGAACCTGTTCACCAGCTCGACGCTGGGCCTGTCCATGGGCCTGCTGAGTTCGGTGATCACGCTGGTGAGTTTCGTCGGCATCCTCTGGACGCTCTCGGGCAGTTTCTCGTTCGACTTCAACGGCGGCTCCTACACCATCCCCGGCTTCATGGTCTGGATGGCGGTGCTGTACTGCGCGGTCGGCAGCGTGCTGGCGCACTACATCGGCCGGCCGCAGATCAAGCTCAACTTCCAGCAGCAGCGGGTGGAGGCCGACTTCCGGGTGCACCTGGTGCGCGTGCGCGAATACAGCGAATCGATCGCGCTGGACCGCGGCGAACCGGTGGAGCGCCAGCACCTGGGCGAGCGCTTCGGTGCGGTGCTGGACAACTACTGGAAGCTGATCAAGGCGCAGAAGCGCCTGATCTGGTTCACCAACGGCTTTGGCCAGGCCGCCGTGGTGTTCCCCTTCATCGTGGCCGCACCGCGCTTCTTCAGCGGCGCGATCCAGCTGGGCGAACTGATGCAGATTTCCTCGGCCTTCGGCCGGGTGCAGGACTCGCTGTCCTGGTTCGTCGACAGCTACGACGCCCTGGCTGCCTGGCGCGCCACCACCGACCGGATCACCAGCTTCGAGGAAAGCTTCCAGGCGCTGCAGGCGGCGCCGCTGCAATCGGCGCTGGCCACCGAGGCCGACACGCTGCAGATCGACTCGCTCGACCTGGCGCTGCCGGGCGGCGTCGCGCTGGTGTCGGCCGGCGGGCTGAGCCTGAAGGCGGGCGAGAGCCTGCTGGTCAAGGGGCCCTCGGGCAGCGGCAAGTCGACCCTGTTCCGGGCCCTGGCCGGCATCTGGCCCTGGGCGAAAGGCCAGCTGCAAAAGCCGGCCGACTTCGAACAGCGCGTGATGTTCCTGCCGCAGCGGCCCTACTTCCCCGTGGGCAGCCTGCGCAAGGCGCTGGCCTACCCCGAACCGGCCGACCGCTACGGCGATGAACAGCTGCGGCATGCGCTGGTCGACGCCCTGCTGCCGCACCTGAGCGACCGGCTGGACGAAGAGGACAGCTGGGGCCAGAAGCTCTCGGGCGGTGAACAGCAGCGGCTGGCGGTGGCGCGCGCCCTGCTCAAGCAGCCGCGCTGGCTGTTCGTGGACGAAGCGACCAGCGCGCTGGACGAGGCGGCCGAACACCACGTGTACGAACGGCTGCAGGCGCTGGTCAGGGCCCAGAACGGTGCCCTGGTGTCCATCGCCCACCGGCCCACGGTCGCGGCCTTCCATACCCGGCGCTGGGAGCTGGAACCCGGCGGCGCGGACGGGGCCCGTTTCGCCCTGGCGGCGCGCTGAGCGACGGCTGGTAACACTCTCGGCCGGCAAGGCCTTGCGCGGCGGGTTGCGCCGCCGTAGGCTGGGTGCTTTCCGTGGTGGAGACACGCCGTGGGCACACACCTGCCGTCTGCGACCAGGCGCCCGTCGCCGGCCCGTCACCAGGCCCTGCAACAGTACAGGGCCCGGGCCGACCGGTACGACAGCGAACTGGAACCGTTCGAACCCCTGCGCCGGGAGGCGATACAGCGCCTGGACCTTCGTCCCGGCGAGACCGTGCTCGATGTGGGCTGTGGCACCGGCCTGAGCTTCGGGCCGCTGCTCGACCAGCTCGGCCCCACCGGCCACATCGTGGGCATCGAACAATGCCCCGAGATGATGACCCATGCACGCCTGCGCTTGACCGACCAGCGGACACAACAGCTGCGGCTGGTGCAGGCCCCGGTGGAAGAGGCGCAGTGGCCGGGCCAGGCCCACGCCGCCCTGTTCCACTTCACGCACGACATCCTGCACAACCCGCGCGCACTCGACAACGTGCTGGCGCACCTCGCGCCCGGCGCGCGCGTGGTCGCCACCGGACTTCAGTGGGCCGCGCCCTGGGTCTGGCCGGTCAACCTCTTCGTGCTCGGCGCGGCGCTGTATTCGGTGAGTTCGCTGGACGGCCTGGCGCAGCCCTGGAGCGAGCTGGCCCCACGGCTCGATGGCTTCGAGGTGGAGCCGACCTGGATGGGCGGCATCTTCATGGCCACCGGCGTCTGGCGGGGCCGGCAGCCCTGACCTGTGGCGTCGGGACTGGCCGATGTGGGTATCAGACCTGCGCCCGAAATTCCTGCCACGTGGTCGCCAGCAGACGCAGCCCGAAGGCGCCGACCAGGCCGGCCGCCCCGCGGCTGAACACCGTGCGCCCGCGCTGGTAGGCGGACTGGACGCGGCCGTGCGAGAACGCGAGCGCCAGGAACACGTGCCAGACCACCGCGTTGAACCAGCACAGCAGCACCGCGCCGGCCAGCACGGCCGGCCCCGGCGAGGGCGGCAGCGCGGTGGCGAACACGCTGCCGAAGAACAGCGCCGTCTTGGGGTTGAAGACGTTGGTGACGAAGCCCATGCGGAACGCCGCCGCGCGGCTCGTCGTCACGGCCTTCACCTCGGTGGCGACCGCCGCTGGCGAGCGCCACAGTCAACCCTCAACCCATGGACTTCCTTGGTTCTCTCACCTCATCACTGGTGATACTCTGTATAGGCACCGGTTATATACGCCTGTCACTTCTTCTTATTATTCAGCTTGGCGTAGATACTGGCCAGTAGGCTAAGAAGCTCAGCGCGCAGCTCCTCGAAAGTCTCGTACTCTGTAGACTTGTCTGTGTAGAGCCACCAAGGGAGCAGCTGCGGACAGCGTCTCGCGTCCTGCTCCGCGTCGCCTGTTAGCGAAGAGTCATAGGGCACGTATGTAACTTGAGCCCGAAACGTAGACCCCTCACCGCGGAGCTTCGGGGTCATGACCGTTACCTGCACAGAGTCACTCACGCCTTCCTCTAGCGTCTCAAACGTGTACCCTGGGCCGAACAGCTCAGCTGCGTACTTGCCCAGTGCATCAAGCCATTGCCTGGCTGTTTCAGTCGGAGTTGGGCCGACCGGATTTAGCCACTTTTGCAGCTCTTCGCTTGATGGAGGCTGCTCTATAGCGGGCGCCCCTTCAATGCTGGCTAGCCAGTCCTCCACCTTGCTCCATGCCTTGCCTGTAACGCAGTCAGTTACAGCGAAGCTTCTGACATAGAAAGCCCTGTACGCATTTCGTAAGTAGCACCACCCCAGCATGTACTTGCCGTTTGCAGTGTCTTTGTATCGAATGGCGTCAACTACCCGTGCGTTGACCCCTCCGTTGCTGCTCAGGTACCAAAAAAACGCACGGCCGAACACCGGGGTACCCTGGGCGAGCAGGTAGTGCTTGAACGATGGGTAGCCGTGGTACGCCGCTGCTTCGAAACCTTCTTCGTTGCTAACAGTCAGTTCAGGCAGCATGGTGTCCCTTCTTCAACCATATGTTACAGACCCGCGGGAAGCTCCAGGCCTTTACGTGCGAATAGGTCCCGTGTGCCCTGAGAGACGGGTCTCATCCCACCAAGCTCTAGGAGCAGGTTCGCGACTTGCTCTGATGCGAAGCTCTCCGCTCGGAGCTGCTGCATGATGTAGCCTGCCCCGACCGCGGTCCAGGCGTTTGCGGGGTTGTCCCCTCCCTTTGCCGCCTCGTGCTCGTGTGCGGTCAGGCGCGAGATGGTCAGTGCGTCGAGTCCGACGAAGTGCGCAGCGGTGCTCCAGGTGCGTCGCAGGTCGTGCGGGCTGATGTCCAAGCCGGCCGCTTTTCCAGCTTCGACGATGCCGTCAGATATGTCAATTGCGTGAGTCGCACGCTCTTTTTTGTTCCGCTTAGGAAAGACCCACTCGTTCAGCTGCTTAGCAGCTTTCATACGAGCGTGACGTGCGCTCAGGAGGTCGACAACCGTCTTACTCAGCGCGATGTCGCCTTCGTAGCCTTTCCAGCCGATACCTCCCCTGGGGACTCGATAGCTCGCGTTTTCGAGGTCCAGCTCATCCCACCGCATCCGGACTACCGCACCCATTCGCCAGCCAGTCAGGGTTAGGATGAGCGGGGCATCTTGATACGGCTTGCGCAGCGAGGTGATGCCTTGGAAGTACTCTTTCAGCTTGTGATAGGGGACCTCGGTCTTGCGAAGCAAGCCCAGCGGAGAGTGTAGCTATCCGGGGTGAGAGAGGGAGCTACAACCCGCTGGAGTGGGAAGACCCACTCCAGCGGGTTGGCGCTACCGCGCGTTGATCAAGAAGAATGCGCAAAGCGCTCCCACCCCCGCGCCCGCAGCTCGCACGCCGGGCAGGCGCCGCAACCGTAACCCCAGTCGTGTCGGTGTTCGCGGTCGCCGAGGTAACAGGTGTGGGTGTGTTCGACGATCAGGTCCACCAGTGCGTTGCCGCCACCGGCAACACCCGTGCTGTCTCCAAGATCGTGCGCGAGCTGCCAGGTCTGGGCCTTGTCGATCCACATCAGCGGCGTGTCGATGAGGAAGCGGTGGTCCATGCCCAGGGACAGCGCCACCTGCAGCGCCTTCATGGTGTCGTCGCGGCAGTCGGGATAGCCGCTGAAGTCGGTCTCGCACACACCCGTGACGATGACCTGGATGTCGCGCCGGTAGGCCAGCGCCGCGGCCAGCGTGAGGAAGAGCAGGTTGCGGCCGGGCACGAAGGTGTTGGGCAGGCCGCTGGCTTCCATCTTGAAGGCCATGTCGCGGGTGAGCGAGGTTTCACTGACCTTGCCGAGCACGGCCAGATCCAGCAGGTGGTCTTCGCCCAGGCGCCCGGCCCAGGCCGGAAACTGCTCGCGCAGCTTCTGCAGCACCACGGTGCGCGCCTGCAGCTCGACGCTGTGGCGCTGGCCGTAGTCGAAGCCCAGGGTTTCGACGCGCGGGTAGCGCGCCAGCGCGTGGGCGAGGCAGGTGGTGGAGTCCTGTCCGCCGGAGAACAGGACGAGGGCGCTGGTGTGGTGGGCGGTGCGGGTCTGCGCGTTCATCCGCGCATGGTAGCGGTCACGGGTTCAGACGCCCCTCAGGGGTGCCTTGGGTTCGGGCGCCAGCCCGTGGTCCCGGCTGGTGGCCAGCATGCGCAGCAGCCCGCGGTTGGCGTGTTCGAGCGAGACCTCGTGGTGCTCGCAGATGCCCGGCAGCCGGTCGATGCGGTCGGCGTCGCCCTGCGCACGCGCGATGTCCAGCAGCGGGTAGTACGGCCCGGTGCGGCTGAGCAGGGCGTCGGACACGCGCGGCGACAGCGGCAGATGCCCGATCAGCTGGGCCAGCGGCTCGCGCAGCAGCCGGTCGAGCTGGCCGAAGATGGCGGTGGTGTAGACCTCGGCGCGCAGCGCCTCGTCGGACCCGGGGTCGAGCAGGTGCTGGGCCAGCCGCGCCTGCATCACGTGGCCGTAGCGCACCGGGTGCAGGGCCAGGTCTTCGTCGGCACCGGCCTGCTGCTCGATCAGCCAGCGGTCCAGCGCCGAGAAGCCCAGCATCATGATGGCGTGGCGCAGCGCGCCGATCTCGTGCCGGCCACCGTACAGCGCCGAGTTGACGCGCAGCAGCAGGCGGTAGGCCAGCACCGGGTCCTGGCGGATGTAGCGCTCCACCCGTTCGATGGAGGCGTCCTTTTCCAGCGCCTGGCGGATCAGGGCGATGGCCACCGGGTCGCAGCCGGGGGCGCGGTGGCGGGTGGTGTGCAGCACGTCGTCGTCGGGCCAGCCCAGCACGCCCCAGGCGCCCGCCTCGTCGAGGCAGTGTTCCGCCAGCGCGCGGTTGCAGACGTTGCGGTAGATCTGTCCTGGCCGGATCGGGCTGGGCCGGGGGGGCACGGGCACGGCCTCGGTGGGCCGGCTCTGCAGGGCCTCCAGGGCGTCGGTCGCGTCCAGGTGCAGCAGGCTGCGCACGTCCAGCGGCACGTCGTATTCGTGGCGCACCTCGGCGAAGTCCGCGCGCCGGATGAGCTGGTGGCCATGGTGCACGGCCTGCGACAGCAGGGCCAGGCTTTCCGGACGGCCGAACAGCGCCGCCGGCACTTCGAGGCAGGTGTTGGGCACCGGCGCGCAGCGCAGGGCCTGGTGCATCAGCGAGGGCGATTCCAGCGCGAGGATGAGCATGGGCGCTGCCACCGGCCAGTCGTCGCCCAGCACCTGCATCAGGTGGGCGGCGTCGACCGAGGCGGGATCGGTCGGCAGCACCGTCAGGCGCACCGCCGCAAGCAGCCGGTGCCGGTTCCAGACCGGCTGGTAGGCCATCGCGACGCTGTCAAGGACGGTGTGGCTCATGCGGCGGGTCCGGTGTCGGCTACAGGTACTGGAACAGCGAGAGTTTCTGGATCGAGGCGTAGGACTGGAGCGCCGCCTGGGCGCCCACTTCCATGGTCTTGAACTCCGAATAGGCCTTGACCAGGTCGATGTCGACCAGCCGGGAGTTCTCGATGGTGTGGTCGGCTTCCCGGTCGCCCAGCAGGTTGTCCATCGATTCGGCGCGGTTGAGCCACTCGCCGGCCTGCGCGCGGGCCATCAGCATGCGCTCGTGTCCGGCGTCGAGTTCGCCCAGGGCGCGGCCAAGGTTGTGGGTGCGTTGGGCGGCGTCGCCGCTGCTGCCGCTGTCCAGACGCAGGGTGTCGATGGCGTCCTGCATCACGCGGAACATGTCGGTCGGCGCGTTGGACGGTGTGATGTCCAGCTGGTCGCCGGCCCGCGGCTCGCCGTTGAGCCGGAAGGACATGCCGTCGAATTCGATCTGCGATCCGCTGCTGTAGGGCAGACCGGTCTGGCCGGGCACGGGTGTGCCGGTGGTCACGTCGACCACGCTGTACTGCATGGCGCCGGCGGTGCCGCTGAAATCGATGCGGTAGTCGTGGCCGGTGAGCGCCGAGGGATCGCTCACCTGGCCGGTGTCGGCACGCAGGCTGCCGGTGTTGCCGGCGGCCAGGCCGATGGAAAAGGTGCCGTTGCCGGCCGGAATGCGCATCCAGATGGCCTCGCCGTCCATGGCGTTGGGCAACTGGTTGTCGCCGGCGGCCTTCTGGCCGCGCTGGCCGTCGAAGCGCACCTCGTTGCTGCCGCTGCCGAACTCCTGCACGAAGGGCGTGGGCGAGCCACCCAGCCCGCCGAAAAGGCTCTGCCCGCTGCTGTTCTGGCGGTTCACCACCGCGAACAGCTGATCGCGCAGTCCCTCGATTTCCTTGGCCAGCGCCTGGCGTTCGGTGGGGCCGTAGCCGGCGTTGCCGCCGGCAATGACCAGCTCGCGCACGCGCTGAACCAGGTCGCCCGCTTCGCCCAGCGCGCTCTCGGCCTGCTGGATGCTGGTGCGCGAGGACTCCAGCGCACGCTGGTCGGTCTGCACGCGCGAGAGCCGGGTCTGCACCGCTTCGGACAGGGCGGCGGCCACCGGGTCGTCGCTGGCGCGCAGCACCTGCTTGCCGCTGGCGATGCGCTCCTGCTGTGCGGCCATCTCCGCCTGGCGCTTGGTGAGCTGGGCGATGGTGGTGTCGTAGGTGTGGGCGGTGGCGACTCTCATGTCGGGGCTCCGGTGGATCAGCGCATGGTCTGCAGCAGCGTGTCGAACGTGCCCTGGGCGATCTGCATGAACTTGGCGGCGGCCTGGTAGGCCTGCTGGTACTGCAGCAGGCGCGCGGCCTCCTCGTCCAGGTTGACGCCCGAGACCGCGGCGCGCGCGGCTTCGTTGCTGGCGGCCACCTGGCCGGAGTAGCTGGCGGCGAACTGCGCGCCCTGCACCCGCGTGCCGATGTCGGAGAGCACCGCGCTGTAGCCGTTGGAGAGCGAGACGCCGTCGAAGGTGGCGAGGTCGCGCAGCGCGAGCATGCCGCCGGCGTTGCCGCCGTTCTGCCCGTAGTTGGTGGTGGGCGCGGCGGTGATGGCGAAGCTGTCGCCGGCGGACGGGTTGCCGCGCAGCGTGAGGCTCCAGCCGTTGAACTGCAGCGGCTGCCCCGGCGTGTAGTTGTAGCTCGGCGGCGGGCCCGGGTTGTCCGGCGGCGGGTTGCCCGGGCCCAGGCCGGTGGCGGTGAAGCTGCCGTCGGCCAGGAAGGTCAGGGTCACCGGGTCGGTGAGGTTGGCCGAGGGCTCCACGGGATACAGGCTGACGATGCCCATGCCGCTGGTGTTGCCGCTGCCCGGCGTGACCATCACCGGGCTGGCCGCGGCCAGGCGGTCGGCCGCGCTGACGGCCATCTGCATGTTGCGGGCAACCGCCGCAAACGGCCGTACGAGGAAGCCGTCGCCCGTGGCGGCGGCGCCGCTGTCGATCTGGAAGCTCAGGCCGTCGAGCTCGGCCGGCAGACCGGCGAAGGAACTGATCTGGCCGTCGGAGAGGCGCACGATGTCGACGCCGGTGGCCGTGAAGTTGACCTGGTAGTCCGAGGGCTTGAGGGCCGTGGGGTCGCTGACCTCGGCGTGCATCGCCGCGTTGCCCGTGTTGGTGGGCACGGGCAGGCCGGCCACATCGGCCGGGGGCACGAAGAAGGGCTCAGCGGTGCCGCCTTGCAGGTTCACGCCGAGCGCGTGCTGGGTGTTCACCGTCGTGGCCAGCGCCAGCGCCATGCGCCCGATCTGGTTGGTGACGTCCTTCAGGTCTTCGTCGATGAACTGCACGACGCCGCCCAGCTTGCCGCCCAGTGCGCTGCCGCTGAGCTCCATCGTGGAGCTGCCCTGCTGGAACTGGATGCGCTGCTGCGAGCCGTCGGTGCTGTCGGGCACCACGGCCAGGCGGGCGGCGCCGCTGCCCAGCACCAGCGGCTGGCTGCCGGCGACGAACACGTGGACCCGGCCGTCGTCGGCGTTCACCGTGCTCACCTGCACCAGCTTGCTGAGCTCGCCGATGAGCTGGTCGCGCTGGTCCAGCAGGTCGTTGGGTTCGCCGGCGTTGCCCTGGTTCTCCAGGATCTTCTGGTTGATCTTGGCGATGTCCTCGGCCAGCCGGTTGATGTTGTTCACCGTGTCGCCCACCTGCTGGCGTGCGCTGGTGGTGAGGATGTCCAGCTGGCCGGCGGTGTCGCGCAGGCGCGAGGCGATCTCCTCGCCGCGCCCGATCACCACCGAACGGGCGGCCATGTTGGTGGGCGACGAGGCCACGTCCGACCAGGCGTTGAGCAGGTCGTTCATCGCCGCGCCCAGGCCGCTCTCACCGGTCGGGAAGATGTTTTCCAGCTGCGCCAGACGCGCCAGGCGTTCGCTGTCGGCGGACGCCACCGAGCTGGAGAGCTGGGCCTCGCGCGTGAGGTAGGCGTCGTGCATGCGGGCCACGGTCCCCAGCTCGACCCCTCGGCCGAGGTAGAAGCCGCCCATCGACTGGTAGCCGGCGCTGCGCATCTCCACCGTCTGGCGCGAATAGCCGGCGGTGTTGACGTTGGCAATGTTGTGCCCGATGACCTGCAGGGCCGACAGGTTGGCATTGAGGGCCTGGCTGCCGATGTTGAGTGCGGATGACATGGTGGTGTTCCTGCGCTCAGTTCTGCGCCGAGATCTGGGCGCGTTGCAGGCTGAGCGTCATGTTGATCGCCCGGCTGAGCTTGGCCGCGTACTGCGGGTCGGTGGCGTAGCCGGCGCGCTGGAGGCTGCTGGCGAAGCCGTTCACCGAGCCGATCTGGTCCATGGCCTTGTCGTAGCGCGGGCTGCGCGTGATCAGGCGTGCGTAGTCGCGGAAGGAGTCGGCGTAGGAGTCGTAGGCGCGGAAGCGCGCGGTGGTCTTGCGCGGCACGCCGTTGATGTATTCGGTGGTCGTCACCTCGGCCACCTTCCCCTTCCACGAGGACGTGGCCTTGATGCCGAACAGGTTGTGGGACGGCGTGCCGTCGCGCATGCGGATCTCGCTCTTGCCCCAGCCGGTTTCGTGGCCGGCCTGGCCGATCATGTAGCCGGCCGGAATGCCCGATTCGCGCGCCACGGTGGCGGCGGCCTGGTGGTGCTGCTGCACGAAGGCGGCGTGGCGCTGGCCGGGCGAGAGGGCGCGCCGCGCGGCGGCCGAGGTCTGGTCGGTGGCCGCGGATGCCTGGGCGCCGGTCGCGGGGGCGGCCGGTGCGTACTTGAGCAGGTTGCGCAGGTCCGAGCGCTTGAGCGGCTTGAACTCCGGCGCACTGCCTGCGCTGGCCGTGCTGGCCGTGTTGGCGGACGAGGCGCTGGCCGGGGCCTCGCCCGAGCCGTCGGCGGCCGTGCCAGCCTTGGCCTGCGCCGCGTTCATCTGGCGGCTGAGCTGGCGCTCGATGGATTCGCTCAAGCCCCCGGGCAGGCCCGAGAGCTGCACCGCCAGCTGCTGGTCGAGCAGGTCGGTGCCCAGGTCGCTGCCCTGGCCTTCGAGCAGGCCGGACTTCTGGGTCGCGTCGCGCATGCTCTTGATGAGCTCGCGCATGAACAGGGACTCGAACTGCTTGGCCGCTTCCTTGAGCGCGCCCTTGCCACCGTCGCCCTCGCGCGCCGCACCATATTTCAGTGCGTTGAGCGCGCCCGGGTCGGCGGCCAGGCCTTGGGTGGTGGGCTGCAGCGAAGACATGGCGTCAGATCACTTCGAGTTCGGCGTTCATGGCGCCGGCGGCCTTGATCGCCTGCAGGATCGCGAGCAGGTCCTGCGGCGTGGCGCCCAGGCCGTTGAGCATGCGCACCAGGTCGGCCAGCTGCGGCGCGGCGTCCATCTTGATGAGCGCGCCGCTGTCTTGGGTAATGCGGATGTCGGTCTTCTCGGCCACCACGGTCTGTCCCGGCGACAGCGGGTTGGGCTGGCTCACCACCGGCGTCGCGCTGATGCTGACCGAGAGGTTGCCGTGCGCCACCGCAACGGGGCCGAGCGTGACGGCCTGGTTCATCACGATGGAGCCGGTGCGGGTGTTGATGATCACCTTGGCCACCGGCACCGTGGCCTCCAGCGGGATCTCCTCGATCTCGGCCATGAAGCTCACGCGCGCGTCGGGGTTGGCCGGTGCGCGCAGGCGCACCAGGCGGCCGTCCAGTGCGCTGGCCACGCCGGCGCCCATGCGCTCGTTGATCGCCTGCGCCACGCGGCGCGCGGTCTGGAAGTCGGCCGAGTTCAGGCCCAGGTCGATGGTGTCGCCGAAGGCAAACGCCGTGGGCACGGCGCGTTCGACCTGCGCGCCCGAGGGAATGCGACCGGCGCTCAGGTGGTTGATCTGCACCTTGCTGCCGCCGCCCGAGGCGCCGGCGCCGCCCACCAGCAGGTTGCCCTGGGCCAGCGCATAGATCTCGCCGTCCGCGCCCTTGAGCGGCGTGGTGATGAGGGTGCCGCCGCGCAGCGACTTGGCGTTGCCCATGGACGAGACGGTCACGTCGATCATCTGCCCCGGCTGGGCAAACGGCGGCAGCTGCGCGGTCACCATCACCGCCGCCACGTTCTTCATCTGCACCTTGGCGTCGGCCGGCAGGGTCAGGCCCAGCTGCTGCAGGTAGTTGTTCATGCCCTGCGAGGTGTAGGGCATCTGGGTGGTCTGGTCGCCCGTGCCGTCCAGGCCCACCACCAGACCGAAGCCGGTGAGCTGGTTGGTGCGCACGCCCTGCACCGCCGCGATCTCCTTGATGCGCATGGCGTTGGCCGGCAGCGGCCAGCCCGTGCCGACCAGCAGGCCGATGGCCAGCGCGGACCAGGCCAGCAGGCGGCGCAGGCCGACGTCGGGGGAAAGGGTGCGGTGCTGCGGGTTCATGAGGGCAATGCTAGGCAGGCTCAGAACGGGAAAACATTCAAAAAGAACCGTCCCAACCAGCCTATTGAGAGCGCTTCGTCCACGGCGCCTCGTCCTCGCGACTCGATGCGCGCATTGGCGACCTGGGTCGAGGCGATGGTGTTGCCCGGGCGGATGTGGCGCGGATCGATGGTGCCGGAGAACTTGAGCACGTCGACGTTGCTGTTGATGCCGATCTGCTTCTCGCCGGCCACCAGCAGGTGGCCGTTGGGCAGCACCTCCTGCACGGTGACGGTGATGACGCCCGAGAAGTCGTTCTTGTTGGCGTTGTCGCCCTGGCCGGCGAACTCGTTGCCCGACTCGCCGCCGAGGTTGAAGTTGCGGTCGCGCGAGAGTTCCTTGGCGACGATGCCGGGGATGGCGGAGATCGAGCCCGAGGCGCTGCCGGTGCGGTTGATGTTGGCCGAGGACGACTGGCTGGCGTTGACCTTCTCGGTGATCTGGATGGTCAGCGTGTCGCCGGGCATCCGCGCGCGCGGGTCCTCGAACGCGGGCCGGTAGCGCGCCGCCGAGAACAGGCTGCCGCCGGTCTGAGCCGGCGCAGTGGTCTGCACATAGTTGATGGGCCGCACCGGCACCACGTCGACCGGCTTGGTCATGCAGCCAGACAAGACAGAGGACAACAGGAGTGCCATCCAGCACACACCGTGGAACCGGCTTTGCCGGGCCACTGGTGGGGTCCCCCTGGAGGGGGAAGACGCGAAGCGGCGCAGGGGGGTTTTCATGATCTTGCTCACAGCTGGCCCAGGCGCTGCAGCATCTGGTCGGACGTCTGGATCGCCTTGGAATTCATCTCGTAGGCGCGCTGGGTCTGGATCATGGTCACCAGCTCCTGCACCACGTTGACGTTGGAAGTCTCGACATAGCCCTGCATCAGCGTGCCCATGCCGGCGGTACCGGGCGCGCCGGTCACCGGGTTGCCCGAGGCCACGGTCTCGGTGTAGAGGTTCTGGCCCCGGGGCTCCAGGCCGGCCGGGTTGATGAAGGTGGCCAGCTCGATGTTGCCCAGCTGCTGGGGCTGGGCGTTGCCCGGCACCTTGGCGGTGACCACGCCGTCGCTGCCGATGGTCACGCTCTGCGCTTCGGCCGGCACCGTGATGTCGCCCGCGATCGCCAGGCCGCTGGAGGTCACCAGCCGGCCCTGCGAATCGACCTGCAGGCTGCCGTCGCGGGTGTAGCCGGTGGTGCCGTCGGGCAGCGCCACCTGCAGGAAGCCCTGGCCGTTGACGGCGATGTCCAGCTGGTTGCCCGACTGCTGCAGGCTGCCCTGGCTGAACTGGCGCGAGGTGGCCACGGTGCGCACGCCCAGGCCGACCTGCAGGCCGGTGGGCAGGTTGTTCTGCTCGGTGTCGGCCGCGCCGACCTGGCGCAGGTTCTGGTACATCAGGTCCTCGAACACGGCGCTGGCGCGCTTGAAGCCGTTCGTGGACACGTTGGCCATGTTGTTCGAGATCACGTCCAGCTGCGTCTGCTGGGCCTGCATGCCGGTCTTGGAAATCCAGAGGGAATTGATCATGGTGTGCTCCTATCAGCCGTTCATGTTGAGCAGCCGCGACGCGGTCTGGTCGTTCTTTTCACCGTTCTGCAGCATGCGCATCTGCGTCTCGAACTGGCGCGAGACCGCGATCATTCCGACCATGGCCTCGATGGGGTTGACGTTGCTGCCTTCCAGCGCCCCACCCTGCACGCGGGCGTTGGCGTCGGCGTCCAGCGCCTCGCCCACCATCGGGCGGAACAGGCCGTCCTCGCTGCGGCGCAGGCGGTTGTCGTCGTTCGGCGTGACCAGCTTGAGCTTGGCCACGCGCTGCGGCGCCTGGTCGCCGACGCGCGCGGTCAGCGTGCCGTCGGCACCGAAGGTGAGCTGGGCGTTGGCCGGCACGCTGATGGGCGAGCCGCCATCGTCGAGCACGGGCAGGCCGTGGGCATTGACCAGGGCGCCGTCGGCACTGACTTCAAACGCACCACCGCGGGTGTAGGCCTCGGTGCCGTCCAGGCCCTGCACCGTGAACCAGGCGTTGCCGCGCGCGGCCACGTCCAGGCTGCGGCCGGTCGGGTTGATCGGGCCGGACACCTCGGAGTGGCCGGCGCTGGCTTCGAGTGCGAACACCCGCGAGCTGGTGCCGTCGCCGCGCACCGGCACCGCGCGAAAGGTGGCCAGCTCGGCGCGGAAGCCCGGCGTGGACGCATTGGCCAGGTTGTTCGCCAGCAGCTGCTGCCGGTGGGCGGCGGCGTTGGCGCCGGTCATGGCGGTGTAGATCATGCGGTCCATGGCGAGCCTCCTTCTCCGGTGATGTCAATCAACGCATGTTGAGAAGCGTGCTCAGGACCTGGTCCTGCGTCTTGATGGTCTGCGCATTGGCCTGATAGGCGCGCTGCGCGGTCATCATGTTCACCAGCTCGGCCGTGAGGTCGACGTTGGAGTCTTCCACCGCGCCCGAGCGCAGCAGACCCATGTTGCCTTCGCCCGGCGCACCGCGCACCGGCTCGCCCGAGGCGAAGGTCTGCGTCCAGTTGCCGCCGCCGTTGGGCTGCAGGCCCTGCACGTTGCGGAAATTGACCAGCGCGATCTGGCCGGCCGCCTGCGACTGGCCGTTGGAGTACTTGGCCATGATCACGCCGTCGTCGCTGATGTTCAGGCTGGTGAGTTCACCGGGGCGGTAGCCGTCCTGCGTGAGGTTGTTGACCGCGAAGTCGACACCGAACTGGGTGGTGTCGCCGAAGTCGAGGTCGACCATGAAGGTCTGCGCCGGGTCGTTGGGCGAAGCCAGCTGCAGCTGCGGAATCACCGTGGCCGGGTCCAGGGTGCCGTCGGGCAGGAAGTTCAGCGCAAACGGCGCCGGATCAGCCGCCGGGTCGGCACCATTGACGCCGGTGTAGACGGTCCACTGGTTGTTGGCCGTCTTTTCAAACACCAGGCTGACCGGAATCTCCAGGCCTTGCTGGTCGTAGGCAATGAGGGAAGTGCCATAGGTGCCGAACGGCGTGGGGGGCACGGCGGCCGCGGCGATGGGCGCGCGCGCATCCAGGTTCACCTCGGCCCCCATCGCCGTGGTCGCTCTCGCCGGGATCGGGCCACCTGTGGGCAGCGTCAGCGGCACCGACTCGAAACCCTGGCGCACGCCGGCGGCATCGGTGGGATATCCCATGAGCTGGCCACCGAGGTTGTTCACGATCTCGCCGTCGCGGTTGAGCTTGAACATGCCGGCGCGCGAGTAGGCCAGCGAGCCGTCGGGCATGGTGAGCTCGAAGAAGCCGTTGCCGTTGATGGCCACGTCCAGGGAGTTGCCGGTGACGGAGATGTTGCCCTGCGTGAACTGCTGCGCCACGGCGGACACCTGCACGCCGATGCCGGCGTTGGTGCTGCCGGCGGCGTTGATGGAGCTGGCATAGATCTCGCCAAATTCGGCGCGGGAGGCCTTCATGCCGACAGTGTTGGCGTTGGCGATGTTGTGGCCGATCACGTCCAGGTTGCGGCTGGCGGAATTCAGGCCGGAGAGTCCTTGCTGGAATGCCATGGTGGTGTCCTTCGGGGGGGTGGGAATCGGATGCGGGTGTGGCTTACATGAAGCCGCGCACCTGGTCGTACGCCAGGGTGCGGCCGTTGCTCAGCTGGATGCTCATGGCGCCGTTGGACAGGCCCACGGAGGCGATGCGCACGCGCTGCAGTTCGGTGTCGGTGACGGGGGTGCTGCCGTTGCTGGCGCGCACGGAGAACTTGGCCACCTGGTTCGGGTCGATCGCGCCGGCTGGCCATTCGAAGCCGTGCTGGCCGGCTTCGCGCGCGCCCAGGTCGAGGGTCTGCAGGGTCTCGCCGTTCTTGCCGATGATGTCGACCTTGACGCTGGTGGCGGCGCCGTCGAGCGTGAAGGCACCCTTGCCGGTGCCGCCGTCGAAGGCCAGGGCGTCGCCCTCGACCAGCGCGTCCTTGCCGATCAGCGTGGTGCCCTGCATCGCCTGCGACGAGGCCATCTGGTCGGCCATGCCCTTGAGCGTCTGGTTGAGCTGCTGGATGCCGCTGACCGTGTTGATCTGCGCCATCTGCGTGGTCATCTGGGCGTTGTCCATCGGGTTGAGCGGGTCCTGGTTGTTGATCTGCGCGACCAGCAACTTCAGGAAACGGTCCTGCATCGCCTGCGGATCGTTGGTGGTGTTGCCACCGGCACCCGTGGTGCTGCCCACGGTGGTGCCGAGGTTGGAGAGGTCCAGGGGGCTCATGAGGCTCATGGTGGGGTTCCCTTTTTCACTGGCCCATCTGCAGCGTCTTGAGCAGCAGCGACTTGGCCGTGTTCATGACCTCGACGTTGTTCTGGTAGGCGCGCGAGGCCGAAATCATGTTGACCATCTCCTCCACCGGGTTGACGTTGGAGTGGGTGACGTAGCCCTCGGCGTCGGCGCTGGGGTGGTGCGGGTTGTGCACGCGGCGGCCCGGGGCCTCGCTCTCGGTGATGTTCTGCACCTTGACGCCGGCCGTGGCCTGGTCGCCCATGGGCACGGTCTGGAACACCACCTGGCGCGCCTTGTAGCTCTGGCCGTCGGGGCCGGCCACGGCGTCTGCGTTGGCCAGGTTGCTGGCCACCACGTTGAGGCGCTGGGCCTGCGAGCTGATCGCACTGCCGGAGACGCCGAAGATCGAGAACATGGACATGAGGCTCTCCTTACTGGCCGGTGATGGCAGACAGCATGGTCTTCACGTTGGAGTTGATGAAGCGCAGCGTCGACTCGTAGCGGATGGTGTTGTCGACGAAGTTGGCGCGCTCGCGGTCGAGGTCGACCGAGTTGCCGTCCTGGCTGGGCTGGGTCTGCACGGCGTAGCCCATCTTGGGGTCGCCCGGCTGCGGGCCCGACAGGCGCATGTGGCCGGCCGCGGTCTGGGCCAGGCCCTGGCGGTTCGTGCCCCCGCTGGCGTCCTTGAGCGCGGCGGCGAAATCGAAGTCGCGCGCGACATAGCCCGGAGTGTCGGCGTTGGCGATGTTGCTGGCGATCACCTGCTGGCGGTGTGAACGCAGCATCAGCGACTGGCCATAGGCGTCGAGCCGGGCGGTCATCTGTTCGAGCATGTCGTTCTCCTGCAGGGTGGACGGAAGGCGGCGCCACGGGGGAAGGCACCGGGTTGCGGACAAGTGTGCGAAAACTTGAGGGGCGGCAGCGCCGAAAGAAAGCGCAGGTTTGACCCGCATTTCGGTCCTTAGCCACACCGGTTCCGGACCTACAGTGGCCCTATGCGAAATTGCCTTCACTCCCTTTCACGCGCCCTGGGCTGGCTGCTGGCCGGTCTGATGGTCACCGGCCTGGCGCGCGCGCAGGTGGTGGCCTCGCAGAGCGAATTTGCGCAGTTCGAACAGATGGCACGCGACTGGGTGCAGCCCGCGCTGGCCTCGGTCACCGGGCCGGACGGCGGCGGCGCGCTGCGCCCCGAGGTGCTGTTCGGCTCGCTGGACTCGCGCCTGAAGCTCACGCCCTGCACCCACATCGAGCCCTACCTGCCGCCCGGCACCCGCCTGTGGGGCCGCAGCCGGATCGGCCTGCGCTGCCTGGACGGCCCGGTGCGCTGGAACGTCTTCTTGCCGGTCACCGTCAAGGCCTGGGGCCCGGGCTGGGTGCTCAAGCGCCCGGTGCCGGCCGGCACGGTGCTGGTTCAGGACGACGCGGAGATGGCCGATATGGACTGGGCGGAGCAGCCCTACGCGGTGCTGGCCAACCCGGAGCGCTGGGTCGGCCAGCAGGCGGCCTACGCGTTGCAGCCTGGCCAGGCCATCCGCCAGAATATGGTGCGGCCGGTGCCCGCCTTCGGGCCGGGCGCCCAGGTGCGGGTCAGCAGCGTCGGCCCCGGCTTCCAGGTCGTCGTCAGTGGCGAGGCCCTGACCGCAGGCATTCCGGGTCAGAGCGTGCGGGTGCGGCTGAACGGTGGCCGCATCGTGACGGGTACCGTGCGCGACGGCCAGACGGTCGACGTGCGTTTGTGAAACCTTTTTTATCCAGATTCGGCGGGGCTTTTGTGATGCATTCCACAAAAAAGGGCTCAAGTCCCCCCGCTTTTGAGCCGATAGTCATTCCACAACGCCCCAAATGCGGGGCCTGGAGAGTGAAATGAAAGTCGAATCTTCTGCACCGGACTCCTATATCGGCTCCGTGGCAGGCGGCCCCCAGAAGGCCGCCGAGAAGCCGAACGCAGGCGCCGAAGCCGCTGCGGCCGGCGGCCTGGCAGCCGCGACGGCCCAGCCCCAGGCCGGCGTGACCGTGACCCTGTCGTCGTCCGCCTCGCAGGCCCTGTCCAGCGGCGGCAACGATGTGTTCAACGCCGAGAAGGTGGAGGCCATGAAACAGGCCATCGCCGACGGCAGCTTCAAGGTCAACGCCGAGGCCATCGCCGACAAGATGTTGTCCAACGCCGCCGAAATGCTCAGCGCCAACACCGGCGCACAGCGCGGCTGATCTTTCTCCCCCAGGAGCACGCCATGACCCAGCGCACCTCGCCCCACCCCTGGATCGCCGCCCTGCAGGTCGGCCTGGACGGGCTGGAGAAGGCGCTGCTGCAAGGCGATGCCCCGGCCGTCGAACGCGCCAGCCAGCACGTGCAGGCGGTGCTGAAAAAGGCCCCGCGCACCGCCGATTTCGGCGTGCCCGGCAGCCGCCTGCGCGACGACATGCAGCAGGCCGCCCACCGCTTCGGTCTGCTGCGCCAGGCCGTGCTGCGCGCCCAGGCCCAGAGCCAGCGCGCGGTGCAGAGCCTGCTGCCCCAGCAGGCCACCGGCACCTACGGCCGCCTCGCCGGCCAGAACTCCTCCACCGGCGGCGCAGGCCACGGCTACCTGTCGGCCTGAGCGCAGACCCCGTTTCCTTTCACGCTCCCCAACAAAAAACCGGCCTCGGCCGGTTTTCTGTTGGGCGTCCCGCGCCGGCAGGCGGCGCGACAGGCTCACGCCTTCTCGGACGGCGCGTGCATGTGGGTGCCGAAGTAGTTGCTCATGCGGAACAGGGTCTCGGTGCGCTTGTAGAAGATGATGTACTTCTTGCGCGGGCCGCCGCGCGTCAGGCCGACTTCCGGCGTGCGGAAGTCGACGAAACAGCCGTGGTCGCTGGCCATCTTGATCAGCGCCAGCGGCGTCCAGTAGGCCACGTGGCCCGGCACGAAGGGGTACTGGTGCAGCGCGACGTTGCTGCCGTCGTAGATGTTGGAGCTGCAGATCAGGATGCCGTCGTCCTTGAGCAGGCGCAGCAGCGACTCGAAGTGCGCCACCGGCTCGGTGAAGTGCTCGATCACCTCGGAGGCGATGACCACGTCCGACGGCGTGGCCTCGGCGATGGTCTCGAAGTTCTCGGCCTCCTGCATGTTCTCCAGGTCGACCAGCTTGGTCTGCACCTCGGGGTACTTCTGCTTGAGCCAGAGGTGGTCGGTGTTCAGGCCCGAGCCGAAGAAGCTGACGCTGGCGTGGTGCTTGCCCACGATTTCCATGCCCATCTCGGCCATGTAGAACTCGCGCCCCGGGCGCTCGTCGCTGGCGTTGCGCAGATCGCACAGCGCGGCCTCGGAGGGCTGCCGGGCAATGACTTCGGCGTAGTGGCCCAGGTTCTCCGGGTAGCGGATCAGGCCGCAGGAGCGGCACTGGTGGCCGCGCATGGTCTTGCCCTGGAACGGCTTGACGCGGCAGGTGTGGGCGACGATGTCTTCTTCACCGCCACAGACGGGGCATTGGCTCATGGGGTTCTCCACGGTACGGAATGAATGGGTTGTGGTGTCAGACGCGGGCGATCACACCCGTGTCACTGGAGCTGAGCAGCTTGGCCGAGGCCAGCGCCACTTCGTAGGGGCTGAGCAGGGTGCGCTGGTCTTCGCCGGCGAAGTTGCTGCGGCGCATGCCGGTGTCGGTGCGGCCGGGCACGATGCAGTTGACGCGGATGCCGTCGTCCTTCCATTCGTCCGACAGCGCCTGCGTCAGGTTGACGATGGCCGCCTTGCAGGCCGAGTAGGCCGAGTAGTCGGCGCGACCGCGGGTGAACGAGGACGAGGAGAACTGCAGCAGCATGCCCTGCGACTCCTTGAGCGGCGCGTGCGCGCACTGCGCGACGTTGAGCGAACCCAGCAGGTTCACCGACACCTGCTGCGCCACCTCGGCGGGCGACTGCTGCTCCAGCGGGCTCTTGATCAGCAGGCCGGCGGCATTGACCACGTGGTCGATGCGGCCCCACTCCTTCATCAGGCGCTCGAAGGTGTCCTCGACCTGGTCGTGGTCGGCGATGTCGCAGCCGGTGCGGCGCGAGACGCTGTGCACCGTGCTGCCGGCCTCTTCGAGGATCTGCACGATGGCCTTGCCGATGCCGGCGCTGCCGCCGAACACCACCGAATGTTTGCCCTTGAGGTCCAGGCCGTTGAGGTTGGGCGCGAGCTGCTGCTGGCGGATGCGGAACAGCTCGTCGGCCAGCACCAGGTCCACCGAGTCGGTGATCTTGATGTTCTCGGAACTGCCCTTGACGATGCGCACCTGGCCCATCGGGTGGCAGGCCATGTAGATGCCGCAGTCGTCGGTGAACTCGCCCATCTTCTCGGGGCCGATCTCTTCGTAGCTCTTGACCAGGGCGCCGTAGCGGAAGCCCTGCGGCGTCTGGCCGCGGTAGATGTGGTCGCGCCTGGGGATGTTCTGGATGAAGCCGTCGCGCTCGACGATGATGGTGTCGCTGGTCTTGATGGCCACGTCCACCGCCTCGTGCGACTGCAGCGCGTCCACCACGTCGTGAATGATCTGGTGGCTCAGGAAGGGCCGCGCCGAGTCGTGCAGGATGACGTTCTTCGGCGGGTCGGCGCGCAGGTACTTCAGCGCCGCCCAGGCCGAGGCCTGGCGCGAGGAACCGCCGACGATGACCTCGGCCCTGGTGCCGCTGAACAGCTTGCGCGCCATCTCCAGCGCGTCGGCCGGCACGGTGATCACGATGCGCGCATCGGGCGCGTAACTGTGCAGGGCGTCGAAGCTGTGCTCCACGATGGTCTTGCCGGCCACGCGGATGAACTGCTTGGGAATCGGGGAATCGAGCCGGGTGCCGCTGCCACCGGCGAGCAGGACAAAAGCGAAATCGTTCATCACGCCACCTCTGCAACGGATCGTTGGTCGTAGGCCGTCTGAAGCAGTTCCAGGGTGTGCTCCGACATGCCGCCGGGGCGGTCCTGGTGCTCGGTCATGATCTGGATCACGCGCGAGAGCTTTTCGAGCTTGCCCTCGTTGATCGCCTCCAGCGCGCGGATGCGGCCGACGATCTGGAACACCTTGCCACCGACATCGACGGTCGAGGGCGACTGCAGGTGCGAGATGTAGTCGGGGTCCGACTGGCGCCAGTTGCCGAAGTTCTCGGCCAGGTTGCGCTCGATGTCGTCGGGCACGTAGAACTCGATGCCCAGGAACCCGGTCTTGTGCAGACCGAAGGGCGTGAAGGCGAACTTCTGCAGGTAGCCGAAGTCGGACTGGACACCCGTCACCAGCTTCCCGCCCTCCTCGTGGTAGACGAAGATGTCGATGCACACACCGGTCCCGATGTGGCGCACCGGAACGTGGTACGTCTTGCGGCCGTGCAGGCGCCGCAGGTCCATGCCGAACTGGCCGCTCTGCAGCAGCGCGTTGACCACCTCGTACTGGTCTTCCCAGCCGATGATGCCGACGTCGATGTCCTTGTCGTGCGCCAGCAGCCCGCCTTCGCGGTGGAAGCCCAGCAGCGTGCCCGAGACCAGGAAGGCCTTCTTGCCAACGGGCTCCAGCGCGTTCTGCAGGTCCAGCAAGGCCCGGGAGGCCTGCACCGGGTCGAAGATCTTCTCGGGCGGTCCTTTGTCCTGTTTGGGCGCCTGGCCAGCGTGGGCCTCGGTCGCTGGCTGCGGCGGCTGGACCGGACCGCGCGCGCACTGAAGTTCGAGCACCTGGTCCATCCACACCAGGGCCTGGTCCAGGTCGCCCGAGAAGCAGTGCGAGCGCGCCGTATCGAAGGCGGCGTGGATGCGGTGGTCCGCCGAGGTGGCGTGCCGGGCCGCCTCGATGGCGGCCGCGTAGTCGCCCGCCCTGAAGTGGCACTGGCTGACGTACAGCGCCAGACGGCTGCGCACCTTGTCGACCGCGGGCTGGCGAGCGATCAGGTGGTCGCGGATGCAGCTGTAGGCGCGGCCCAGGGCGCCAGTGTCGGCGGTCTGGGGAATGTGGTTGTGCCGTGCGATGAGCACCTGGGTGAAGCGCAGCCAGTCCTGCACGCCGGGCTTGCGGCGCACCAGCTCGCGCACGATCTGCTCCACCAGATCCAGGCGCAGCTGGTCGATGGCCAGTTCGGCGGCGTGGCACCAGTCTTCCAGGAGCCCGTGGCCTTTTTTCAGCGCGGCGGCATCGATCGCGGTCTTGCGGACCACCGCTTCGGCGATCAGGCGCAGCGGATGGCGACCGGGCAGCGCGCCGAGCTCGGCGGTGGGCTCACCGCGCACGATGGACTGGTACACCGCCAGCCAGGCCTGGAAGCGGAAGGGTTTGGGCAGGTTCTCGACCGCCAGCGAGGCCAGGAAGACGACGGTGGCGTTCTGGCGCAGCACGCGGGCGGCGTCCAGCGTCGGCTCGCTCAGCAGGCCTTTGGGCATCTCTTCGATGACCAGGGTCTCCAGGGCGGCGTGATCGCGGCTCTGGAGCAGCTGCTCGATGCGGTTCAGGCGGGGGAATTCGGCTTCGAACATGGAGGGTCCTTGGCGGTGGCGACCGGTCGGCTCAGTGCTCGCGCAGCTTGGTGCGCAGGCGGGCGATGGACTGGCTGTGCAGCTGGCAGATGCGCGACTCGGTGACCCCCAGCACGGCCGCGATCTCCTTGAGGTTCATGTCGTGCTCGTAGTACATGGACATGATGTGCTGCTCGCGTTCGGGCAGGTTCTTGATCGCCTCCACCAGGGCCATGCGCATGCGCTGGTCCTGCAGCAGGCTCGACGGGTCGGCCTCGTCGTCGCCCATGTGGCGGTCCAGGAAGCCTTCTTCGTCGTCGTCGCGGCCGCTGATGTCTTCCAGGTAGACCAGCTGGGTGCCGCGCACCTTGGCCAGCATGTGCTGGTAGTCGGCCAGGCTCATGCCCAGCTCCGCGGCGATCTCGCTCTCCATCGGCGCGCGGTGCAGCTTCTGCTGCAGGCGGTGCACGGCGTGCTCGATGTCCTTCTGGCTCTTGCGCGAGCCGCGGCTCATCCAGTCGCCCTCGCGCAGCTCGTCGAGCATGGCGCCGCGGATGCGCTGGCTGGCAAAGGTCTCGAACTGCACGCCCTGCGAGGGCTCGAAGCGCGCGATGGCTTCGGTCAGACCGATCATGCCGACCTGGATCAGGTCGTCGACCTCCACGCTCGGCGGCAGCTTGGCGATCATGTGATGGGCCAGGCGGCGCACCAGCGGGCTGTACTTGCGCAACTGGTCGTCCCGGTTGAGGGTGCCTTTGGCGGTGTACATGTCGTTCAACTCCAGAGTGAGGGCATCGCGCCCACAGGGGACGGCCCGGTGGCGGCAAACCGGTTGTCGCGCAGACCGTGGAAGGTGTCCAGCCGCTGGGGCCGGGTCAGGGCGTGTTCCTGCGCGCAGGCGGCCCACACGGGCTCGCTCCAGCGCTCCAGGTCCAGGCCGAGGTGCCGGTCCGCGCAGTCGCAGACCGTGGCCAGCACGGTGTCCGGCGCCTGACCGGGGTCGGCGCTGGCCATGGGCGCGAGCACCGGGCGGGCACCGGCCATGTGCAGCAGCTTGACCGCGCCGTAGGCGTCGATGGCCGCCTGGGGGTGGGGCAGCACCGGCACCACCACACGCGCCTGCAGGTCGCTGCACAGCGGCGAGAGCTCGTGGGCGGGGGCGAAGAACAGCAGCAGGGTGCCGCTGGTGAAGGGGGCCAGCAGGCGCGAGAGCGCCACGGTGCCGCCGGCGGTCAGCGCGGTGCGCTGCAGCGCCCGCAGGCCCTGGGCGGCGGGCATCACCAGCCACTCGTGGCCGTCGGCCGGATGGCCCAGCCCGGAGATCGCGGGGTCGTTCAGCGCGTGCAGCAGGCCCGGGTGGCTGCCGTCGCCGCTGCGGCGTTCGGCGGTTTCGGTGGCGGTGCCATCCAGGATCACCGGCAGGCGGCCCTGTGCCCTGAGCTGCGCCGACAGGTGGCACAGCAGTTCGTAGGCGAGGGCGGGCTGGGCCGGGCTGGCCACCGCCAGCAGGGCCGGGCCCTGGCGCAGCGTGTGGGCGCGCAGGCCGGCCGCCTGGTCGAGGCCGGCTTCAAACATGGCCAGCCCCCAGCTGGATGCCGCGCGAGGAGGCCTGAGAGAAGTAAAAGCCCATGTCGGTGGCGACCGGGTCGTAGGCCGATTTGCCCTCGGTGCCCATGGCCACCCGCACCAGGGTGGCGGCGTCGGGGTTCTGCCAGTCTTCGGGCACGCGCTGACCGTTGGCCACACCGCGCAGCACCACCTGGTGGCGCACCAGGGCGTCGATGGCGGGGCCGAGCTTGACGGCCTCGTCGACCTTGGAGAGCACCACGCCGTGCAGCCCGCTGGACTTGAACGAGGTCAGCACATCGTCCAGCGTGTCGCCGTGGGAGCCGGCGTTGAGCACCAGCACCTTCTTGACCGAAGGCATGTCCAGCACGTCCAGCATCTCCTGGATGCGCTGGTCGCGCTGGCCCAGGCCGGCGGTGTCGATGATGACCATGCGCTTGTTCGACAGCAGGTCCAGCAGGTCCTTGAGCGCGGCGCGGTCGTGCGCCAGGTGGGCGACGACGCCGAGCATGCGGCCGTAGGCGCGCAGCTGCTCGTAGCCCGAGACGCGGTAGGTGTCCAGCGTGATCAGGCCGACGCTGGCGGCGCCGTGCTGGCGCACGCACTGGGCGGCGAGCTTGGCGGCGGTGGTGGTCTTGCCGACGCCGGTGGCGCCGATCAGGGCGACCACGCCGCCCTCGTCGCACAGGCCGCTGCCCGGTGTGGCGGTGCGCAGGTTGCGGGTGAGGGTGTCCATCACCCAGCGCACGGCCTGGCTGGCACCGGTGTCGGCCGGCATGCGTTCGAGCACGGCGCGGGCGATGGCGGGCGAGTAGCCGGCGCGGATCAGCTTGAGCATCATCGTGGACTGGATCGGGTTCTGCTTGGAGGAACCGAGCCAGGCCAGGGTGTTGAAGCGCTCCTCGATCATGTCCTTGAGCGCCGACAGCTCCACCGCCATGCGGCCTTCGCTGGCGGCGGCGCGCTGCTGCAGGTCCTCGCTGTCGGACCAGGCCGGGGCCGGTGCGGCGGGACGGGTGCGGATCGGGGCCGGCTCGGGCGTGGCCATCGGGGCCTGCGGCATGGCCAGTCGGACCGGCGCAGGGCGCTCGGCCGGGGCCTGCACGCGGGCGGCGGGGGCGCGGGGCGCGGCGCTCTCGCGGGCGGCCGGTGCGCTGTCCCCGGCACCCTCGCCGTCCATGGCGGCGCGGCGCTTGCGCAGCATGCGCTCGCGCACGTACTCCTGGAACGAGAGCGTGCTCATGGCCATCTGCTCGGTGTCTTCCTGCACCGAGTCGCGGAAGGCGGGCGGATCGGCGCGGCGGGTGCGGATGGCCGGCATGCGCTCCTCGGCGCGGCTGGCCAGCGAACCGGGCTGGGCCACGGGCGCCAGGCTTTCTTCGGCGGCGGCCATCACTTCAAACCCCCCGTCGGTGGCGCGGCTGGAGAGGATGACGGCGCTGTCGCCAAAGGCCTGGCGGGCCTTGGCCATGGCTTCGCGCGAGGTCGGGGCGGTGAATCGCTGGATGTTCATGCTGCAAGCTCCCCAAGAATCGGGCCGATACGGATAAGGTGGGTTTCAGGAATCTCGCTGTGGGCGAGCACCTGCAGGCGCGGCGCGGCGCGGCGCAGCAGGCGGGCCATCGCGGTGCGGATGGCGTCGGGCACCAGCAGGCAGGCGGGCACGCCCCGCTCTTCCTGCCGGTTGGCGATTTCGGCGGCCGACTTGCTCAGCGTCTCGGCCACACCGGGGTCCAGCGCGCCGGCGCCGTTGCCGGTCAGGGCCTGCATCAGCAGGCGCTCCAGGCCGGGTTCGATCGCGATGACCTCAAGTTCCTTGACCGAACCGCCGTAAATCTGCTGGACGATGGCCGGCGACAGCGCGGTGCGCACACGGCGGGCCAGCTCGACGGGGTCGGAGGTGCTGCCGGCGTGTTCGGCCAGGGATTCGATGATGGTGCGGATGTCGCGCACGTGCACCGACTCTTCCAGCAGCAGCTGCAGCACTTTCTGGAAGGTGGCGACGGGAACCATTTTTGGCACGACCTCTTCGATCAGTTTCGGGGCCAGGCGGGTCACGTGTTCGACCAGGTCCTGGGTCTCCGTCCGGCTGAGCAACTTGGCGGCCTGGACTTGCATCAAGTGTGAAAGATGGGTCGCCAGCACGGTCTCGGAATCAACCACCGTAAAACCGGCCATTTGCGCGTTCTCTTTCTGCTTCTCGTCGATCCAGTGCGCGGGCAGGCCAAAAGCAGGGTCCTTGGTGGGGGTGCCGATCAGCGGCGTGCCCACGCCACCCGGGTCGATGGCCAGGAACATGCCGGGGAAGACCTCGCCCTCGCCCACCACCACGCCGCGCAGGGTGATGCGGTAGCCGCTGGGACGCAGTTCGAGGTTGTCGCGCACGTGCACGGCCGGCGGCAGAAAGCCCACCTCCTGCGCGAACTTCTTGCGCACGCCCTTGATGCGGGTGAGCAGGTCGCCCTGGCGATTCTTGTCGACCATGGCGATCAGGCGGTAGCCCAGCTCCAGGCCCAGCAGGTCGACCGGCTGCAGGTCGTCCCAGGTGGCTTCGCCGTCGCTGGGCGGTGCGGCCGGCTGCTCGGTGGGCTTGGGCCGGCGCTCTTCCTGCAGCCGCCACCAGGCCAGGCCGCCGATGGCCGCGGCGAAGGCCAGGAACACGAGGTGCGGCATGCCGGGAACGACGCCCAGCAGGAACAGCACGCCCGCGGTGATGCCCAGCACGCGCGAGGACATGAACATCTGCTCGACCATCTGCACGCCCAGGTCCTGTTCCTTGCCCACGCGCGAGACCACCATGGCGGCGGCCACCGAGATCAGCAGGCCGGGGATCTGGGCGACCAGCGCATCGCCGACGGCCAGCAGGATGTAGCTGTCGGCCGCCTCGCCGGCCGACAGGCCGTGCTGGACCATGCCAATGATCAGGCCGCCGATGATGTTGATGAACAGGATCAGGATGCCGGCGATGGCGTCGCCGCGCACGAACTTGGAGGCACCGTCCATGGAACCGAAGAACTCGGCCTCCTCGCCCACCTCGGCGCGGCGGCGCTTGGCCTCCTGCTCGTTGATCAGGCCGGCGCCCAGGTCGGCGTCGATGGCCATCTGCTTGCCGGGCATGGCGTCCAGGGTGAAGCGGGCCGAGACCTCGGCGATGCGCTCCGAGCCCTTGGTGATCACCACGAAGTTGATCACCACCAGGATGGCGAACACGATGAAACCGACCGCGAAGTTGCCGCCGATCAGGAAGTGGCCGAAGGCTTCGATCACCGCGCCGGCGGCGCCGGGGCCGGTGTGGCCCTCCATCAGCACCACGCGGGTGGAGGCGACGTTCAGCGACAGGCGCAGCAGCGTGGTCAGCAGCAGCACGGTGGGGAAGACCGAGAAGTCCAGCGGCGCGCGCATGTAGGCCGCCACCATCATCACCACCAGCGCGATCGCGATGTTCAGCGTGAAGAAGGTGTCCAGCACCCAGGGGGCCAGGGGCAGCACCATCATGGCCAGCACCAGCACCACCAGCATCGGGGCGGCCAGGCCCTGGGCCAGCGCGGCGTGGCGGCCGAACCACTGTTGCAGGAATTTCATTTGGGCGTTCATTCAGCGGCTCCCCGGGTCGGAGGTTGCTTCCAGTGCGGATCGAGTTCGGGCGGCACCTGCGGATCGGGCGCGGCGCCGGGCATGGCGCCACGGCCGGCGAGCGCGGCCTTGAGCTGGTAGACGTAGGCCAGCACCTGGGCCACCGCGGTGTAGAGGGCGGAAGGGATTTCCTGGTCGAGTTCGGCGTGGGCGTAGAGCGCGCGCGCCAGCATGGGCGACTGCAGCACCGGCACCTTGTGGTCCTTGGCCACATCGCGGATGCGCAGGGCCAGCAGGTCGGCGCCCTTGGCGATCACGCGCGGCGCGCTCATGGTGGCGTCGTCGTACTGGATCGCCACCGCGTAGTGGGTCGGGTTCATCACCACCAGGTCGGCCTTGGGCACGGCGCCGATGCTCATGCGGTGCGCCAGCTCGCGCTGGCGGCGGCGGCGCTGGCCCTTGACGTGCGGGTCGCCTTCGTTCTGCTTGTGTTCCTGCTTGACCTCTTCGCGCGACATGCGCAGGCGCTGGGCGTGCAGGAACTTCTGCATCGGGAAGTCGATGAGCGCGAACAGCGTCACCACCCCCAGCAGGATGCCCACGCCGGTGCGCATCCACTGCGCCAGCTGGCCCAGCCCGCCCTCCAGCGGCTGCAGCAGCAGGCTGGCGAAACCGGCGATGTGCGAAGAGAGGAACTTCCAGCCCACAAAGCCGACGATGACGGTCATCACCGCCAGCTTGACGGTCTCGAACAGCTGCTGCTTGGAGAACAGGCGCCCCAGCCCGGCGAGGGGGCTGAGCCGGGTCAGGTCCGGGGCCATGGTGTGGGTGGTGATGGTCCAGCTGCCCGAGGCGAAGGCGGCGAACACGGCCAGCGCCAGGGTGGCCACGCCCAGCGGCAGGAACACCACCAGGCCCAGGCCCAGGCTGTCGTGCAGGCGCTCGACCAGCAGCTGGGGCTGCAGCAGGGCACCGTGGTCAAAGCGCAGCTGCGAGGCCAGTGCCACCTGCAGACGGGAAAAACCCATCGGCAGCAGCAGCATCAGCAGCACCGCGCCCCCGCCCAGCACCGCGAGGTTGGACAGCTCCTTCGAACGCGGCAGCTGGCCCTCCTCGCGCGCCTTCTTCAGGCGGTGCGCGGTGGCCGGCAGGTTCTTGTCTTGGGAGGAGGACATCGGTCTGACTCAGGAAAACTTGAGTCAGATTGTGGAAGTCGGCCCCCGAAATGAATGCGTGAAAAGGCGGTGAAGCACCGCCCTATTCCCCCAGCGCGAAAACTGAAAACTCAGAATCCGAGGGAAGCCAGCAGATCGTCGACGTCCTTCTGGTCGGCCACCACGTCGGTGCGGCCTTCGGCGTCGACCACCGGCCCTTCCAGGGCGTTCATGTCGTAGGCCTTGTCCTGGCCCGGGGCGCCGGCGGGCGCCGACTGCAGCAGCAGGGCCAGCAGCTGTTCCTCGATGGTGGCGGCCAGCTGCACCACCCGGTTGATCACCTGACCGGTGAGGTCGTGGAAGTCCTGCGCCATCATGATCTCGGTCAGGCGCGCGTCGCTCTTCTCGCTCAGCTCGACCACGTCCCTGGACCAGCTCAGCAGCTCGGGCATGGCCCTGGCCAGACCCGGCACCCCGGCAATGGTGGAGGTCAGCTGGCGCCCGCGTTCGGCAATGGCCTCCTGCTCGGACTTGGCGCCGTCCACGTGGTTGAGCACCTTCTCGGCCGCCTCGCCGGTGAGGCGGGCGATGTAGGAGAGCCGGCTCTGGGCGTCGGGCAGCTGGTCGACCGTGCCCTTGAGCTTGTCGGCGTACCCCAGTTCCTTCAGGGCGTCGTGCAGCTGGCGCGTGATGGAGCCCAGTTGCTGGAACATTTCCGGATTGCCCGGGCTGTTGCTGGTGGACATGGGAACTCCCGCTGGGCTCAGAGGCCGAGTTTCTTGAAGATGTTGGCGAGCTTGTCTTCCAGCGTGGCCTTGGTGAACGGCTTGACGATGTAGCCCGCCGCGCCGCCCTGTGCGGCCATCACGATGTCTTCCTTGCGCGCCTCGGCCGTCACCATCAGGACCGGCAGGTGCTTGAGCGCCTCGTCCTTCTTGATCTCGGCCAGCAGCTGGAAGCCGTTCATGTTGGGCATGTTGATGTCGCTGACGACAAAGTTGAAGGACCCGTTCCTCAGCTTGTTGAGCGCGATCACCCCGTCTTCCGCCTCGTCGGCGTCGGCGTGACCGATCTCCTTGAGCAGGTTGCGCACGATGCGGCGCATGGTGGAGAAGTCGTCAACGATCAGGAATTTCATCGGGGTGGACATGGTGGGGTCTCCTGTCAGGAAACAGTGGCGGTTAGCGGGGCTTGACTGGCCCAGCCTCTTCCCGGGGTTTCGGCACTTCTGCCAGTTTCTGAAGATCGGGCAGCCCCAGCGGCAGTTGGCGCACCGGCGCGACGAGCGGTTCGGCCTGGGGAACGGCCGTTTCTGCACCGGCCGGTGGCGCCGGCACGGCCCCTGCGGCAGGCCCGGCGGGCGCCTCGGTGGCGGGCGGGCGCAGCGCGGTGCCGTCGCCGATGGGCGCCATGCGCTCCTCGGCCTCGCGGGTCATGACCAGGATGCTGATGCGCCGGTTCATCGGTGCGTCGGGCTGGTTGACGTCCAGCAGCCGGCTGGAGGCCAGGCCCTCGACACGGGCGAGCTTGTTGTCGGGCAGGCCGCCGGCCACCAGCTCGCGGCGCGAGGCGTTGGCGCGGTCGGCCGACAGCTCCCAGTTGCTGTAGCCGCGGTCGCCGCTGCCGTAGGGCGTGGCGTCGGTGTGGCCCGAGAGGGCGAGCCGGTTGTCGATGTCGCCGATGGCCCCGCCGATCTCGCGCAGGATCTGGCGCATATAGGGTTTGACCATGGCACTGCCGACGTCGAACATCGGCCGGTTCTGGTCGTCGACGATCTGGATCTGCAGCCCGTCGGCGGTCTTCTCCATGCGGATCTGCGACTTGAACTCGGACAGCGCGGGGTTGTTCTCGACCAACTCGTTGAGCTTGGTCTGCAGGGCGTCGAGGCGCAGGGCGTCCCTGCGGGCGAGTTCGGCCCGCGCCATCTGCGCGCCCATGAGCTTGGCCGCACGTTCGGCGTCGCCGGTGTCGACCTGGCCTTGCCGGCGCGAGAGGTCCTGTCCGCCGCCAGGCAGCACGGAATCACTGTTGCCGGTGCCGCTGCCCCCCAGCAGCGTGACCTTGACCGGGTTGGAGAAATAGTCGGCGATGCCCTTGAGGTCGCCGGAGGAGGTGGACCCCAGCAGCCACATGAGCAGGAAGAAGGCCATCATGGCCGTCACGAAGTCGGCGTAGGCGATCTTCCACGCACCGCCGTGCGGCGCGTGCGTACCTTTCTTGACGCGCTTGACGATGATGGGCTGAAGCTTCTTGCCGTCGGCCATCACTTCTTCCCTTTGACGTGGTTCTCGAGTTCAGAGAACGAAGGGCGCACGTCGGAGAACAGCACCTTGCGGCCGAACTCGATCGCCGTCGAAGGCGCATAGCCCTGCATCGAGGCCAGCAGCGTGGTCTTGACGCAGGCGAATTCCTTGGAGGCCTCTTCGGTCTTCTGCTCCAGCAGGCCGCCCAGCGGTTCGAACACACCGTAGGCCAGCAGGATGCCCAGGAAGGTGCCGACCAGGGCCGAGCCAATCATGCCGCCCAGCACCGCCGGTGGCTGGCCCACCGAACCCATGGTGTTCACCACACCCAGCACCGCGGCCACGATGCCGAAGGCCGGCAGCGCACCGGCCAGGCGGGCGATGGCCGCCACCGGGGCGTGCGCCTCCTGGTGGTGGGTCTCGATCTCGGCGTCCATCAGCGACTCGATCTCGTGGGCGTTCAGGTTGCCCGAGACCATCATGCGCAGGTAGTCGGTGATGAACTCGACCAAGTGGTGGTCGGCCGAGATCACGGGGTACTTCTTGAACAGCGGCGACTGCTCGGGGTTGTCCACGTCCTGTTCGATGGCCATCAGGCCTTCCTTGCGCGCCTTCTGCAGGATGTCGAACTGCAGCGCCAGCAGCTCCATGTAGCGCGCCTTGGTGAAACGGCTGCCCTTGAAGCACTGGCCGAAGCCCTTGAACGTGGCCTTGACCACCTTCATCTGGTTGTTGATGAGGAAGGCGCCGGTGGCGGCGCCGAAGATGGTGATCAGCTCGAACGGCAGCGCCGTGAGCACGACGCCGATGTTGCCCCCGTGCATGATGAACACGCCGAAGATGCAGACCATCGAGATCACGAAGCCGATGATGACGAACATGGACCGAACCCTGAGTTGAAGCGGAACCTGGAGCAGACGGCCCCAACGACTGTCTTTCCTATCGGTCCAACTCTAGGGGCGATTGAGGTCCGCCAGAAACGCAAAAAGGACCCGTCTGCGGGTCCTTTTCAGGGTTTGAACGGAGAGCCCGTTCAGTGCAGGCGCAAGCCGCCCGAGGCACTGCCCTTGCCGGCGCGGGCCGGCGGCTCGCACAGGCCGCAGACGAAGCTCTTGGCGTTCTCGTAGGGCTCGGTCACGAAGTGGCCGCCGCAGCAGGAGCACTTGGTCAGGGTCAGCATGCCGCTGTCGACGAACTTCACCAGACGCCAGGCGCGGGTGACGGACAGCAGGGGCTCGATGGCGCTGGCCTGCATCTGTTCGCTGTAGAGGCGGAAGGCCTTGATCACGGTGTCGATCTCCTCCAGCTCGCTCGTCTTGGAGAGGTACTCGTGGATGTTCAGGAACAGCGAAGCGTGGATGTTGGGCTGCCAGGTCAGGAACCAGTCGGTCGAGAAGGGCAGTTGGCCCTTGGACGGGCTCTTGCCGGCCACTTCCTTGTACAGGCGCAGCAGGCGCTCGTACGACAGGCTGGTTTCGTACTCCAGCACCTGCAGGCGGGCACCGAGCTGGATCAGGGCCACGGCACGGGCGATGTCGCGCGACTCGTTGAGGATGCTTTTTGCGGTGGCCATGGTGCGTGCTCCGTCCGGTGGGATCAGTGGGCCGACGTGGCCATCGACTCGGCGAACTTGCCGGCCATCAGGATCGAGGCGTGCAGCTGGGTCGTGGTGGCGTTGTCGACCTTCTTCACGTTGTGGCTGGTCAGCAGGTTCCACACCAGGTCGTCGTCCACGCGGAAGCGGCACAGCAGCATGTTGGTGGAGGCGATCTTGAGCAGCTGGGCGGTCGAGAGCATGCCCAGCAGGTCGGCGGCCTCTTCGGTCAGACCCAGGCGGAACAGCGCTTCGGCGCGGTCCTTGCGGATCAGGTTCTGGGCCAGCATCAGGTAGGTCAGATTGGCTTCGCGGATTTCGGCCAAGAGTTGTTCGCTGTCCATGTGTTTCTCCTAGAGATCGGTCGGCGGTGCTGGCGGGCTGCTACATCTGCTGACTTGATGTGAGCAATTGTGTCTGCCGGTAAAAAAACTTGAATCAGGAAACGGCTGTTCGCACTGTCGGCGCACACCCGACACCGTGTCGGATTTTTTCCTACAACTCAAGTACTCATTTTGGTGTCGGGCGAGCACCCGCCTGCGCACACCCCTGCGGCCGGGGCAGCGGCACTAAGGCCGGAACAGGGACGTGCATCCCTTGCTTATTTCACCGATCCGGTATAGGGCAGGGCTAAAGAATATGTCAGGGCCACCGAAAAGCATCTCAACGAACTTCTAAAAGGTTCGTCGTCCGGCAAGCAACGCGGCGAGACGGTCAGCGGCCCGAGGGCCAACCGGCTGGCAGCGACGAGCACCGGTCATGGCGGCCCGTCGAAAGACGGGCGTTGAGATTGGCAGCGATGCCGGATTACCTTAGTCCAACTTTAGGAGTTAACGATGAGCACCATCAACACCAACGTGCAGTCCCTGAACGCACAACGCAACCTGGCCCAGTCCACCGGTTCGCTGTCCACCTCGATGCAGCGCCTGTCTTCCGGCCTGCGTGTGAACACCGCCAAGGACGATGCCGCTGGTCTGGCCATTGCCGAGCGCATGAACGCGCAGGTCAAGGGCATGAACGTGGCGATCCGCAACGCCAACGACGGCATCTCCCTGGCGCAGACCGCTGAAGGCGCGCTGGGCAAGATCGGCGACGCGCTGCAGCGCATGCGCGAACTGGCCGTGCAGTCGGCCAACGGTTCGAACTCCGACGACGACCGCGCCAACCTCGACGAGGAATACCAGGAACTGGCCGCGGAAGTGACCCGCGTGCTGGAAGGCACCAAGTTCAACGGCACCCAGCTGCTGGACACCTCTGCAAGCCTGACCTTCCAGGTGGGCGCCGACAACGTGACCACCGACCAGATCGACATCGACACGACCGACCTGACCGCCGGTTCGGGCATCACGGCCGTCGTGGGCGGCGCCATCGCCACCAGCTCCGGCGCGCTGGCCGCCATGGACGACCTGGACAACGCCATCGACGAAATCACGACCGCCCGTGCCACCTTCGGTGCCAAGCAGAACCGCTTCGACTCGGTGATCGCCAGCCTGCAGATCTCGTCCGAGAACCTCGCGGCCTCCCGCGGCCGCATCATGGACGCGAACTTCGCGGTGGAAACCTCGAACCTCTCGCGTGGCCAGATCCTGCAACAGGCCGGCACCGCCATGGTCGCCCAGGCCAACCAGCTGCCCCAGGGCGTGCTGTCCCTGCTGCGCTGATTCACGACACCGTTTCGCCACACCTGCGGGTGTGGCGACCGGCGACGGCGGCACCCCGGTGCCCCCGTCGCGTCGTCTTTCGGGGCATGCACCGATCGCATGCAGACCGCGTGCGATGGGTACATCCCGTCGGGGATGACAAGGAGCGTCCATGGCCACCATCTCGTCACCAGGCATCGGCAGCGGCCTGGACATCCAGAGCATCGTCTCGCAACTCGTCGCCCTGGAGAAGGCGCCCCTGACCCAGCTGAAGACGCAGGCCACGTCCCTGCAGACCAAGCTCTCGACCATGGGCACCATCAAGTCCCAGGTGTCGGCGCTGGGCGATGCCGCGGCCAAGCTGTCCAAGGCCTCGGGCTGGGACCCGGTCAAGGCCACCTCGTCCAACCCGTCGGCCATCGGCGTGACGGTCAAGGCCGGCGCGCCCGCCACCTCGATCACCATGGAGGTGCAGAACCTGGCCAAGGCCCAGTCCACCGCTTCGGCCGCCGTGACCGCGGGCACCGCCATGGGCACCGGCAGCATGACCATCGAACTCGGCCAGTGGAGCGGCAGCAGCTTCATCGCCGGCAGCGGCACACCGGTCACCATCGACATCGACGCCGGCCAGGACTCGCTGTCCAGCATCGCGTCCAAGATCAACGACTCCAACGCCGGCGTGAGCGCCACCGTGCTGCGCGATGCCTCGGGCGAACGCCTGCTGGTGCGCTCCAAGGCCACCGGTGAGGAGAACGCCTTCCGCATCACGGTCGCCGACGACGACGGCGACGACACGGACGCCGCCGGCCTCTCGCGCCTGGCCTTCAGCGTCGGCAATGCCAACGGCATGTCGCGCTCGCAGAACGCCGAGAACGCGCAGGCCACGATCAACGGCGTGCCCGTCACCTCGGCCAGCAACACGCTCAGCGGCACCCTCACCGGGATGACGATCCAGCTCAGCCAGGAGACCACGGCGCCGGTGACCATCGATGTCACCAACGACACCGAGGCCATCCGCAGCAACGTCAAGGCCTTCGTCGATGCGTACAACACGCTCAACTCCACGCTGACCAGCGCCCTGCGCTACGACGAGGCCACCAAGACCGCCGGCCCGCTGCAGGGCGACGCCACCACGGTGGGCCTGCAGAACGCCCTGCGCGGCATGATGCGATCGGTGTCTGCGAGCACGCCCTACAGCCGACTCTCGGACGTCGGCATCGAGCTTAAATCCGGCGGCAAGCTGGAGATCAACGCGACCAAGATGGACGCCGCGCTGGACAACCTGGACGACCTCAAGGCCCTGTTCACGTCCACCAGCAGCGACCCCACGGCGACCGGCTTCGGCTGGAAGATCAAGAACTTCGCAGAGGGCCTGATCGACGCCGACGGCACGGTCTCCAACAAGACCGATGCCCTGAAGGCCTCGATCAAGCGCAACTCCCTGGACCAGGACCGCGTCAACGACAAGGCTGCGCGCACCGAGAAGCGCCTGCTGGCCCAGTACAACGCCATGGACGCCGCCGTGGGCTCGCTCAACGGCCTGAGCGCCTTCGTCAGCCAGCAGATCATTTTGTGGAACAAGAGCTGACGCAAATGAACACTTCCGTGACTACAGTCCCGGTTGCCGATGCCGATAAAAAAAGGCATCAGCAACAAGGAACCGACACCATGTTCACTTCTGCCACCCACCGCGCCGCCTCTGCCTACAAACGCGTTGCCGTCGAAACCAGCGTACAGGGCGCCGACCCCCACACCCTGGTGGGTCTGCTGTTCGACGCGCTGCTGCAGTCGATCGCCGAAGCCCGCGGCGCCATGGTGCGCGGCGACACCGCCGTCAAGGGGGCCGCGCTCGGCAAGGCGGTGCGCATTCTGGAAGAGGGTCTCAAGGCCGGCCTGAACCTGCGCGAAGGGGGCGAGATCGCCGCCAACCTGCGCGATCTCTACGGCTACAGCACGCTGCGGCTGACCCAGGCCAACCTGCGCAACGACCCCGCGGCGCTGGAAGAAGTGAGCAAGCTCATCGAGCCCGTGGCGCAGTCGTGGAAACTCATCGGGGGCCCCGGCCCCGCCTACCTGCAGCCCGTTGCGGGCCGTGGAGCCTGATCATGGAGCACAGCTTGCTGGACTACTACAAAGCCATCGAATCCGCCAGCCAGCGCATGCTGGAGGCCGCCCGGGTGGAAGACTGGGACCAGATCGTGCATCTGGAGGGCACCTGCGCGGTGCTGATCGCCCAGCTGCGCCACAAGTCGCGCAACCTGAGGCTGGCACCCGACGAGCGCAAGGAAAAGGCCCGGATCATGCAGCGCATCCTGCGCGCCGACGCCGAGATCCGCTGCCTGGCCGAACCCTGGCTGGGCGACCTCGAACAGCTGATGGATGCGAAACAGGTGCACTGAACAAAGCCCGCCACGCGGGCTTTGTTCAAACCGACATATTCATGATGTCTGTATAGGCCTGGACCATGCGATTTCTGACGTGCATGGTGGCCTGAAAGCCGATCTGGGCCTTCTGCATCGCGAGCATGGTCTCTTCCAGGCTCACGTTGGGGTTGCCCTTCTGCACTTCGTTCTGCAGCTGGGAAGCCTCGTTCTGGGCCTTGCTCACCGATTGAAGGGCGGTCTTGAAGTTGTCGGCAAAGCCGCTGCCGACACCGCCCACGCCGGCCGACGCGCCACCGCGCGCAGCCGCAGGGCGGCCGATGCCGTTGACGGCCTGGCTGTTCAGGGCATTGATTCGCAGGTCCATGGCGGTGTCCTTTCACTCTGACGGGTGCAGGACTGGATGCTAGTGAGCAGGCCCCTTCCGCGCGCCGGGAATAGGGGGTCAAAGGCGGCCTTTTTCATGGCTATGCCGGGGTGAGCGGGACCGGATACTCGGTCGCAACAGGGGAGATTCCCCCATTTGCCGACCCACTTCGAAGCCCCCGCCATGAGCACTGCCGTCGCCGAAATGGACCTTGCGCCAGAGAACCGCAACGCGCTGAGCGCCGGACTCTCACGTCTGGACCGCGCGCAGAAGATCAAGATGGGCCTGGGCGCCTTCGGCCTGCTGGCGATCGCCCTCGCCCTGTTCTTCATGGGCCGCCAGCCCGACTGGAAGGTGCTCTACAACAACCTGGGTGACAAGGACGGCGGGGCCATCATCGCGCAGCTGACGACGATGAACGTGCCCTACAAGTACACCGAGGGTGGCGGCGCCATCATGGTGCCGGCCGACAAGGTGCACGACACCCGCCTGCGCCTGGCCTCGCAGGGCCTGCCCAAGGGCACGGTCAGCGGCTTCGAGCTGATGGAGGCCAACCGCTTCGGCATGACGCAGTTCCAGGAGCGCCTGACCTTCCAGCGCGGACTCGAGGGCGAGCTCACCCGCTCGATCCAGTCGCTGTCCTCGGTGCAGGCCGCGCGCGTGCACCTGGCCCTGCCGAACCAGAACGGCTTTTTCCGCGAGCAGCAGAAGCCCAGCGCCTCGGTGCTGCTGACCCTGCACCCCGGCCGCACCCTGGACAAGGCGCAGATCGCCGGCATCGTGCACCTGGTCGCCTCCAGCGTGCCCGAGATGAACCCCAAGGCCGTCAGCGTCGTGGACGACGCCGGGACCCTGCTCTCGGCCACGCCCGACGGCATGGCCCAGGGCGCCGACACCCAGAAGCTGCAGTACACCCAGCAGGTGGAACAGCTCTACACCCGCCGCATCCTGGACATGATCGAGCCCCTGGTGGGCGCCGGCAACGTCAGGGCCCAGGTCAGCGCCGACATCGACTTCTCGCTGGCCGAGTCCACCTCCGAGCAGCACCGGCCCAACCAGGGCGGCGAGCCCGGCGCGGTGCGCAGCCAGCAGATCGTCGAGGACGGCACCCCCGCCCAGGCCCAGCCCGCGGGCGTGCCCGGCGCCACCACCAACCAGCCGCCGGCCACCGGCACCGCCCCCATCAACGGCGCCGCCGCGCCGCTGGGTGTGGCCAGCAACGCCGACAAGGCCGGCACGCAGCGCCGCGAATCGGTCATCAACTACGAGATCGACAAGACCGTGCGCACCGTGCGCGAGGCCAGCGGCACCGTCAAGCGCCTGACCGCCGCCGTGGTGGTGAACCACCGCAGCGTCACCGACAAGACGGGCAAGCTCGTCACCACCGCCATTCCGCCCGAGCAGCTGGAGCAGATGACCGCCCTGGTGCGCGAGACCATCGGCTTCAAACAGGAACGGGGCGACTCGGTCAACGTGGTCAACGCCGTGTTCAACGTTCCCCAGCCGGTCGAGGACGTGGCGGTGGCCTGGTGGAAGCAGCCCGAGAACATGGAACTGGCCCGCAGCCTGGCCTGGCCCGTTGGCGCCCTGGGCGTGGCGCTGCTGATCCTCATGGGCATGGTGCGCCCGGGCATGAAGATGATGCGCGCCCCGGCGGCACCACGCATCGAGGACAAGGCCAAGGCGCCCCAGCTCGACGCGGTGCTCGACGAGACACCCGAGCGCCCGGGCCTGCCCATGCCGGTCGAGAACCAGCGCCTGGTTGACGCGAAGCGGCTGGCGCTGGAGAACCCGATGGCGGTGGCGAACATCGTCAAGAGCTGGGTCAACGGCGAAGCGTCGGCGTAAGCCGGCCAAGGAAAGACGATCATGGAAGAACAGGGAATCCAGGACGCCGCGATCTTCCTCATGACACTGGGCGAGGAAGAAGCCGCAGAGGTGTTCAAGCACCTGAGCCCCAAGGAAGTGCAGAAGCTGGGCGAGGCCATCGCCAAGACCCGCGCCGTGTCTCACGAGCGGGTCGACCAGGTGATGCAGAAGTTCACTTCCGTGGCCTCCTCGCAGAGCCTGCTGGTGTCCGACACCGACAACTACGTGCGCGCGGTGCTGCGTCGTGCCCTGGGCGATGACAAGGCCTCGCTGCTGATCGACCGCATCCTGCAGGGCGGCGATGTCTCCGGCATCGAGAGCCTGAAGTGGATGGACCCGCTGTCCATCGCCGAGCTGCTGCGCAACGAGCACCCGCAGATCGTCGCGGCCATCCTGGTGCACCTCGAAGCGGACCAGACCGCCGACGTGCTGAAGAACTTCACCGAGCGCACCCGCAACGAGGTGATGCTGCGCATCGCCACGCTCGAAGGCATCCAGCCCACCGCGCTCAAGGACCTCAACGAGGTGCTCTACAAGGTGCTGGCCGGCGGCGACAAGATCCGCAAGACCTCGATGGGCGGCATCAAGACCGCGGCCGAGATCATCAACATGATGGGCAACCAGATCGAGACCTCGGTCATCGAGGCGATCCGCAACTTCGACGCCGACCTGGCGCAGAAGATCATGGACAAGATGTTCACCTTCGAGGACCTGATCAGGCTCGACGGCAAGTCCATCCAGCTGGTGCTCAAGGAGGTGGCCTCCGAGTCGCTGGTGATCGCGCTCAAGGGCGCCTCCTCGGAACTGCGCGAACTGGTCTTCGCCAACATGTCGACGCGCGCCGCCGAGGGCCTGCGCGACGACCTCGAATCGCGCGGACCGGTCCGGCTGTCCGAGGTGGAGAACCAGCAGAAAGACATCCTGAAGATAGTCCGGCGCCTGTCCGAAGAGGGCCAGATCGCGATCGGCGGAGGCGACGATGAAGGCTTCGTCTAAGCCCAGCACGCACACCCGCTTCATCCCGCGGGAAGAAATCGACGGCGTGTCGGCCTGGCACTTTTCGTCGATGGACGGCAGCGACACGCTCCCGGTCGCGGCGGCGGTGGAGGCCGAGCCCGAACCCGACAAGGCCCTGGAGGAAGCGCTGCAAGAGGCCCGCCAGCAGGCCTACGCCGACGGCTTCGCCCACGGGCACGACACCGGCAGCAAGGAGGTTCGCGATGCACTCGAAGCCGCCATGCGCCGCACCATCGAGGAAACCGGGGTGCGCATGGGCCAGATGCTGCACGGCATGGCCGAACAGCTGATCGCGGCCGAGCAGAAGATCGGCCGCCAGATCCTGGACCTGGCCTGCGACATCGCGCGCCAGGTGGTGCGGCAGGAGCTGCAGAGCAACACCGTCCACCTGCGCGCCGTGATCGGCGAGGCGCTGGAGCAGATCGTCGAGGACGGCCTGCCCGCCACCGTGCGCATGCACCCCGACGACCTCGCACTGATGCGCGGTGCGCTGATGGAGACCCTGGGCGAGAACGCCCCCGACTTCGTGGCGGACGTCACCATCACCCCGGGCGGCTGCCTGCTGCAGACCCCGGGCGCCACAGTCGACGCCACCATCGAGAAGCGCTGGACACGGGCCCTGGGCAACCTGGGCATGGACGCACCCTGGAACCCGGAGGCGGGCGATGTCTGAACCCGACGGCCGCTGGGCCCAGTACATGGACGACCTGCGCACCGGCGCCAACGTGCACACGCCGCTGGAAACGCGCGGCACGCTCACCCGCCTGGCCGGCCTGGTGCTCGAAGCCGTGGGCCTGCGCGTGCCGGTCGGTTCGCAGTGCCTGATCGCCAACGGCAAGCGCGAGCCGGTGCTGGCCGAGGTGGTGGGCTTTGCCGGCAACCGCGCCTTCCTGATGCCCGCGGGCGACACCCGCGGCCTGGCCAGCGGCGCCAGCGTGACGCCGCTGGCGCCCTACCGCCCGGTGCCGCGCATGGGCCAGGTCAACAAGCCACCATCGGCCGGTGACCGCGGGCTGCTGCGCCTGCCGCTGGGCCGCGGCCTGCTGGGCCGCGTGGTCGACTCGCACGGCCACCCCATGGACCACATGGGGCCGATCACCGAAGTCGACATCGAGCCCATGAACCAGGCGCCGCTGAACGCGATGGACCGCGACCCGGTGCGCGAACCGCTGGACACCGGCGTGCGCGCCATCAACGCCCTGCTCACGGTCGGCCGTGGCCAGCGCCTGGGCCTGTTCGCCGGCTCCGGCGTCGGCAAGTCGGTGCTGCTGGGCATGATGGCCCGCTACACCAAGGCCGACGTGATCGTGGTCGGCCTGATCGGCGAACGCGGCCGCGAGGTCAAGGAATTCATCGAGGACATCCTGGGCGAGGACGGCCGCAAGCGCTCGGTCGTCGTGGCCGCGCCGGCCGACGCGCCGCCGCTGGTGCGCATGCAGGGCGCGGCCTACGCCACCGCCATTGCCGAGCGCTTCCGCGACGACGGCCTGCACGTGCTGCTGCTGATGGACTCGCTCACGCGCTACGCCATGGCGCAGCGCGAGATCGCGCTGGCCATCGGCGAACCGCCGGCCACCAAGGGCTACCCGCCGTCGTGCTTTGCCAAGCTGCCGCAACTGGTGGAGCGCAGCGGCAACGGCCTCAACGGCCGCGGCTCGATCACCGCCTTCTACACCGTGCTCTCCGAAGGCGACGACCAGCAGGACCCGATCGCCGACGCGGCGCGTGCCATCCTGGACGGTCACATCGTGCTCTCTCGCGCGCTGGCCGAATCGGGCCACTACCCCGCCATCGACGTCGAGGCCTCGGCCTCGCGCGTGATGCACAACGTGGCCACGCCGCAGCACCTGGAGCTGGCGCGCAAGTTCCGCAACTACTACTCGCGCTACATGAAGAGCCGCGACCTGATCCAGCTGGGCGCCTACGCGGCCGGCAGCGACCCGGAGACCGACCGCGCCATCGTGCTCTACCCCGGCCTGCAGCGTTTCCTGATGCAGGACATGCGCGAGGCCGCGACCATGGAACACAGCCTGCAGCAGCTGGCCGTGGCGCTGCAGGAAGACAAGCCCGCACGCGACGGCCGCGGTGCGCGCGGGCACGCCAACCACAACCTGTATGAAGGAACCCACGCATGAGCAACCTGCAGACCCTGCACAAGGTGGTGGATCTGGCCACCCGGCGCCGCGACGACGCGCTCACCGCGCTCGGCCAGGCCCAGCGTGAACTGCAGGCGGCGCAGGCCCAGATGAACCAGCTGCGCAACTACGCCGACGAGGCGCTGCAGCGCTGGGCGCAGCGCAGCACCACGGGCGGCGTGGACGCCAACCTGCTGCACCACCACCGCCTGTTCATGGAGAAGATCACCCACGCCATCGAATTCCAGCAGGCGGTGCAGCGCGGCCGGGAAGAGGTGGTCGAACGCGCCCAGGCCCAGGTCTACGCCGCCGAGCGCGACGTCGCCGGCCTGCGCAAGTACGCCGAGCGCAAGCAGCAGGCGATCGAACACCGCGCCATGCGCCAGGAACAGAAAGCCACCGACGAGATGGCGCTGACCATCCACCTGCGCCAGGCCCTGTCGGCCGCCCACGGAGCCCGTTCATGAGCAGCACCGCCCCCTCTGCCTCGCACCACTCGTCCAACGGCCCGACCCAGGCGGCACAGGCCACCGGTCGCCACGGCGCCCAGGGCACCCGCAAACCCGGCGGCCAGGACACCGGCGCCGACCCGTTCGCCAACCTGCTGTTGCTGCTGAGCGCCAGCGACCCGCTGCCCGCAGACGGAGGCGTGGCCGCCGAGCTGGTGCAGGACACGGCCGAGACCCCTGCGGAGGAGTCCGGCGAAGCCCAGCTCGAAGCCATGATGGCCTGGGCTGCCCTGCCCTCCGCTGGCGCACCCGCCGCCCCCGGCGCCCGCGGTCTGGCAGGCACCACCCCGGACGCCGGAGCCCCCGCGCAGGCAGCGACAGCCGACGGCGCGCCCGCAGACACGCTGCAGGGCATGCAGGTGCTGGACCAGCCCGAGGCGCTCGACGAACAGACCCAGGCCCAGCTCTCGGCGGCCAACGCCGGCCCACCGGCCGCGGGCAACAGCGCCCCGGCGTCAAACGCCCGGCCCGGCGCCTGGCGCAGCACCGCCCAGATGGCGGGCACCAGCGCGCTCCAGCAGTGGCACCACACCCAGGCCCAGGCGGCCCCCGCCGCCGAGCGCGCCGCGGTGCGGATCGATGTCGGGCCGGCGCTGCCGCTGCACAGCACGGTCGCGCTCGACCAGCGCTTTGCGCAGGCCGTCAGCGACGACGCCTCGCTCGACACCCCGCTGGCGGCCGCAAGCCTGCAGGGCGCGGTGCCCATGGCCGGCGGCGCCGACCACACCGGCCAGCCCGGCACCGGCGGCGAGGCGGGCGCCGAGGGCGGCGACCGCTCCGACACCCGCGACGAGCTGCGCAGCGACGCACGCGACGAGACCTACGACGAGGCGCTGGCGCAGGCCGATGCCGAGGCCGAAGAGCGGCTCGACAGCTTCGCCTCGCCGCACCTGCGCCAGGCCAGCCTGCGCATCGGCGAGGACGGCGAGAACGCCATCGACGTGCGGCTCTCGCTCACCGGCCAGGAACTGGACCTGAGCTTCCGCACCGACAGCGCCGAGGCGCGCGCCGAGCTGCGCCAGAGCGCCGAGGGCACGCTGGCCGACCTGCTGCAGCGCGGTGGCATCCAGCTGGGCGACGTGAGCGTCAGCGACCAGCGCGGCCAGCAAGGGCAGGACGGCCCGACCGCGCCACCCGTCCGCCCAGGCACGCCATCGGCCCGCGCCGACACTGCGGCGGCACCGGCCGGCAACGCCGTGCCGGCCACGCCACGGCCCCGCAGCGACGGCAGCCGACCGCTGGACCTGTTCGTCTGAGAACGCCAAGCCGGCCGTGCGGAGCCGGCGAATAGCGGGGTTTTCCGGCGCTATTCAGGGCTACGCCCGGGGGGGGTGGCTCCAATAATTCCTCCACAGCCCGCCGGTCTTTTCGGCGGGCACCGCCCCCCACGGGGCGCTCTTCCGGAGGATGTCCATGTCTGCTGTCGCTGCCGCCGCCCCCGCCAATGGCGAGGCCCCAGCCAAACCCAAGAGCAGGAAGCTGCTGTTCATCATCATCGGCGTGGTGATGCTGGCGCTGATCGGCGCGGGCACGGCGCTCTTCCTGCTGAAGAAGGCGCAGAGCGAAGACGAGGAAGACGGCACCGAACTCACGGCCGAGGAGGAGCACGCCGCACCGCTGCGCGACCCCAAGACCCCGCCGACCTTCCTGCCGCTGGACAGCATGGTGGTCAACCTGGCCGACCCGGGCGGCAACCGCTTCGCCCAGCTGGGCATCACGCTGCAGCTGGCCGACGCCAAGACCGGCGAGGAGATGAAGACCTACATGCCCAGCATCCGCAACGGCATCCTGATCCTGGTCTCGCAGCGCACCGCCGAACAGATGCTGCGGACCGACGGCAAGCAGGCCCTGATCCAGGACATCATGGCCGAGATCTCCAACGTCATGGGCTACGACTACGAGCGCCCGGGCGCCGAACCCGCCGCCCAGGGCAAGAAGAAGAAAAAGGCCGCTCCCAACCCGCTTGAGGGCGTGCTCTTCTCCAGTTTCATCGTGCAGTGACCCGGGGGACCTGACGCCATGGCCGATTCGTTTCTTTCCCAGGAAGAAGTCGACGCCCTTCTGGAAGGGGTCACCGGCGAGAGCCAGAAGCTCGAGAAAGAGGACACGCCCACCGACGGCGTCCGCACCTACAACCTCTCCAGCCAGGAACGCATCGTCCGTGGGCGCATGCCCACGATGGAGATCGTCAACGAACGCTTCTCGCGCAACCTGCGCCTGGGGCTCTTCAACTTCATCCGGCGCAGCCCGGAGATCTCGGTCGGCGGTGTGCAGGTGCAGAAGTACAGCGCCTTCCTGCGCGAGCTGGCGGTGCCCACCAACTTCAACATCATGGCCGTGCGCCCGCTGCGCGGCAACGGCCTGGTGGTGTGCGAACCCAACCTGCTGTTCGGCGTGATCGACAGCCTCTACGGCGGCAACGGCAAGTTCCACACCCGCATCGAAGGGCGCGACTTCTCGCCCACCGAGCAGCGCGTCATCGACCGCCTGGTCGAGGTGGTGGCCGAGGAATACAAGAAGGCCTGGCGCGGCGTGTACCCGATCGAGCTGGCCTACCAGCGCTCGGAAATGCAGCCCCAGTTCGCCACCATCGCCACCCCGAGCGAGATCGTGGTGTCCACCAGCTTCACGCTGGAAATCGGCGACATCACCGGTTCGCTGCACATCTGCATTCCCTACGCCACGCTCGAACCCATCCGCGACGTGCTGTATTCCAGCGTGCAGGGCGACGCCATCGAGGTCGACCGCCGCTGGGTCAAGCTGCTGGGCCAGGAGATCCAGGCCGCCGAGGTCACGATGGTGGCCGAGCTGGCCCAGACCGATGCCACCGTCGAGCAGCTGCTGGCGATGCAGGTCGGTGACTTCATCGAGCTGGACCGCAACCCGGCCATCAAGGCCCACGTCGACGGTGTGCCGCTGTTCGAGTGCCAGTACGGCACGCACAAAGGCAAGTACGCGCTGCGCATCGACCGCAAGCTGAGCAGCAGCACCGACAAGACCTGGCAAGGAGATCCCTATGTCCACTGAGAGCCCCGACACCATGAACGATTCCGTCGCCGACGACTGGGCCCAGGCCCTCGAAGAACAGGCCGTGGCCAGCGCCGGCGGCGGCGCCCACGACGGCGCACCCGCCTTCGACGACCACCCCTCGACGCCTGCCACCGCCGCGGGCAATGTCATGCAGGACATCCAGATGGTGCTGGACATCCCGGTGCAGCTGACGGTGGAGCTGGGCCGGGTGAAGGTGCCGATCAAGTACATCCTGCAGCTGGCCCAGGGCTCCATCGTCGAGCTCGACGCACTGGCCGGCGAGCCCATGGACGTGCTGGTCAACGGCTACCTCATCGCCCAGGGCGAGGTGGTGGTGGTGAACGACAAGTTCGGCATCCGCCTGACCGACATCGTCACGCCGTCCGAGCGCATGCGCCGCCTCTCCAAAGGCTGAAGGGTTCCCATGCTCCAGAACGCCGCCCCGGCCATCGTGCTGCTCATCGTCATGGTGGGCATCGCCTGGCTGCTGCAACGCTACCGCCGCCACCTACCGGGCGCCGCCCACCGCGCCGGCCCGCACCTGCAGGTGCTCGGCGGCGTCGCGCTCGGCCCGCAGCAGCGCGTGGTCACGCTGCAGGTCGGCCAGGGCGAACAGGCGGTCTGCCTGGTGCTCGGCGTCTCGCCGGGCAGCGTCACCGCGCTGCACCAGATGCCGCTGCCGCCCGAGGCCAGCGAAGCGCCCGCCGCCCCGGGCCACACCCCCGCCCCCGCCGGTTTCGCCGCGCGGCTGGCCCTGTTCCGCAAGGACGGCGATGCGAACCGCTGAACACCCGCGCCGCGCCCGCCTGCTCGGCCTGGCGCTCCTGCTGCTGGCCGCCGCGCCCGCCTGGGCGCAGCAGACCGGCAACGCATCTCTGCCCATCGTGGTGGGCCAGGGCGCGGGCGGCACCAGCTACTCGGTGCCGATCCAGACCCTGCTGTTCTTCACCGCGCTGAGCTTCCTGCCCGCGGTGCTGCTGCTGATGACGGGCTTCACCCGCATCGTCATCGTGCTCTCGCTGCTGCGCCAGGCCCTGGGCACGCAGTCCGCGCCGCCCAACCAGGTGATCATCGGCCTCTCGCTGTTCCTCACCCTGTTCGTCATGGGCCCGACGCTGGACAAGGTCTACAACGAGGCCTACCAGCCCTACACCAGCAACCAGATTCCGTTCGACCAGGCGCTGGACCGCGCGCAGGGCCCGATGCGCGAGTTCATGCTCAAGCAGACCCGCCAAAGCGACTTCGAACTCTTCGCCCGCCTGGCCAAGCTGCCCGAAGACGTGAAGGCCGAGACCGCGCCCTTCCGCGTCATCGTGCCGGCCTTCGTCACCAGCGAACTCAAGACCGCGTTCCAGATCGGCTTCATGATCTTCATCCCCTTCCTGGTGATCGACATGGTGGTCGCCAGCGTGCTGATGTCGCTGGGGATGATGATGCTCTCGCCGGTGCTGGTCGCCCTGCCCTTCAAGCTGATGCTGTTCGTGCTGGCCGACGGCTGGAACCTGCTGCTCGGCTCGCTTGCCGCTTCCTTTGCCACCTAGACAGGACCAACCCATGGACCCCCAAGCCGCCCTCACGATGGGCCAGAACGCCCTCTTCATGGTGCTCATGGTGGCCGCGCCCGTGCTGGCCGTGGTGCTGGGCGTGGGCCTGCTGGTCAGCCTGTTCCAGGCCATCACGCAGATCCACGAAGCCACCCTCTCCTTCGTGCCCAAGCTGATCGCCGCCATCGCCGTGTTCGCGATCGCCGGCCCGTGGATGATGACCACGCTGGTCGAGTTCATCCGCAACACGATTCTGGCCATTCCGAACCACGCGATCTGAACGCTCGCGCGGCGCCATGTTCTCGTTCACTGAAGCCGACATCATGGCGCTGGTGGCGCCGGTGTTCTGGCCCTTCCTGCGCATCCTCGCGGTGTTCTCCAGCGCGCCCATCTTCTCCGCGCGCTCGGTGCCCATGCGCGCCCGCGTCGCGCTGGCCATGCTGGTGGCCATCTGCGCCCAGGCCGCGCTGGCCGACCAGCCGGTGATCGGCCTGACCGACCCACAGGCCATGGGCGTGGTGGTGCAGCAGGTGGTGATCGGCCTGGCCATCGGCCTGGCGGTGCGCATCGTGTTCGCGGCCGTGGAACTGGCGGGCGAAATCATCGGCCTGCAGATGGGCCTGAACTTCGCCGGCTTCTTCGACCCCACCACCAACCAGCAGACCAGCGCCGTCGGCCGCTTCTACGGCAACAGCACCATGCTGCTGTTCGTGGTGCTCAACGGCCACCTCATGGTGCTGCAGGCCGTGGTGGCCAGCTTCGAGACCTTTCCGATCGGCACCGGCGCGTTCGAGGCCATCGAACGCATGCGCCTGCACGAACTCGGTTCGGTCGTGTTCCGCTACGGCCTGTGGATCGCGCTGCCCATGGTCGGCATGCTGCTGTTCGTCAACATCGTGCTGGGCTTCATCTCGCGCGTGGCGCCGCAGATGAACGCCTTCGCCATCGGTTTCCCGCTCACCCTCACCACCGGCCTGCTGGGCATCGCCGTCACCCTGCCCATGCTCGAAGGCCCGGTGGTGGCGCTGATGAAACTCGCCACCGGCATGTTCACCGGAAGCTGAGCCCGCGGCTCACTCCCAGCGCAGGTCGCGCAGCTTCCAGTCCGAACCGTCCAGCGCCCACTGCAGCTGCACCGAATAGGGCGAAGCGCGTTCGGGAATCAGGCCCTGCGCGCCGGTCACCAGCACCTGCGCCTCGGTGATGCCGATGCCCGAGCCCGGCGGATCGATGCGGCTGCTGCGCGTGACCGCGATCACCTTCACGTTCGCATAGCGCAGGAACATCAGCGCCATGGTCTTGCGCGCCCACTCGGCGTCGTACTCGTCCTGCGCGCGAAAACGCGTGTCCAGCATCGCCAGCACGGACTTGCTGTCCCTGGCTTCGAGGTGGTCCTGCAGCTGCTGCACGGCGGCTTCGAGCGCGGTCTGGGGGTCGGATTTGCTGCAGGCGGTGAGCAGGCCGGCGACGGTGGCGAGCAGGGTGAGGGAGACGGTGCGGCGGTGCATGGTTATCAGACAGCGCCATCAGATAGGCGAGTGAGTTTCTCCCGAAATGGTGAGAGCTTGTTCTCCAATCCGCTGGACATTGCAAAGTGCTCTATGAAGTTAACTGTGCTCTTCAGCGCCCACACAGAAAATGACCGACTTGCCCAGGCTCGAGGAAATAGTTGCTCTTCTGAAAAGTACATCGAAGGCTCAAATCTCCTTTTCAGTTGAGTAGACAAATCAGCATGAGCACCTGACTCACCAAGCCATTCCGGTCGGAAGTGAACAACTGCGTTACGCACCTTGATCAGCAGTTCCGCGTTCTGAACCACATTGGACCCGCGCTCGAGACCTTTTCCGGAACGAAGCTGAAGTAGAAAATCAAACTTGGAAAGCACAGACTCCCTATCCAAGGCCTTGTAGAGAACCTTGTTGGCAAAGGGTGGTAGTGATGCCGTCTCAAGTACTTCGTCTGCGAGGTACTCGTTTGCAGAACTCTCAAGCGCCGCAACTGACAGCATCGCGACACCAATAGAACATTGAAGAATTTCCTCCCAAAACTCACCAAAAGGTTGCTCAGTGTTTTCGCGCTCTACACGGCCAATCTGTTCAGAAAGTCGACAAGCACAAAGCAGGCTGTGGAGGGATAGATTCGAACGCTGCTTCGCGGTCAGCGCGCCAGATAGCGCAGGCAGGGAACCGACAAGGGCTGTTTGATCGACTAGTTCTGCCATCGTTCGAGGTCTGAGTCAGTCACACACAAAATGCTTTCCCGAGGCTTCTGGAATGACGAAGGTCCCTCACACCAAACTGTTCCGAATCGCATACACCGTCAGCTCCGCGTTGTTCGACAGGTGCAGCTTCTCCAGCACCCGCGCGCGGTAGACGCTCACGGTCTTGGGGCTGAGCATCAGCTCTTCGGCGATCTCCGAGAGCTTCTTGCCCGAGGCGATCTTCTGCAGGGTCTGCAGCTCGCGCTCGGACAGGCTGGCGTGCAGCTCTTCGGTTTCCGGCGCGTTCAGGTTGTCCACCAGCATCTGCGCCACCTCGGGCGTGACGTACTTGCGGCCCTGGTTCACCGTGCGGATGGCGGCGATCATCTCGGCCGGTTCGCCCGCCTTGTTGAGGTAGCCCCGCGCGCCGGCCCGCAGGCAACGGATGGCGTACTGGTCTTCCGGGTACATCGAGACCACCAGCGTCTTGACCGGCGAGCCCTCCTCGCGCAGCGCGGCCAGCACCTCCAGCCCGCCGCGGCCGGGCATGTTGAGGTCCAGCACCAGCACGTCGCACTCGGTCTTGCGCATCTGCTCGCGCAGCTCGGGGTAGCTGCCGGCTTCGCCGACAACCTGGATGTCGACCGCTTCCGAGATGGTGTCGCGGATGCCGCGCCGGACGACCGCATGGTCGTCGCACAAGATGACCTTGATCATTGTTCTTCGTCCCTGTGGTGGTGGTTCCCGTCATCGTCATCGAGCGGCACCGAGAGGATCACGGAGGTGCCCCGCGATGAGCTGCTGATGTCCAGCCAGCCGCCGACCTTGGCGGCGCGTTCCTTGAGCCCGAGCAGGCCGAAGGACTTGGCCTTGCGCAGCGCCTCGGCGCTCAGGCCCTGCCCGTTGTCGCTGACTTCGAGGGTGAGCACGCCCTCGCGGTCGCTCAGGTCGATGTCCACCGCGCTGGCCCGGGCGTGTTTGGCCACGTTGGTCAGCGCCTCCTGCGCGGTGCGGTAGGCCACGAGCTGCACCGCGTGCGGCACATCGATGTGATCGGACGAACGGCGCACGGTGACACGCGTGCCGTTGCGTTTCTCGAAGCCGGTGGCCATCCACTGCACCGCCGCCACCAGCCCCTGGTCGAGGATGGGCGGGCGCAGGTTCATCATGATGCGCTGGCTGGCGCCCAGGGCATGCTGCAGCATCTCCAGCGCGGTGTCCATGTGCTGGCGCACCTCGGGGTCGAGCGCCGGGCGGCGGGCGATCCAGGCCAGGTCGAGCTTGACGGCGGCCAGCGAACCGCCGATGTCGTCGTGGATTTCGCGCGCGATGTCGGCGCGTTCCTGCTCGATGCTGGTCTGCAGGTGTTCGGCCAGTTCGGCCAGGCGGCGTTGGGAGTCGGCCAGTTCGGCGTCGGCCCGTGCCTTGGCTCGGCGGGTTTCGGACACCTCGATGGCGCGCTGGATGACGTGCGCCACCCGGTTCATGCTGTCCTTGAGCAGGTAGTCGCTCACGCCGCGGTGCATGGCCTCGACCGCCGCGGCCTCGCCGATGGCGCCCGAGAGGATGACGAACGGCAGGTCCAGTCCGATCTCCCGCAGCCGGTCCCACGCGTCCAGCCCGGAGAAACCGGGCAGGTGGTAGTCGGCCAGCACGATGTCGTAGCGGTTCTCGCGCAGCTCGCGCTCGAAGTCGTCGAGGGTGTCGACCAGCAGGATGTCGTGGTTCAGCCCGCTTTTCTGCAGCGCGAACTTGACCAGGGCGTGGTCGACGCGGGAATCCTCCAGGTGGAGGATGCGGACCGGACGGGATGCGGTGGTATCGGGCATGCGGCTCGCAGTGGTCGAAATGGCGCTGAATTCGGGCCGTTTTCTGCCGATACAGCCTGTCACAGTTCCCGAAAATTGTACTGCCCCAACTCCCTGGAGCGGCCTCGAGAACAACCCTCAAGCCCGACCACAAGGACCCGCCGATGACGCCCCAGACCTTGCCATCCGTCAATCTGCCAGTGAACCTGGTCGCCGATCTCCAGGACTCCCTGCTCATGGCGATGACCGACCTCAAGCGTCTGGAGGGTCTTCTGGACCACGCCACCGACAACCTGATGGAGCGGTTTTCCACCGCCAACCACGCCCTGGCCCACCTGGACGGCAACGAGAACGACGACCTGCTGAGCATCCGCCGCAGCCTGCACCAGGCCGTGACCGAACTCCAGTTCCACGACATGGCCACGCAGCTGATCGTGCACACCGGCAAGGTGCTGCAGGGCTGCGCCTGGAAGCTGGCCGAGGAGGCCATGGAGCCGGAAGAGGACGAACTGCCGATCTGCGTGGACCCGACCCCCGATCGCCCCAGTCCGGTCACCCAGAACGAGATGGACGCCGGTTCCATCGACCTGTTCTAAAGACACGCACCTGTTTGCCGATATCCGAACGAACCACGGAGAACCCCCATGCAATCCATTCTTGCCGTCGACGACTCGGCCTCCATGCGAAAGATGGTGTCTTTCACCCTCACTGGCGCAGGCTTTCATGTCGTGGAGGCAGTCGATGGACAGGATGCGCTTGAAAAAGCGCAGACCCACCACATCGATCTGGTGCTGACCGACCAGAACATGCCCCGTCTGGACGGTCTGGGCCTGACCAAGAAGCTGCGCGAGAGCGCCAAGTTCAAGGCCACACCGATCCTGATCCTGACCACCGAGTCCAGCGACCAGATGAAGCAGGCCGGCCGCGCCGCGGGCGCGACGGGCTGGCTGGTCAAACCCTTCGATCCGGGCCGCCTGATCGAGGTCATCCAGAAAGTGATCCGCTGAGGAGCGCCCCATGGCAGAAGCAACCCACGAAAACTCCTCCGCCGGTGGCAACATCGACCTGAGCCAGTTCTATCAGATCTTCTTCGAGGAAGCCGGCGAAAACCTGGACCAGATGGAGCAGATGCTGCTCGCGCTGGACCTGGAACACGCCGACGACGAGGAGCTCAACGCCATCTTCCGCTGCGCGCACTCGATCAAGGGCGGCGCCGCCACCTTCGGTTTTGCCGACGTGGCCGAGCTGACCCACCAGATGGAGTCGCTGCTGGACAAGCTGCGCCGCCACGAGCTGCAGCCCACGCCGCCCATGGTGGACGTGCTGCTGGAATCGTCCGACGCGCTCAAGCTGCTGCTGGCCCGCCACCAGGGCCAGGGCGTGGAGCCGCCGCCCACGGGCGAGCTGGTGGCGCGCATCAGTGCGTTGGCCCATGGCACCGCGGTGGCCGCCCCGGCGCCGGCGCCGGTCGCCGCCGCTGCAGCCCCGGTGCAGGCACCGACCCCTGCGCCCGCCGCGGCACTGGCCGAAGGCGAGCGCAAGCTGACCATCCGCATCGGCCCGCTGGACCAGCTGGCCCAGGCCGACGGCATCGGTGAGCTGTTCCGCGACATCGCCGGTCTGGGACGCATCGAATCGACGCGCGACGACGGCCAGTTCCGTTCGCTCGAGGTGTTCACCCGCTCCAGCGACAGCGACCTGCTGGACCTGTTCACCTTCCACGTGAGCAAGGAGCAGATCCAGATTTCCGAAGCCGGCGCGCCAACGACCGGTGAAGGCAGGGACTTCGGCTTTTTCGACGACGCGCCGGGCACGCCTGCGGCCCCCGCAGCGGTCGCGCCGGCCGTGCCGGTGGCACAAGCCGCTCCGGCGGCCAAGCCTGCGCCGCGCGCCGAGGCCCGTCCGGCCGCCGCCGGTGGTCTGGAGTCGAGCACGCTGCGCGTGTCCGTGAGCAAGGTCGACCAGCTGATCAATCTGGTGGGCGAGCTCGTCATCACCCAGGCCATGCTGGCGCAGAAGAGCCGCGAGCTCGACAGCACCGCCAACCAGCAGTTGCTGGCCGGCCTGGTCGACCTGGACCGCAACACCCGCGACCTGCAGGAAGCGGTGATGTCGATCCGCATGATCCCGATGTCGGTGGTGTTCAACCGCTTCCCGCGCATGCTGCGCGACCTGGCCAGCAAGCTGGGCAAGAAGGTCGAGCTGATCACCCACGGTGAAGCCACCGAGCTGGACAAGGGCCTGATCGAGAAGATCACCGACCCGCTGACCCACCTGATCCGCAACAGCTGCGACCACGGCATCGAGATGCCGGAGGAGCGCCTGGCCCGGGGCAAGCCCGATCACGGCACCATCACGCTCTCGGCCTCGCACCAGGGCGGCAGCATCCTGATCGAGGTGCGCGACGACGGCAAGGGCCTCTCGCGCGAGAAGCTGCTCAGGAAGGCCCGCGAAAAGGGCATGGATGCGCCCGATACGATGACCGACACCGAGGTGTGGAACCTGATCATGGCGCCGGGCTTCTCCACCGCCGAGGTGGTGACCGACGTGTCCGGCCGCGGGGTCGGCATGGACGTGGTCAAGAAGAACATCCTCTCGCTGGGTGGCACGGTGGAGATCGACTCCGCCGAGGGCTACGGCATGAGCGTCAAGGTGCGCCTGCCGCTGACGCTGGCCATCATGGACGGCATGAGCGTGCGCGTCAGCGACGAGGTCTACATCCTGCCGCTGTCCTCGGTGATCGAGTCCTTCCAGATCAACCCCGGCGACATCAACACCGTGGCGCAGGGTGCGCAGCTGGTGAAGGTGCGCGAGGAGTACATGCCGGTGATCGAGCTGGAGAAGATCTTCAGCGTGCCGCGCTTCGAGTTCCACGGCGGCAGCCCGATCATGGTGGTGGTGGAGGCCGAGGGATCGCGCGTGGCCCTGATGGTGGACGAGCTGCTGGGGCAGCAGCAGGTGGTGATCAAGAACCTGGAGTCCAACTACCGCAAGGTTCCCAACGTCTCGGGCGCCACCATCCTGGGCGACGGCAAGGTCGCCCTGATCCTGGACACCTCGGGCCTGGTGCGCCGCTCGAGGCACTGATGAGTACCCCCGCCGCGCTCCGCACGCCCCCCTCCAGGGGGCAGCACCTGCAGCCCGGCAGAGCCGGTTCTGCGGTGCTTCCCGTCACGGCCCCACCCTTTGCATTGGACGAAGACGGTCCGCTGGCCCAGGGGCGCGAGTTCGTCTGGTCCGATGCCGACTTCTCGCGCATCAAGGCGCTGATCTACAAGAAGGCCGGCATCAGCCTGCACGACGGCAAGCACGCGATGGTGTACAGCCGCGTCTCGCGCCGCCTGCGCGAGACCGGCCACACCAGCTTCAAGACCTACCTGGACGCGCTGGAACAGCACGACGGGCCGGAGTGGCAGGAGTTCATCAACGCCCTGACCACCAACCTGACCGCCTTTTTCCGTGAGCAGCACCACTTCGGCGTGCTGCAGGAATTGCTGGTGGCCAATCGCTCGCACAACTGGAAGATCTGGTGCTCGGCCGCGTCCACCGGCGAGGAGCCCTATTCGATCGCAATGACCGCGGCGGAGACGCTGGGCGCCTCGGGCAGCTTCCACATCGTCAACAGCGACATCGACACCAAGGTGCTGGCCACCGCGGCGCGCGGCGTCTACAAGGCCGATGGCGTCAAGGGTCTGAGCCACGAGCGCCTGCAGCGCCACTTCATGCGCGGCAAGGGTGCGAACGCCGGTCTGATGCGCGTCAAGCCCGAACTCCAGAAGCACATGGAGTTCATGACCGTCAACCTGATCCACGATCTGCCGTTCCGCGAGCCCTTCGACATCGTGTTCTGCCGCAACGTGATGATCTACTTCGATGCGGCGACCCAGCGCCAGGTGCTCGAACGCATCCACCGGGTGATGAAGCCCGGCGGCATGCTGTTCGTCGGTCACGCCGAAAACTTCAGCGACGCGCGCAGCCTCTTCACGCTGCGGGGAAAGACCGTCTATGAAAGGCTTTGAAAGCCCCACTGCGGCGCTTCGCGCCTTCCCCCCGGGGGGATTTCAGGCCGCAGGCAGCTCGGGCCTGCGGCCAGGCCTTCCGCCAGCCACCACACCACCCAGGTCCACACTGGATGCGCTGAAGACCCGGGCGCCCAAGCCGGGCGAGGCCTCCTTCTTCTACCGCGACCACCACTTCAACATCGACACCGTCAAGGTGCTGCCGGGCGAGTACTACGTGACCACCGACGACATGATGGTCATGACGGTGCTGGGCTCGTGCATCGCCGCCTGCATCTGGGACCCCAAGGTCCGCGTGGGGGGCATGAACCACTTCATGCTGCCCGAAGGCGCGGGCGACACCTCGGGCCGCTACGGCTCGTTTGCGATGGAACTGCTGATCAACGAGATGATCAAGCTCGGCGCCCGGCGCGAGAGCATGCAGGCCAAGGTGTTCGGCGGCGGCCAGGTGATGCACAGCTTCACCACCATGAACGTGGGCGAGCGCAACACCGCCTTCGTGCTCGATTACCTGCAGACCGAACGCATCGCCGTGATCTCCAAGGACGTGCTGGACATCCATCCGCGCAAGGTCTGCTACTTCCCGGCGACGGGCAAGGCCATGGTCAAGCGCCTGGCCCACTCGCATCCGGAGACGCTGGAAACACAGGAACGCAAGGGCAATGCTGCGGTGGTCGCCAAGACCAACGCCGGCGGCTCGGTGGACCTGTTCTGAGGGAGAACAACCATGGCAAAGATCCGGGTGGTGGTGGTCGACGATTCGGCGCTGGTGCGCAGCCTGCTCACCGAAATCATCAACCGCCAGCACGACATGCAGTGCGTGGGCGCCGCGAGCGACCCGCTGGTGGCGCGCGAGATGATCCGCGAGCTCAACCCCGACGTCATCACGCTGGACGTCGAGATGCCGCGCATGGACGGTCTGGAGTTTCTCTCCCGGCTGATGCGGCTGCGTCCGATGCCGGTGGTGATGGTGTCCACCCTCACCGAACAGGGCGCCGACATCACGCTGCGTGCGCTGGAGATGGGCGCGGTCGACTATGTGGCCAAGCCCCGCATCGGCATCACCAGCGGGCTCAACGAGCTGGCCGGTGACATCGTCGACAAGATTCGCATCGCCGCGGCCGCGCATGTCCGGCGCCTGGCCCCGGCGCCTTCCGCGCCCGGCACCATCACCCAGCCCACCCCTGCCTCGGCCGAGGCGCCGCGGGCGCCGCTGCCGCGCCTGTCGACCACCGAAAAGATCATCTGCATCGGCGCCTCCACCGGCGGCACCGAAGCCATCCGCGAGGTGCTGACGCCACTGCCGGCCGACTCGCCCGCGATCGTGATCACCCAGCACATGCCCCCTGGCTTCACCACCAGCTTCGCAGCCCGGCTGGACTCGCTGTGCAAGATCCGTGTCGCCGAAGCCCGCGACGGCCAGCGCATCCTGCCCGGCCACGCCTACATCGCACCCGGCGGGCGTCACCTGCGCATCGACCGCAGCGGCTCGAACTACGTGGCCGTGGTCGAGGACACCGAACCGGTGAACCGCCACCGCCCCTCGGTGGAGGTGCTGTTCAAGTCGGCCGCGCGCGTGCTCGGCCCCAATGCGCTGGGCATCATGCTCACCGGCATGGGGGCCGACGGCGCCCTGGCCATGCGCGAGATGAAGGACGCCGGCAGCTACAACTACGTGCAGGACGAAGCCAGCTGCGTGGTCTTCGGCATGCCCCGCATGGCCATCCAGGCCGGCGCCGCCCACGAGGTCCTGCCCCTCAAGCAGATCGCCCCGGCCCTGCTCAACCGCCTGGCCAGCAACCCCGCCCTGGTGCGGCACCGCATCTGAGCCACTGCCCACACACCCGCGCTGATCCGCGGAGTCCTTCCATGAAAAACCGCCGCCTCTTCACGGTCAGCGCCCTGCTCTGCGCGCTGACCCTCTCCAGCGCCGCCCTGGCACTGGACGCCCCCAAGGAACGCCCCATCCTCGTCATCAGCGGCAAGATCGCCACGAAGAACGCTGGCGAGGTGGCGCGCTTCGACATGAAGATGATCGAGGCCCTGCCCCAGCACAGCTTCACCACCAGCACGCCCTGGTTCGACAGGCCGGTGAAGTTCACCGGCCCGCTGCTGGCCGACGTGCTGGCCGCCGTCAAGGCCAGCGGCAGCAACGTGAGCGCGGTGGCCATCAACGACTACAGGATCACCATTCCCGTGGCCGACGCCGCAAAGTTCAAGGTGATCCTGGCCCGCCTGATCGACGACAAGCCGATCCCGGTGCGCGAGAAGGGCCCGCTGTTCGTGGTCTATCCGTTCGACAGCAGCGCCGAGCTGCGCACCTCGACGTACTACGAGCGGTCCATCTGGCAACTCAAGGCCCTGGACATCCAATGACACTCGCGCTGCCAAATCTGGCCCGCTGGCAACGTCGGCAGTGGATCCTGGCCATCTCGCTGCTGCTGGCCATCACCCTGACGCCACTGGGCTGGATCCAGTGGCGCCAGTACCGCATGCTCGACGATGTGTCGACCAACCAGGTCGACTCGATCATGTGGCAGGCCTACCAGCTCGAACGCGAGCTGGGCCGGCTCGAACACTCGATCATGGACGCCCTCCAGGCGCCCGGCACGATCGACGGCAACCAGCTCCTTGAGCGCTACGAGGTCTACCTCAGCCGCATCGACCTGCTGACCAGGATACCGCGCCGCGACCTGCTCGAAGCCTCCTTCGAGTACACCGCAACCATGGCCAGGGTCAAGGACTTCAACAAGATCGCCGACCCGCTGTTCGCCGATCCGCAGGCGCTGGCGGCCAGCCCCAGGAAGCTGGCCCTGCTGGACCGCGCCATCGAGGACCTCAAGCCGCTGATGGGCGAACTCACGCGCGAGGCCAACCGCGCCGTGGCCCGTTTCGTCGACGAACGCAACGCCCAGCTGCGCCACCAGGGCCTGCTGGTGATCGGCCTGGCGGCGGCGCAGATCGCGGTGATGCTGATCTTCGTCGGCCTGCTGGTGCAGCACATCCGCAAGCAACAGCGCCAGTACGCCAGGCTGCAGAAGCTCAGTGACGAACTGGCCGAGGCCCGCGACCAGGCCGAGGCCGCCAACCATGGCAAGAGCATCTTCCTGGCCAACATGAGCCACGAGATCCGCACCCCGTTCCAGGGCCTGCTGGGCATGCTCAACCTGCTGGACGACGCCTCGCTGACCAACCAGCAGCGCGACTACCTGGGCACCGCGCGCGATTCCGCGATGCACCTGCTGGGCGTGCTCAACGACATCCTGGACGTCTCGACCATGGAGTCGGGCACGCTCAAGCTCTCGGTGGTGCCGATCCACCTGCCCAGCGTGGTGCACGAGGTCGACGGTCTGATGCAGGTGGCCGCCCGCGACAAGGGGCTGGAGCTGAACATCTACGCTGCGGCCGACCTGCCCGGCTGGGTGGAGGCCGACGCCACGCGCCTGCGCCAGATCATGTTCAACCTGATCAACAACGCCATCAAGTTCACCAGCGAAGGCAGCGTGATCGCCGAGCTGACCCGTGCGCCCGCGGGCAAGACCGGTGTGGTGTTCACCGTGCGCGACACCGGCATGGGCATGGACGAGGAAACGGTCTCCCGGCTGTTCACCCGGTTCTACCAGGCCGACAACTCGCTGCGCCGCCGCATCGGCGGCACCGGGCTGGGACTGGAGATCTCGCGCAACCTGGCCCGCATGATGGGCGGCGACATCGAGGTCAGCAGCCAGCTGGGCGTGGGCTCGGTGTTCACCGTCCACCTGAACCTGCCCGAGACCAAGGCCCCGGTCGAGGAAGAGCCGATCTCGGTGATCGGTAGCATCCAGCGCAAGCTCAGGGTGCTGGTGGCCGAGGACCACCCGATCAACCTCAAGTACATGAGCATCCTGCTGGAGAAGATGGGCCACGAGGCCACCTTCTGCGAGAACGGGCAGGAGGCGCTGCAGCTGCTGGCGCACGACCTCTTCGACGTGGTGCTGCTGGACTACCACATGCCGGTGCTGGACGGCCTGGCCACCACCGAGGCGATCCGCCGGCTCGACGGCCCGGTGTCGGAGATCAAGGTGATCCTGGTGACCGCCGATGTCGTCAACGACACGCGCAAACGGGCGCTGGAAGTCGGCGTGAACGAGTTCACCAGCAAGCCGCTGCAGGCCGAAGACCTCAAGCGGGCGCTGCGCCGCTGCGGCCTGCTGGACGACCCCGGCATGACGGTGGAAGAACTGGGCCCGACCGAGCTGCGAGCCTCCAGCCCCTTCCCGCTGTCTTCCTACGAAATGCCTGTGCGCCTGCCCGACCGGAGCCACGCAGCGGTGCGTCTGGTCGACACCGACTCCTACCGGGAGATCCAGGACATGATGCCGCAGGAGTCGCTGGAGGAACTGCTCAAGACCCTGTTCGAATCACCCGAGGGCACGGTGCATGTGCTGGGGCAGGCCCTGCGCGCCGGCGACCGCCAGGCCATCGGCTACAACGCCCACAAGCTCAAAGGTTCGGCCATGCTGATGGGCTTCCGCGCCCTGGTGAGGACATCGGCCCAGATCGAGCACATCACCACCCAGACCGACGACCCGGTACCGACCGAACTGGGTCGGCAGCTGTTGCGCGAAGCCAATCTCACCCGTCAGGCCCTGCGCGACTTCGAGCCGGTGCAGGCGGCCTGAGCCCTGTTGCTGGGCTCAGACCCGGCGGCTGAGCAGGCTGCCGGTTTCCAGGGACTGCCAGGTGCTGGCGCCCTGCTCGGTGTAGGCCACCGGCGCCTGTTCCCGGCGCAGCGCGGCAGGAACGGCCTCGATGCCCGGCAGATCCACCTGGGCATCGTTGGCGACGGGTCGCTGGTTCGCGGCCCCGCTGTCCCGCGCCCCGCTGGCTGCGGCGGCATCGACCGCGTCCGCCGCCTGCTCTCGGCCCAGCACCACCTCGACCACGGCGGCGCTGGCCTTCCACACGGAGGCCAGCACCTCTTGCAACTGGGGCTTCTGCTCCGCCTGCTCACGGGCCTTTTGTTCTTCTTCCTGGCGCTGCTCGGCACGCAGCCTGGCATCGGCCAGGTTGTCGGCGGGCGAGGTTCGTTCGCTGCCCTTGGGACCGTTGGGCAGGATGGGCGCCGGCTGGGCCGTGGACACACCAGCACCCGGCTCCTGGTCGCCGCGGACCGGTGACGGAACACCGCTGCGCGCACCCTGGCCACCGCGGCCCGAATCGGCCTGCGGATCGCGGGCGGACGGCTGCGCAGCCCCGACCGAGGCCACGGCAGGCACCGGCGCCACGGTCACGGGCGCCGCGGTCGGCCAGCTCACGGGCTGGCTGGTACTGATGTTCAACATGGAAAACCCCCTTTTCAACGGGTCAGCGGCCATGACAATTCCGCTGGTCTTCCGGGTTTTCGACCACCTAAACCGGAACTTGAGGGGTTTTCACCCCCCAATTTCAGCTGGCGGCCAGTTCTTTTTCGTGCATCCAGGCGGCGTGCTTGGGCGCGCGCTTGGTCTGGGACCATTCATTGAGCATGTCCCACTTCACATCGTCGAGCTTCTTCATCATCTCGGGCGTGGCGGTGTTGGCCGCCAGTTCCAGGCGGTGACCGTTGGGGTCGAAGAAGTAGATCGACTTGAAGATGGTGTGGTCGGTCAGGCCCACCACCGGGATGCCGGCCGCTTCCAGCTTCGCCTTGGTGGCTTCGAGTTCGGCCACGGTGTCGACCTCCAGCGCGATGTGCTGGACCCAGTCGGGCGTGTTGGGGTCCTTGCCCATCTCGGGCGAGTTCGGCAGTTCGAAGAAGGCCAGGATGTTGCCGCCGCCTGCGTCCATGAACAGGTGCATGTAGGGGTCGGGCGCGTGGGTGGACGGCACCTGGTCTTCGGCGATGGCCAGCACGAAGTTCATGCCCAGGTGCTTCTGGTACCACTCGACGGTTTCCTTGGCGTCCTTGCAGCGGTAGGCGACGTGGTGGATCTTGCGGATGTTCATGGGGTTCTCCTGTGGGTGTTCCGTTGTCGGGTGCGGGTTCAGACGCCTTCACGGGCGATGGCCAGGGCTTGTTTCAGGGCCGAGATGTCGCCGACCTGGTTCGCCAGCAACAGGATCAGCTTGGCATTCAGCATCTGGCTCTGTTCGTCGCTGAGGTCGCGGTGGGTCTCGATCAGGGCTTCGTAGAAATCGTCGCCGGGCGTGAAGTCGCGGAAGTAGCGCTGGCCGGGTTCGGCGAGGTTGGGTTGCAGTTGCAGGCTCATGGATGTCTCCTCGGGGTTCAGGCGGCGACGGCCTCGGCTTGGGCGGCGGCGGTCGTGGTGCCCTGCTGCCCGGTGGCGCGGGCCAGCGCGGCGCGCACGGCGGCCAGGTCGGCGCGGCGCCAGCGGGCGGTCACGTGCTGGTCGGGGCGGACCAGGTAGGTCGTGCCCGGGCGGGCGTCGTAGCGCTGGGCGAACAGGCCGTCGCGGTCCTGCAGCACGGTGAAACCGACGGCGTTGCCGCCATGCGGCGTCACCAGCACCGTCTCCACCGGCACCGGGCCGGCGGCCAGCGCCGTGGCCTGGGCGCGCAGCGACGGCTCCAGCTGGCCCGGGTCGTCCACGAAGGCCAGCAGCACGAAGCGGTTGCCCAGCTGGTCGAGCAGCCAGGCGTCTTTACCGGCCACGCGCACCGGCGCGTCGTCCATCGGCGCGCCAGGGACCATGTTGCCGTCGAAGGCGTCGGCGTCGGGCGTGTTCAGCGCCGACTGCACCAGGAAGGCAGGCACCGACAGGCGGCCCGAGTTGACCAGCTTGCGGGCAAAGGGCTGCGTGCGCGCCAGTTCCAGTGCGGCGTTGCGGAACAGCTTGCTGACCGCGCTCTTGGGCGTGATGAAGTCGGTGGAGCGGGTGGAGTTGCGGATGTTCTCGTCGGCCGCGTAGGTGCGGTCGGCGTCGTAGGTGTCCAGCAGTGCCTCGGGCGCCTGCCCCTTCATCACCAGCGCCAGCTTCCACAACAGGTCGTCGGTGTCCTGGAAACCGGAGTTGGCGCCGCGCGCCCCGAAGGGCGAGACCTGGTGCGCCGCGTCGCCCACAAACAGCAGGCGGCCGTGGCGAAAGTTCTTCATGCGCCGGCACTGGAAGGTGTAGATGCTGGCCCACTCCAGTTCGAACTCGCGGTCGTCGCCCAGCATGGCCTTGACGCGCGGAATGATCTTCTCGGGCTTCTTCTCTTCCTCGGGGTCGGCGTCCCAGCCGAGCTGGAAGTCGATGCGCCAGACGTTGTCGCTCTGCTTGTGCAGCAGCACGCTCTGGTTGGGATGGAAGGGCGGGTCGAACCAGAACCAGCGCTCGGCCGGGAAGTCGGCCTTCATCACCACGTCGGCGATCAGGAAGCGGTCCTTGAAGACATGGCCCTCGATGTCCAGGCCGAGCTGGCGCCGCACGTTGGAGCGCGCGCCGTCGGCCACGATCAGCCAGTCGGCATCGATCTCGAAGTGGCCGTCGGGCGTCTCGACGCTGACGCGGGCGCCCTCGCTTCCGTTGTCACCCAGGGGCTGCACGCCCACCACCTTGTATTTCCAGCGCAGGTCGGCGCCCAGTTCGGTGGCGCGGTGCACCAGCGCCTCTTCGAGGTGGTACTGCTGCAGGTTGATCATGCCGGGGCGCTTGTGGCCGGCGTCGGGCACGAGGTTGAAGCGGTAGACCTCTTCCTCGCGCAGGAAGGTGCGACCGACGTTCCAGCTCACGCCCTTGTCGACGATGGCGTCACCCACGCCCAGGCGGTCGAGGATTTCGAGCGCGCGCTTGGCGTAGCAGACGGCGCGCGAGCCGAAGGAGACGCTGTCTTCTTCGTCGAACAGCAGCACGTCCAGGCCGTGCAGCCGGGCGTCGATGGCGGCGGCGAGGCCGACCGGGCCGGCGCCGATGACGATCAGGGGTTTGCGCTGCGGCGCGCCGGCGATGAGGTCGGCGGGGGCGCGGTACGGAAAGGTGGGGTAGGTGTAGGTGCCCATCGAGGTCGGTCTCCTGCTGGGGGTGCACCGGCTTCAGGGTCGGCCGGCCGGGGTTTGGTCCGGGGCGTACTGTAGCTCAGAATTTCGTATTGGTAAATACGTTTCTCTAAACGTAATTCTCAAAACCTCCCAAGAGGTTCTCGGACCTACCTCGCAGGCATGGCGGCACATGGCGCTCTGCGCCGCTCATGTCCCCCGACGGCCTGCGGCCGTCTCCTCCTTTACTTCGCTCTGCAGAACACCATGCACCGCCATGCATACACGTGCGGGCGCGCCAACGGTGGTTCGTCCACAGTCGTGCGAGCGCCAACGGCGTGGGGTGACCGGCGCAGCGAAGTAAAGGAAGAGGGTTTTGCGCAGCAAAACCCGGGGGACATGAGCGGAGCCGGTCACCCCACGCCGTTGGCGCAGAGAGGGGGAGTCAAAACCACAACGACCACCAAACAGCCGGAAGAGACGGGGTCACAGGTCTTCTTCAGAAGGCGCCACCGGCTCCCGCACCACCGTCACCGGCACCGGCGAGTGGTCCACCAAGTGCTGCGTCACCGAACCCAGCAAGGCCGCCCGCAGGCCCCCGCCCGTGCCCGCCGTCATGATCACCGCGTGGCAACCGAAGCGCTCGACGATCTCGATCAGCGTGTGCGCCGGATCGCCCGTGGCCACTTCCTTCTCGACCTTCTGCCCGGCCGCCTCCAGCAGCGCCACCGCCGGCCGCATCAGGTCCAGCCCCGCGCCCTCGCTCACCTTCTCCAGCACCTCGGGGTCGTGCGCCACCACCATCTCGTACAGCGTCGCGCTCTCCTGCACGTTCGCCACCACGAAGCGCGCCCGCAGCCCCGAATGCACCAGCCGCACCGCGTGGTGTACCGCCAGCAGCGCGTGGGAGGAACCGTCGACCGGGATCAGGATGTTCAGCATGGCGCTCGCCTCCAGCGAATGGCCCCGCCCCTTGCAGGACCTCCGGACCATGATGCCACGCGCGTGCCGCGATGACCATGCCGAGTCCCGTGGCAGCCACAGGGTTGCACCGTGTGCGGAAAGTCTCGCGCTTCCGCCGGCATCCGCAACAACCTGTCAGTGCTGACAGTGATTCATACTGGCCCACCAGGCAAGATGGCGACAGCAACCGCTCCCGAACCGTCAGACCACCGTCCACCACGCCATGCGCCCCCAGACCCGAGAGCTGTTCACAGAGTCCGCCTACGGCGCCCTGCCCCAGCCGGACCCGAGGCTGGCCGCCGCACAGGCCGCCCAGCCCGCCGTCGAACCGCCGACCTTCGTCGAAACCCTGGGCTTTCCCAAGGGCACACCTGCGCTGCCCCTGGCCCTGGTGCTCGAAGACATCCGCGCCACGGCACCGGGCACCCGCGTCAACCGCCTGCTGGCGCCCGGCACCCTCAGCCGCCTGTTCAGCCAGGAGGCCGCCGCGGCCTCCTACGCGCTCGCCATCCTGTCCATTGTCGAATCTCCCGACTTCGAGTCGATCCTGGCGCGCCTGCGCGCGTGCTGAGTTTCTGCACCTTGCCGCAGGTGCGGCTTAAGATCTCGGCATCCAACAGCCGCCGAGCCTCACGTGAACACGGACACTCCGACCAACCTGACGCTGCAGGCCGAACCCGGCCACCTGATCCGCCGCGCGCACCAGCTCGCGGTGTCGACCTTTCACGACACCCACGGCCGGCAGGTCACGCCGGTGCAGTACGCCGTGCTGCGCGCGCTCAAGGCCGAGCCCGGCATCGACCAGGTGACGCTGGCCGACCGGGTGGCACTGGACACCTCGACCACCGCCGACATCGCCACCCGGCTCGATGCCAAGGGCTGGATCGTGCGCGAACTGCTGCCAAGGCGCCAGCGCGCCCTGCGCCTGACCGCCGACGGCGAGTCGGTGCTGGCCGACATGCTGCCGCGCGTGCACCCGATGTACTCGCGCCTGCTGGAGCCGCTGGAGCCCCACGAACGGGACGAGTTCCTGCGCCTGCTGCGCAAGTTCGTGCACCTCAACGAACAGTCGGCCTCCCCTTCCGATCAGGGTTAACCCGGATTTGCGGGGTCTTTTTTTCCTCGCGCCCTGTTCGTACAATGCACTTCATTCAGCATACTGAATGAAGAAACCACCCACGAAGGAGACCTGCATGTTCCCCGTCAACACCTGGTACGTGGCCTGCTCGGCCGACGAGATCGACGAAAAGCCCCTGGGCCGCACCATCTGCAACCAGGCCATCGTGTTCTACCGGGCCCACGAGGGCAAGGTGGCGGCGGTGGAGGACTTCTGCCCGCACCGCGGCGCACCGCTGTCGCTGGGTTACGTGTGCGAAGGAAAACTGGTCTGCGGCTACCACGGGCTGGAGATGGGCTGCGACGGCAAGACCATCGCCATGCCGGGCCAGCGCGTGGGCGGCTTTCCGGCCATCCGCAGCTTCCCGGTGGAAGAGCGCTACGGCTTCGTCTGGGTCTGGCCGGGCGAGAAGGACAAGGCCGACCCGGCGCTGATCCCGCACATGGAATGGCACGACAACCCCGAGTGGGCCTACGGCGGCGGGCTCTACCACGTCAAGGCCGACTACCGGCTGATGATCGACAACCTGATGGACCTGACGCACGAGACCTACGTGCACGCAACCAGCATCGGCCAGCCGGAGATCGACGAGACGCCCTGCAAGACCACGGTCAACGGCGACGAGGTGGTGACCAGCCGCTTCATGAGCGACATTCCTGCGCCGCCGTTCTGGAAGGCCGCACTGCGCGCCAAGGGCCTGGCCGACGACGTGCCGGTGGACCGCTGGCAGATCTGCCGCTTCACGCCGCCCAGCCACGTGATCATCGAGGTGGGTGTGGCCCACGCCGGCCACGGCGGCTACGACGCGCCGGCCGAACACAAGGTCTACAGCCAGGTGATCGACTTCATCACGCCCGAAACCAACACCTCGATGCACTACTTCTGGGGCATGGCGCGCAAGTTCAACCCGGGCGACAAGGCGCTGACCGCGCAGATCCGCGAGGGCCAGGGCAAGATCTTCTCGGAGGACCTGGAGATGCTGGAGCGCCAGCAGAAGAACCTCAGCGCCTTCCCGGACCGCGCCCTGCTCAAGCTCAACATCGACACCGGCGGCGTGCAGTCGCGCAAGGTGATCGAGCGCGTGATCGCCGCAGAACGGGGTGCTTCATGACCGCCGCCCTGATCCGTGTGCGCGTGGCGGCCCGCCAGGACGAGGCGCTGGACATCTGCAGCCTCGACCTGGTGCCGGTGGACGGCAGCGCCCTGCCCGCCTTCAGCGCCGGGGCCCACATCGATGTGCACCTGCCCGGCGGCCTGGTACGCCAGTACTCGCTGTGCAACACGCCCGGCGAAACCCATCGCTACCGTATCGCCGTGCTGCGCGACGCCGGCTCGCGCGGCGGCTCGGCCACGGTGCACGACCAGCTGCAGGTGGGCACGGTGCTGGACATCGGCGCGCCGCGCAACCTGTTCGAGCTCGACCCGTCGGCGCCGCACCACCTGCTGCTGGCCGGCGGCATCGGCATCACGCCGCTGCTGGCCATGGCCGAGCAGCTGGCAGCACAAGGCGGCGGCTTCACGCTGCACCATGCCACGCGCTCGCGCGAGCGCACCCCCTTCGTGGCGCAGCTGGCGAGCGCCCCCTACGCGCACCGAGTGCACCACCACTTCGACGACGGTCCGGCGATGCAGAAGCTGGACCTCGCCGCCACGCTGCGCAGCGCGCCGGCCGGCAGCCATCTCTACGTCTGCGGCCCCACCGGCTTCATGGAGGCGGTGCTGGCCGAAGGCCGCGCCCAGGGCTGGGACGAGGCCCGCCTGCACCGCGAGTACTTCGCGGCCGCGCCCACCGGCACGGCGGGCGACGGCGGCTTCGAGCTGGAGCTGGCGAGCAGCGGCCGCGTGATCCCGGTGGCGGCCGACCAGACCGCGCTGGCCGCGCTGCTGGCGGCCGGTCTGGACATTCCGATGTCCTGCGAGCAGGGCGTCTGCGGCACCTGCCTGACGGGGGTGAAAAGCGGCGTGCCGGACCACCGCGACCAGTACCTCACGCCCGAGGAGCGCGCGGCGAACAACCAGTTCCTGCCGTGCTGCTCGCGCGCCAGCAGCGCGCGTCTGGTGCTGGACCTCTGATCAGGCCCGGCCGGGCCGCTCGTTGAGCACGCACCAGTAGAGCTCGATCTGCTCGGCCACTTCCATGAACTTGCTGAAGCTCACCGGCTTCTCGATGTACGAGTTCACGCCCAGGTCGTAGGCGGCGGTGAGGTCGCGGTCTTCGCGCGAGGAGGTGAGGATCACCACCGGGATGCGGCGGAAACGCTCGTGCGCCTTGAGCTGGCGCAGCACTTCCAGCCCGTTGACCTTGGGCAGGTTGATGTCCAGCAGGATCACCGCCGGCAGCTGTTCTCCCGCGTCCCAGCGCGCCATGAAAGCCAGCGCCTCCTCGCCGTCGCGCGCCACCTGCACATGGTTGGTGAGCCGCTTCTTCGTGAATGCCCGGAGCGTCAGGTCCAGGTCCATCGGGTTGTCCTCGACCAGCAGGATCGGGGGCGGCTGCAGGGCAGTGTTCATAGCGGGAACTCCAGATAGAAGGTGGCGCCGGCGCCCGGGGCACTCTCGGCCCACACACGTCCGCCCATGCGCTGCACAGCCTTGGCCACCAGCGCCAGACCGACGCCGGTGCCCGGAAACTCTTCCGCCCGGTGCAGGCGCTGGAAGATGCCGAACATGCGATCGTGGTATTTCATGTCAAAACCCACCCCGTTGTCACGCACCCAGAGGACACGGCACCCGTTTTTCAGGCAGCTGCCGATCTCGACCACGGGCGGGCTGCTGTCCCGGCTGAACTTCAGCGCGTTGCCGATCAGGTTGCGCAGCACCACCGAAATGCCCTCGCGGTCCAGTGCCAGCGTGAAGTCCTCCAGCCCGGTCCGCACCTGTGCGCCCTGGCGCTCGATGTCGGCGTGGAAACTCTCCAGGATCGATTCGACCAGCGGCCGGATCGCCACCGGCCCGGCGGCCATGTCGCGCCGTTCCATGCGCGAGTACTCCAGCAGGTCAGAAATCAATGCGCCCATCTGCTGCACCCCGTGGCGGATGCGGCGCACGAAGTGCCGGCCCTCTTCGTCGAGCCTGTCCCCGTACTCTTCCACCAGCAGCTGGCTGTAGCCGTCGATGCCGCGCAGCGGCGCCTTGAGGTCGTGCGACACGGTGTAGGAAAACGCCTCCAGCTCCTGGTTCGCCTGGCTCAGCTGCGCGGTGCGTTCGGCCACCCTCTGCTCCAGCGCCTGGTTGATGTGCCGCAGCTGCTCCTCGGCATGCACCGACTCGGTGATGTCCAGCAAGGTGCCGATGTACCGCGGCTGCAGCTTCTCGGCGCTCCGGTCGATGCGGCGCGCGGTCCGGCGCATCCAGCGCACAGGGCCGTGGGCGGGGTTGGTGCGGAACACAAAGTCCTTGGGCGGGCCACCGGCGCGGATGGTCCGCATGTCGTCCATCACCATGGGACGGTCGTCGGGGTGGATGCGGTCCAGGTACTGCGCATCCGTCGGCGGCCGGGCCGCCGGCTCCAGCCCCAGGTTGCGGAACAGCTGGGCCGAGACATTGAGCCGCTGCGTTTCCGCATCGCCGGCCCAGCTGCCCAGCAGCGACACCGTTTCGGCCTGCTCCAGCATGTCCTTGAGGTCGGTCACCACCTGCGAGGCCAGGACCCTCTCGGTGACGTCCATCGTGGTGCCGAACAGGCGCATCGGCTTCCCCTGACCGTCGCAGGACAGGCGCGCCCGTGTCTCCAGGTACCGGACCCCTGCCGGCGTCACCACGCGGTGGTCGACCACACGGGTGTCGCCGTCCTTGCCAGCGAGGTGCTCCCGCATGGTCTGCTGCATTCGCGGACGGTCGTCCGGGTGCATGCTGGCCATGAAGTTCTCCATCGAGGCCTGGTCGGCGTCCGGGTCAAAGCCCAGCAGCGGAAACAGGCCTCTCGACCAGGACACCTGACGCGACGGCAGGTCGATGCGCCAGTTGCCCATGCGCGAGAGTTCCTGCGCCTCGGCCAGCACCCGGCCCTGCTCGCGCAGCGCGGCCTCGGCCACCTTGCGCTCGGAGATGTCGCGCAGGATGGTCGACAGGTACATCAGCTGCCCGTCGGCTCCGTGGTGCGAGAGAATCATCTGCGACATCGGGATCTCGCGGCCATCCGCGCCGTACACCGCCGTCTCTCCCAGCCAGCGGCCCTGTGCGATCGCCACCGGTATGCCCTGCTCCTTCACGATCCGCACCGCCCATTCGGGGTGCACGCGACCGATCGCGTCTGCCAGCGGTGCGTCCTCAGGCAACCCGAGCACCTCGTAACCGGCGCGGTTGTAATAGAACACCTCCCCCCGAGGATTGGCCATGCTCACGATGTCCGGGGTCGCCTCCAGCACCGAGACCAGGCGGTCCCGGTCACGCTGCGCCTCGACCAGGTCGGTCTCGTCGACCACCATGCCGACGCAGCGCACGAACTGCCCGTCCTCGGGTTCGAACTCGGCCCGCACATGCAGGTGGCGCACACCGCGCACCGGGTTCAGGACGCGGCAGCGCAGGTCGCTGGGCTCACCGGTGCTGGCACCGCGCCGGACGGCCTCCCGCACCAGCGCCCGGTCTTCCGGCACCACCAGGGCATCGGCTTCCTCCAGCGTCATTTCCGGACGTCCGGGGTCGGTGCCATAGATCACCAGCGCCTGCGGCGACGCCACGAAGGTGCGCCTGCGCAGGTCCATGGTCCAGCTTCCCATGTTGCCGATGCGCTGCGCCTTGAGCATCTGGTCCTGCATCTGCTGCAGCGTCTGTTCGTACCGATGGCGTTCGGTCACGTCCTGGATGGTGGCGAACAGCTGCCGGACCTGTCCGCGCTCGTCACGGACCGCGCGCACGTCGATTTCGGCGTGCACCATGCGCCCGTCCTTGCGCACGAAGCGCTTGGACATGCGGTAGCCGCTGCGCTGCCCGGCGATCAGCTCGTCGAACAGCGCCACGTTGCGCTCCAGGTCGCCCGGCGGCGTCATCTCGGCCCAGTTCTTGCGCAGGAGCTCCTCGCGCGGGTAACCGAGGATCTCGCACAGCTGGTCGTTGACCTGCATCCAGCGCTTGTCGGTCGGCGACGAGATCGCCATGCCCAGGAAGGGCAGTTCGTAGAACATGCGCAGCAACTCGGCCTGCTCCCGCTGGGCCTGCTGGGCCTCCTTCTGTGCGCTGATGTCCAGCAGGATGCCGCTGATCCGCACCACCTGGCCGAGTTCGTTGCGCTCGTGGCGGGTGTGGTCGTGCACCCAGGCGGTGGCACCGTCGGCCCGGAGGATCCGGTATTCCTGGTGGTACTCGTCCGGCCCGTGCTCCAGGAAGCGGTCCACCTCGGCCCCGACCCACCCCGCATCGTCCGGGTGCAGCAGCGAGACAAACGGCACGCCCCCCGCCACCAGCGCGTGCGGGTCGTAGCCCCACTGGCGGATGTTGTCGTTGACATAGTGCACGGGCCAGCCAGGCGCCAGACGCCACTCGATCACCACCAGCGGCGAACGGTTGACCAGCTCGCTCAGGTGCAAGGCCACGGCCCGGTCGGTCTCCAGCTGGCCGGCCATGTGGTCGGTGGCGCGTCCGATCAGCGCAAGTTCATCCTCCCCGGTCAGCCCCGCGCGCGCCGAGAGGTCGCCTGCGCCCATGTGTTCCAGGGCCGTGACCAGCTTCTGGGCCCGCCGGAACCAGATCAGGTGCAGCAGCAGCGCCAGCAGGGTCGCCACACCCAGCGCGGCCAGCGCCTCGACGGCCAGTTCCCGCTGCGCCTGCTGCCGGCGCTGCGCCAGAGGGACGGAGATGTCCACCAGCACTCCCAGACGGTGTCCGTCCAGCAAAGTCACCCAGCCGGTCAGCAACGAGGCCTCCCGAACCACCGAGATGTCGATCCCGGTGCGCACCGGCCCGTTGAAAAGCGCCCGCAGGCGCTCGCGCTCGTCGACCTGCGCGAGCGCCTCGTCCAGCGTCCGCCCGATGTCGGCCCGCGACAGCGAGGCCAGCACCACGTTCTGCGGACTGACGAGATAGGCGTGCTCCATGCCATCGTGCAGGCCCAGCGCGCCCACGATCCGGCGCAGCATCAGCGGGTCGGACATGCCCATGCGCACGTCGAGACGGTTCTGGTCAATGCCCAGGCGGTCTCGCAGCCGCTGGGCTTCGATCACCTCCACTTCGGCTGTCATGCGCCCCATCTGGTGCTGGTACCGGATGCCGATCGCCAGCAGGGCCACCAGAAAGATCAGCAGGGGCACCAGCCGGCGGCCGGACATGCCCAGCAGACCATGGCGCAGCGCCGACATCACGGCTGTGCGCTTTCCAGGGCCTGCAGGCGGTCGGCCCAGCCCTCGTCCAGCAGCCGCGCCCAGTCTGGCGGTGTCCTGATCAGGCCCATCAGGCCCAGGGTGGTGGCCAGACTTTCCGACTGCCGCCCCAGTGCGCGCGGCCGGCCCGACATGAGCGCCTGGCCCTCCTGATCGGTATAGAACTTCAGCCCCTTCAGCGTGGTGAGGTAGTCGGCGGGCGTGAGGTCGACACCCACCGCCAGCAGCTCGGCACTCGCCTGCGGATCGCTCTCCAGGGCACTGAGCCCGCGGCGCCAGCCGAGCACGGCCGCCTCGACCTGCGGCTGGCGCCGCGACAGCGTCTCTGCCCGGACCACCAGCACGTCCACGATGTCGCCCGGCATCTGGCGGCTGTCGAACACCGGCCGCAGTCCTTCGGCCTGCAAGGTCCCGGCCAGGGGCTCGTACGTCACAGCCGCATCGACCAGCCCGTTGCGCAGCGCGGCCAGGTGCTGCGAGGCCTCCAGGTTGCGAACCTGCACCTCGTGCGGCTGCAGGCCACCGACCTGCAGCAGGCGCTGCAGCATCAGGGCGCCCACCGTGGTCCGCTCGACGGCAATCGAGCGGCCACGCAGCCCGGCCGGGCTGCGGATGTCCGGACGCGCCATCACCACATCGGCACCGGCCGAGGTCGACAGCAGGAGCACGATGCGCAGGTCGACGCCCTCGTCGGCCAGACGCAGGGTCTCGTCCAGGGTCAGTGCGGCGCCGTCGAGCAAGCCGTTGCGCAGGTAGCGCATGGTTTCAGAGCTGGAAGCGAGCTCCACCACCTTGACCTGCGTCGCGTCCATCAGGCCCCTGTCGCGCGCCAGCACCATCGGGTCGTAGCCGACCCAGGGGTTCAAGCCCAGTTTCAGTGGCGCCTGGGGCGGCGGCTGGCAGGCGGTCAGCGCCGCCGCACCCAAAGCCAGACAGGTCAGCAGGGCCCTGCGGCTCAGGGTCCTCCCGGTTTCGCTGTCTGCGCCTGTCTGTGGTTCCTGTGGCATGCAATGGGCCGCTGGCTTCTGGTGTGGAACATTCTGTCACCGAAGCTGACAGGCCGGAACCAAGCGTGGTCAACGAAACCCGCCGGTTCCCCAAGAAAGCCTCACTCCACCGTCACGCTCTTGGCGAGGTTGCGTGGCTTGTCGACGTCGGTGCCCCGGGCCAGCGCCGTGTGGTAGGCCAGCAGTTGCAGCGGCACCACATGCAGGATGGGTGAGAGCGCGCCGTAGTGTTCGGGCATGCGGATGACGTGGATGCCTTCCCCGCTGCCGATGCGGGTGTCGGCATCGGCCAGCACGTAGAGCACGCCGCCGCGGGCCCGCACCTCCTGCATGTTGCTCTTGAGTTTCTCCAGCAGCGCGTCGTTCGGCGCCACGGTGACCACCGGCATGGCGCTGGTCACCAGGGCCAGCGGGCCGTGCTTGAGCTCGCCGGCCGGGTAGGCCTCGGCGTGGATGTAACTGATCTCCTTGAGCTTGAGCGCGCCTTCGAGCGCGATCGGGTAGTGCAGGCCCCGGCCCAGGAACAGCGCGTTGTCCATGCGCGCGAAGTCCTCGGCCCAGCTGATGACCTGGGGCTCGAGCGCCAGAACCGCCTGCAGGGCCACCGGCAGATGACGCATGGCCTTGAGGTGCGCCGCCTCCTGCTCGTCCGACAGGCGCCCGCGCACCTGGGCCAGCGCCAGCGTCAGCAGGAACAGGCCGGCCAGCTGGGTGGTGAAGGCTTTGGTCGAGGCCACGCCGATCTCCACGCCGGCCCGCGTGATGTAGGCCAGGCGGCACTCGCGCACCATGGCGCTGGTGGCGACGTTGCAGATGGTCAGCGTGTGCGCCATGCCCAGGCCCTGCGCATGGCGCAGCGCGGCCAGGGTGTCGGCGGTCTCGCCGCTCTGGCTGATGGTGACCACCAGCGTCTTCGGGTCGGGCACGCTGGTGCGGTAGCGGTACTCGCTGGCCACCTCCACCTGGGTCGGGATCTGCGCGATCTCCTCCAGCCAGTACTTGGCGGCACAACCGCTGTAGTAGCTGGTGCCGCAGGCCAGGATCAGCACCCGGTCGATCTGCTTGAAGATGCCATAGGCGCCGTCGCCGAACAGTTCGGGCGTGATGCCGCTCACGCCTTCGAGCGTGTCGCCAATCGCGCGCGGCTGCTCGAAGATCTCCTTCTGCATGTAGTGGCGGTAGGGGCCAAGTTCGGCGGCGCCGCTGTGCGCCTGCACCGTCTTCACCGGGCGCTGAGCGGCGTCGAAGCTGCGCCCCTGGCCGTCGGTCACCCAGTAGCGGCCCAGCTGCAGGTCCACCAGGTCGCCCTCTTCCAGGTAGACGATCTGGTCGGTCACGCCGGCCAGGGCCATGGCGTCGCTGGCCAGGAAATGCTCCCTGCCGCCCTCGCCCACACCCAGGATCAGGGGGGAGCCGGCGCGCGCGCCCACCACGCGATGTGGCTCGTCCTTGTGAAACACCGCCAGCGCGTAGGCACCGTGCAGCTGCGCCACCGCCGCCTGCAGCGCCACGAACACGTCGCCCTCGTAGAGCGAATCGATCAGGTGCGCGATGACCTCGGTGTCGGTCTGGCTCTCGAACACATAACCCTTGGCCTGCAGGACTGCGCGCAGTTCGTCGTGGTTTTCGATGATGCCGTTGTGCACCAGGGCGACCCGGCCGGCCGCACCGCTGGCACTGGTGTGCGCCGGGCCATGGCTGAAATGGGGGTGGGCGTTGTGCACCGCCGGCGCCCCGTGCGTGGCCCAGCGCGTGTGGGCAATGCCGGTGCCGCTGGCGATGTGCTCGGCCTTCACCTGCTCGACCAGTTCGGCCACCCGGGCCGTGCTGCGCGCCCGGCGCAGCCCCTCGCTGTGCACCGCCACGCCACAGGAGTCGTAGCCGCGGTACTCCAGCCGCTGCAAGCCCTGGACCAGAACGGGCACCACATCACGCCCCGAAACCCCTGCCACGATGCCGCACATATTGGTTCACTCCATTGGTTGGTATGGGGGCATGGTAGGCACGGCAAAAAGAAATAGGCATTCACATATATGCCATCCAGTGTTTGATAATTTCTTCATTTGCTGTGCTTTTGTTTTTATTTCACAAGCTACACGTTTATGGAATCAGAATTCCTTGATGCCACCGATCTGAGGCTGCTGGAGCTGCTGCAGACCGACGCCAGTCGACACAACCAGGCCCTGGCCGCCCTGGCCCACGTGTCCCCGCCCACCAGCCTGCGGCGCATCAAGCGCCTGCGGGAAAGCGGGGTCATCGAGCGCGAGGTGGCGCTGCTGCACCCCGACCGCCTGGCCCCGCTGATCGGCCATGGACTGACCACGCTGGTGGAGGTGACACTGGAACGCCAGGGCGCCGAACACCTGAACGCCTTCGAGGCCCATGTGCTGCCCGACCCCGCCGTGCAGCAGTGCTACCGGGTCAGCCCGGGCCCCGATTTCATGCTGGTGGTGCACACCCGTGACATGCCCGCCTACCTCGCGCTGGCACAGCGGCTGTTCACCTCCAGCGCCAACGTGCGCAACGTCAAGGCCTTTTTCAGTGTGAAGCGCGCCAAGTTCGATCCCAGGATCCCGCTGTCCGGCGGCCTCCAGCCCGGCCCGGCCGATTAGTAACAAGGGGTTATTTGCGCCCAGACCACGTAACACCCCACCTAGAATCCCTGCACCAAAAAGTTGCCATTTGCCAACAGTCAGGAGGTTGCATGTTTCCGTTGTGGACCGCGTTCTTGGTCGCCATCGCCCTGGTGGCGGGGGGTGTCTGGGTCTATCGCCGCTACTTCCGCAAGGTCTCCGGGCGCGAGGACCGCTACACCCCCGAGCGCATCCTGACGCCCGAACAGGTGGCCATGCTGGACTATCTGCGCGACACCTTCCCCGACCAGGTGGTGCTGCCCAATGTCCCGCTCCAGAACATGCTGTCTGTGCGGCGCTCGGCCGACATCCAGCGCGCCAAGGAACGGCTGAAGACCCAGAAGGTCGACTTTGTGGTCTGTGACGCCGACGGGCGTGCGGTGTTCGCGTTCGATGTCGAGCAATACCATCTCAGCGACGCCAAGGCCAAGGCCCACCAGGTCAAGATCAAGAACCGCATCCTCAAGACCGCCGGCGTGCGCTTCCTGTTCCTCAAGAACAGCATCCACCGCATGCCCACGCCCAACGACTTCCGCCGCCAGCTCGATCTGGCCGCCCTGCCCCGGCCCAAGGCCCAGGACGGCGAAAGCAACAACGGCGAAAGCGTCCGCCAGCAATTGGAGTCGAAATTCTCGGAGTTCGACACCCTGGTCTATCCCAGCACCGGCTTCAAGGAGTCCGAGGTGATGGGCCTGAGCGGCCTGATGGAGCTCGGGGAGGCCCGGACAGACCGCAAGTCTCAGCACGAGCGGCAGATCGAAGCGGTGCGCCGCCGCGCCTGATCCGGGCCGCCCGACCCGATCAACCCTTTTTCTTCGCGGGCCGCTGCCAGTTCGGAATCACCGCCTGGCGCCCGCGCGCCACGCTCAGCGCGCCCGGCGGCGTGTCGCGGGTGATGGTCGAGCCGCCCCCCACCGTCCCTCCAGCGCCGATCGTGACCGGTGCCACCAGCACGCAGTTGCTGCCCACATGCACGTCGGCTTCGATCACCGTGCGGTGCTTGTTGGCGCCGTCGTAGTTGGCAGTGATGCTGCCGGCGCCGTAGTTCACCCGTTCGCCCACGCTCGCATCGCCCAGGTAGGCCAGGTGGTTGGCCTTGGCGCCGTCGGCCAGCGTGGAGTTCTTGACCTCGACAAAGTTGCCGATGTGCACCTCGCGCCCCAGCCGGGCGCCCGGCCGCAGGCGGGCAAACGGGCCGATCAGTGCGCCTTCGCCGACCGACACGCCGGCTTTCTCGCCTTCAATGTGGGTGAACGGGTGGATCACCGCACCGGCACCGATCACCGCGTTGGCGATCACGCAATTCGCACCGATGCGCACCCCGGCGCCCAGTTCCACGCGGCCTTCAAACACGCAGTTGACGTCGATTTCCACGTCCTGTCCGCAGACCAGTGCGCCGCGCACGTCCAGCCGCGCCGGGTCGGCCAGGCGCACGCCCTGCTCCATCAGCGCCTCGGCCACGCGCCGCTGGTGCGCGCGCTCCAGCTCGGCCAGCTGCGCCGGGCTGTTGACGCCCGCCACCTGCAGTGCGTCGGTGATGCGGTGCGCCTGCACGGCCACACCGTCGGCCACCGCGAACTTCACCACGTCGGTCAGGTAGTACTCGCCCTGGGCGTTCCGGTTGTCCAGGCGCGCCAGCCAGCCGCGCAGCAGCTGCGTGGGCACGGCCATGATGCCGCTGTAGATCTCGGTGATCGCGCGCTGCGCCTCGCTGGCGTCCTTGTGCTCGACGATCGCGGTCACCGAACCGTCGGCTGCGCGCACGATGCGTCCGTAACCCGTGGGGTCGGGCATGTCGAGCGTCAGCAGCGCCAGCCGCTGCCCGCCGCTGAGGTTCAGCAGCGCCTGCAGGGTTTCGGGCCGGGTCAGCGGCACGTCGCCCGAGAGCACCAGGGTCACACCGTCGTCGGGCAGCACCGGCACCGCCTGCTGCACCGCATGACCGGTGCCCAGCTGCGGCTCCTGCCGCACAAACTGCAACTTCAGCGCTTCACCCGACTCCAATGCCGGAGCGACCAGGCCGGCTTCCACCTGTTCGGCGCCGTGACCGGTGATCACCACCACCGAACGCGCCGATACCCGGGCGGCCGTGTCGATCACATGCTGGGCCAGTGCACGACCGCCCAGACGATGCAACACTTTGGGCCTGCTGCTCTTCATGCGCGTGCCTTTGCCGGCCGCCATCACCACCACATCCACAGGGAACGACATGAACACCTTTCCTGAGGCCGACAAGGGCACCTCTTCGATGGCGCGGATTATCGCGCGCGCCCTGGTACTGGGCCTGCTCTCGCTCGTGCTCGTGGGCTGCAGCGCGCTGCGCCTGGCCTACAACCAGGCGCCCAGCCTGGGCTACTGGTGGATCGACGGCTATGCCGACCTGAACGAGGCGCAGACGGGCCAGCTGCGGCGCGACATCGATGCCTTCTTCGCCTGGCACCGCACAGCGGAACTGCCCGGCTACATCCAGCGCCTGCAACAGTGGCAGCAGATGGCCCAGACCGACAGCAGCGCCGACCTCGCCTGCACCCAGTTCGATGCCCTGCGCGGCGCCTACCTGCGCATGGTCGACCGCAGCCTGGAGCCGATGGCGCGGCTGGCCCTCACCCTGACCCCCGCGCAGTTGCAGCATCTGCAGAAGAAGTACGACAAGAACAACCGGGAGTTCGAGCAGAAGTACATCCGCGTCAGCGACGAGGAGCGGCTGGACAACCTGATGGACCGCGCCCTGGACCGCTACGAACCCCTGTACGGCGACCTGAGCAATGCCCAGCTGGCCCTGCTGCGCGAGCGCATCCGCAGTTCGCCGTTCGACGCCCAGCGGGTGAACACCGAGCGCCTGCGCCGCCAGACCGATCTGATCCGCACCCTGCGCGAACTGCAAACCGAGCGCGGCGCCACCGTGGCCACCGCCACCACTGCGCTGCGCCGCTGGCACGACCGCGTGATGCACTCGCCCCTGCCCGGCTTCGCCGCCTACAGCGACAACCTGGTGCGCAATGCTTGCGAGCAGTTCGCCGCCGTGCACAACACCACCACGGCGGAACAGCGGCAGCACGCCGTGCGCGTGCTCAAGGACTACGAGCTCGACCTGCGTTCGCTCACCGCGCAGCACTGAAACTCAGGCCAGCAGCCAGACCACCGCCAGCGACATCAGGGTCACGGGCAGGCCGGTGACCACGTGCCGCTTCCAGTCCAGCACGATGCCCTCCCGGGCCGCGAGGTCGGCCACGATCAGATTGGCGATCGAACCCACCAGCAGCAGGTTGCCCGCAAAGGTGCTCACCAGCGCCAGCTGGGCGCCGGCCTGCTGGGGGTCGGCCCCCAGGTGCGGCAGCAGCAGCATCACCGCCGGCACGTTGGACACCAGGTTGGACAGCACCGTGCCGAGCACCAGCAGGGTGCCCGGGTCGGTCAGGTGCACACCCTGGGTGGCCAGCCAGGCGACCGCCTCGGCCGCCAGCCCGGTCTGCTCGAACGCGTGGTTGACGATGAACAGTCCGATGAAGAGCAGCAGCAGCTGCCAGTCGACCGAGCCCATCACATCCGCGGAATGGAAACGGCGGCTGAGCAGCAGCACGGCCGCCCCCACCAGCGCGGCCACGTCGCGGTGCCAGCCGGTGGCCAGGAACACCACCATCAGCACCAGCGCCACGGTCAGCCCCTTGGCCGTCTGCCAGCGGTCGAACGGCGGTTCGTCTTCGGCCCGCCCCGTGCCGCTGGCCGGCCGAACCGCCGCCGCAGCCCCCACACGCGCCCCGGGACCGTAGGCCAGCCAGAGCCAGAGCAGCGCCAGGCTGATGCCCACGGGCAGCAGGGCCTGCCGCATGTAGCCGTCGAACGGCAGGCGCAGCACGGAACCGATCAGCATGTTCTGCGGGTTGCCGATCAGCGTGGCGGCCGACCCGATGTTGGCGGCGCAGGCCAGGCCGATCAGGAACGGCAGCGGGTTGAGGCCGCGCTGCAGGCACAGGCGCGCGACCACCGGCGTCATGGCCAGGCAGACGATGTCGTTGGAAAACACCGCCGACAGCCCGCCAGCGACCACGATCAGCGCGGCCAGCAGGCCGGCCCGCGACAGCGGCAGCGCCCCCACCCGACGCGTGACCTCGGTGTAGAAGCCGCCCAGCCGCATCTGGGCCGACACCACCATGAAGGCGAACAGCAGCACGATGGTCGGCAGGTCCACCGACCGGGCCGCGTCCTCCACCGCCATGCCGGAAATCGCGATCACGGCGATGGCGCCCAGCAGCGCCACGCCGGACCGGTCCAGTTTCAGGCGCGGCAGACCGCCGAGAAACATGCCCAGATAGACGGTGGCGAAGACCAGAACCACCCCCCATTCCGAGGGCGACGAGACAAAGGAAGACAGCGCAGGCGACATGAGGAGGCTACAGATCGATACACGATTGTCGGCCCTTGTGCGGTAGCTCCCGGACCCCGAATGGGATTACCATCGTTGGCCACCGATCCGGGAGCCACACATGACAACGTTCAGAAACCTGACCTTCTCGAAATTCCTGCTGGCGAGCTTCACGGCGCTGGCGCTCACCGGCTGTCTGCCGGTGCCGATTTACGACGTCACCCCCAGCACCGCGCGGGCCGGTACCGAGCTGACCTTCGACGCGTCCGGATCGGTGGTGTCCAACATGCCCGAGGGCAATGTGGCCGTGGGCTGGTCGTGGAGCTTTGGCGACGGCAGCACCGCCAAGGGCGAAACCGTGACCCACACCTACGACAAGGCCGGCATCTACACCATCAAGCTCACCGTGACCGACAGCGCGGGCCGCGAGGCCTCCGTCGAGGACCAGCTGGAGGTAAAGGAGGCGCTGGTGATCGTGGATACGACCAGCGACGACGAGGACACCAGCTCGCCCCCCCCATCACCAGCACAACGACGCAGTAACCCTCTTGCGCCAGCAACAAAAAAGCCGCTGTGAACACAGCGGCTTTTTTGTTGCCGGTGCGGCCTCAGGCCTGCAGCGACTTCCACATCTCCATGTCGCGCTCGGCCGTCCAGATGCGCGGGTTCTTGATGCCGCTGGCCTCGTCGTAGGCGCGGCTGACGTCGAACGGCAGGCAGTGTTCGTAGATGAACACGTGGCCGAACACCGGGTCCATGCTCTTGCGGGTGTGGGCCATGGCGGCCTTGAGGTCCATCCTGGCGGCCACGGCTTCCTTGCCGGCCTGGAACAGCGTCGTGACCCAGCGCTTGGTGTAGTCCAGCGCCTTGTTGACGTTGGCGTTGCCCTTCATGGCCTCGCCGCGGCCGGGCACGATGAACTCGGCGTTCAGCGCGCGCAGCGCTTCGAGCGTGGCAGGCCACTCTTCCAGCTGGGCGTCGCCGGTGTAGACGCCGGCTTCGTACTCGACCAGGTCGCCGCTGAACAGCACCTTCTCGTCTTCCACCCAGGCGATGGTGTCGCCGCGCGTGTGGCCGTGGCCCGGACTCCAGATCTGCACCACCACGCCACCCAGGTTGATCGACAGCTTGCCAGGCTTTTCGCCCTGGGTCGGGTCGCCGCCGCCGATCACCATGGTCGGCCAGGTCAGGCCCGGCACCGAGTCGGCACCGCGGAACAGGCGCGGGAAGCGCTCCATCTCGCTCTTCATGTCCTGTTCGCCACGCTCCTGGATCAGCTCCAGCGTGCCCTGGCTGGCGATGATCTCGGTCGCACCTTCGGCGAAGTAGGCGCTGGCACCCAGCACGCGCACCGCGTGGTAGTGGGTCAGCAGCACGTACTTGATCGGCTTGTCGGAGACGGTGCGGATCTGCCGGATCAGGTCCTTGGCCATGGCCGGGGTGGCGGTGGCGTCGCTGACCATGATGAATTCGTCGCCAATGATGACGCCCGAGTTCGGATCGCCCTCGGCGGTGTAGGCCCAGCAGTGCGGGCTCAGCTGTTCGAACGTGGTCTTCTTGTCCTGCAGATCGGCCTGGGAGGCGAAGGCTTTGCTCATGGGGAGGTCTCCTGTGGGAATGGTCGACATCGGGCGCCGGGGCGCGAACCGAAGAATTTTACCTAATCGAAATTAATTACGGATGGGTAAATCATTAATCCCGTGCATCCACAGGGTCAGCCACCCAGGCCCTGCTCCAGCACCGCCACCACCTCGTCGGCAAAGGCGGCGTAGCTCATGGGCCCGCCGGGACGCAGCCAGGTAAAGGTCCAGTTGATCATGCCGAACAGCATCATGGTCAGCGCGGTCTGGTTGGCCAGCGTCACGCGACCGGGGTAGGCGCGCTTGATGAAGCGGGTGAAGGCCGCCACCACGTCGCGCTGGCGGTTGAGGATCAGTTCGCGCTGGGTGTCGCCCAGGAACTTGGTGTCGGACACCAGGGCCACATGGCGCGTGGCCGAGCTTTCGTATTCCGCCAGAAAGGCCCGCACCAGCGCGTGCAGGGCCTCACGCTCGCTGAGGTTCTGGCGCTGGGCATGGGCCTCGGCCTCGCCGATCAGCGCCAGCAGGCGCTGGGTGTAGCGGTCCAGCAGGTCGAACAGGATCGCTTCCTTGCTCTCGTAGTAGTGGTAGAGCCGCGCCTTGCTGGTGCCGCAGGCGGTGGCGATGTCGTTCATGCTCGCGGCCGGGAAGCTCTGGCGCGCAAAGCACTGGGCAGCGACATCGAGGATTTCCTCGCGTTTGAGATCGTGGGTAGCGGACTTGGGGCGGGCCATGTGGAGATTGTCCACCCCCTCGGGCTTGTCTACGATGCGCCCATGGCGACGAAACCCATCACCGACCCGTTTGTCCTCCACGCCTGCGAGCTGCTCTTGTGTCTGGGCCCTGTGAAGGCGACGCGCATGTTCGGGGGCTACGGCCTGGCGGTGGACGGCATGAACGTGGCCATCATTGCCTGGGACACGCTGTTCCTCAAGACCAACGCCGAGACCGCGCCGCGTTTCCTGGCCGAGGGCGCCCGGGCGTTCGAGTACGAGGCCCGGGGCAAGACCATGAGCCTGCACTACCACACGCCGCCCGAGGAAGCCCTCGAATCGCCGGCGCTGATGGCGCCCTGGGCGCGGCTGGCGCTGCAGGCGGCGGTGGCGGCGCGCCAGCCGGCGCCCCGCCGGGCCAGGCGCCCGTGAGCGCCGTCCGAACGGTGTGCCGTCAGCGCATGCACTCCAGCGGCGACAGCACGCGACCGCGGCCGGCCACCAGGAACTCGCTGTAGCCCAGCAGGCCGCGCGCCACCCGGACGAGGGCCCAGGCCGCCTGGCCGAAGGCCGCGACCGCCTCGTGCAGCGGCGCCCGCACCTCGCGACCAAAGCGGCTGTCCTGTGCCTGTGCGGCGCCCGACCAGTCGAAGCAGACCGGCCCGTCCAACTCGCGGGTGGACAGCGGCTCCATCACCAGCCGGGCGCCGGCGGGCACCACCATCGACTCGCCGGCCATCAGGAAGCGGTCGCCCGAGTCCTGCGGCGACAGCGCGCCCGGCTCGCCCAGGGTCACCCACACCGGGCCGCGGTGGATGCGCAGCACGGAGATTTCCTGCGGGCGCAGGCTCATGGCATGGCCCGGGTGCAGGCGCCAGGCGCCGGCCGGACGGAACGAGGAAACAGAGGAAGCAGCGGATGAGGACATGACGGACTCCAGTGACGACAGCATGGGTGTCATCTTCTGTGTTGCAGTGCCGCACGTCCAATGAAATGGGGCTAAGCTATTGATTCGCCATCCGCATCAATCCAGCCACCCCCGCCCGCCCATGTCCCAGGCCCTCACCCCCAGCCATCCGCGCACCCGGCCGATCTCGGCCGGCCACCTGCGCGCCTTTGAGGCGGTGGCCCGCCACCTCAACTTCCGTGCCGCGGCCGAGGAGCTTTCCCTCACGCAGAGCGCGGTCAGCCGGCAGATCCAGTCGCTGGAGGACGAGGTCGGCTCGGCCCTGTTCCTGCGCCACACACGCTCGGTCGAACTCACCGGCGCCGGCACCATCCTGCTGCGCGCGGCGGGTTCGGCGCTGGAGCGGATTGATGCAGCGGTGCGACAGATCCGGCAGAGCGCCGGGCGCCGCAGCGTGGCCATCACCACCTGGGCCTCGTTCGCCTCGATGTGGCTGATTCCGCGCCTGGAGGCCTTCCAGCGCGAGCACCCGGACATCGACATCCGCATCGACGCCACCGACGCCGCGGTCGACCTGGCCACCGCCGACGTCGACATGGCGCTTCGCTACGCCGTGCCCGAAACCATCCCTGCTGGCGCGATCCGGCTGTTCGGCGAACAGCTCACGCCGGTGGCCAGTCCCTGGCTGCTGCGCGAACACCGCATCGCCACACTGGACGACCTGGCCAAGGTCACGCTGATCGAGGCCGGCGACGCACACCGCACGCGCCACCTCGAATACCTCACCTGGCAGCGCTGGCTGGACCACTACGCCCCGACGCCCACCGGCAACGCGCGTGCGCGCAGCAAGGCGCGCCTGAGCCCGCAACGCTGGCTGTACTTCAACTACGCCAGCCAGATCGTGCAGGCTGCCCTCACCGGCCAGGGCGTGGCCCTGGCGCGCATGCCCCTGGTGGCCGAGAGCCTGGCCAGCGGCGACCTGGTCGAGCCGCTGCCCAGCATGCGGCTGGACTCGCCCCTGGTCTACTGGCTGGTGCTGGCACCGCGCAGCAAGACGCGGCCGGAGGTCAAGGCCTTCTGCGACTGGCTGCTGCGCGAAGCCGAGCGGACCAGGGCCGCGATTGGCGACATCCCCGACCCCGATACGGTGGACCACATCGACTGACCCCCAGTGGCGCCCGCCGCAGCCCGCGGCTGGTGCACACTGCGCCGCTTTGCCTCTTCGCCCATGACCTCCGCCGCCCAGCACGCCCAAGGCAATCTCCGCAGCATCGTCAACATGATGCTGGCGGTGATGTTCTTCTCGCTCATGGACGCGGTGCTCAAGACCCTCTCGGCGCACTACCCGCCGCTGCAGATGGCCTGCTTGCGCGGGCTGACCGCGCTGCCGCTGGTGCTGGCCTGGATCCAGTGGCGCCGCGGCTGGGGCCGGCTGCGCAAGCTGCGCTGGTCGCTGCACATCCTGCGCGGCTGCCTGGGCATCACCATGCTCGCGCTGTTCACGCGCGGCGTGAGCGAGCTGCCGCTGTCGGCCACCTACACCATCTTCTTCATCGCGCCGCTGCTGATCACCGCGCTGTCGGTGCCGGTGCTCAAGGAGCGTGTGCCCAAGGCGCACTGGTGGGCCATCGGCGTCGGCTTCATCGGCGTGCTGCTGGCGATCCGGCCCAGCGGCGGCGACCTGCAAGCCGGCTTTGCCACCGCTGGCGGCCTGGCCGTGATGACGGCGGCCCTGTGCTACGCCGTGGCCGCGGTGGCGGGCCGCCTGCTCAGCCGCACCGACAGCACCGAGTCGCTGATCCTGACCATGATGATCTTCATGAGCGTCGGCGGCGGCCTGCTGGCCTGGCCCCAGTGGAAGCCGGTGCAGATGGACCACGCGGCGCTGCTGCTGGCGCTGGCGGTCACCGGCTTTCTGGGCCAGCTCACCATCAACGAGGCCTTCCGCAGCGGGCAGGCCAGCGCCGTGGCGCCGTTCGAATACACCGCCCTGGCCTGGGGCGTGGCGCTGGACTGGCTGATCTGGCAGACCCTGCCCGAGGCCCACACCTGGTTCGGCGCCGCCATCATCATCGGCAGCGGGCTCTACCTCGTGCGGCGCGAGAAGCGCATCAGCGAGGTGCACGCCAACGCCGAACACCCCTGAACCGGGGCTTGGCGCGGGGACTCAGCCGAAGCGCTGCCGCGTCCAGCCGCTGACCAGCGCCACGCCCTGCTGCAGCTGCTCCGGCTGGCCCTGGAAGTAGTGGTTGGCGCCTGCGATCACCCGCATCTGCTTGTCGGCGCTGCCGGCGGCCGCGAACATGATCCCGATGTCGGGCTGCGGCACGGCGTCGTCGGCGCCGTGTTCGATGGCCAGCAAGGGCACCGTGACCCGCCGCGCACAGGCCTCGCCATCGGCGCGCGAGTCGTCGATGGACCACTGCGACAGCCAGGCGCGCAGCGTCGAGAAACGCGCCATGCCCACCGGCCCGGTGTTGACCGTTTCCGGCACCCCGAGGTAACAACGCCCGACCGGACGCCCGTTGGGGTCGATGCTGCCATCGAGAAAGCGCGGGTCGGCCAGCGTGCGGTGGGTGACGAAGCCGCGTTCCAGCTCGGCGCCGCCGCGGCGCTTCAATTCCGCCAGCGTCTCTTTCACGCGCTGGGTGATGCGCCGCATGCGCGCCAGCTGCGCCGCGCGATACGCCGCCAGCCAGTCGGCCGGGTACGGCGGCTTCACCGGCAGGTCGGGCGAATAGAGATCCAGCGTCGGATCGCGCCGGTCCGGGTCGGCCTCATCCAACACGGACGGGTCAATCCAGTCGCGCAGGCACTGGGCACGCGAGCGGTGAGCCGCCTCCAGCACCACCGCGTCGGCCGGGATCAGCCCGGCGCCCACCAGGTCGACCGGGTCGCCCGCGGGCGTGTGCGTGATCGTCGGCTGCTCGGCCTGCGACTGGTAGAACAGCGCCAGAGAGCCGCCGCCCGACCAGCCCATCAGCACCACGCGACGGAAGCCCAGCACCTCTTTCGCATGGCGCACGCAGGCGCCCATGTCCAACAGCACCTTCTCCATGATCAGCGCGGTGTCGTTCTTCGCGTAGCGGCTGCCCATGCACAGCACCGGGTGGCCGGCTGCGGCCAGTGCGGGCGGCAGCGGCAGCAGCTGCAGCGTCGAGCTGGGGTGCATCATCAGGAACACCACCTCGCGCGAGGCGCCAGGCGCGCTGATCAGCAGCCCTTCGAGGTTGACCGCGCCCTGGCTGCCCGAAAAACCGTAGGTCTCGGTGAAGGCGCTGGTTTCGCGGTAGGCGATGTGCACCCACTGGTGCTGCAGGCCGCTCACGGCCGTCAGCCCTTGAGCGGCCACATCACGCCAGTGTCCGCCAGGATCGCGTCCAGCGGCACGTCGTGGGTCTCGGGCTCCAGGTCCGGCAGGTAGGCGAAGTCGTAGCCCAGGCCGACGGTGAAGGGCTTGGGCCGCAGCGAGGCCAGGGTGCGGTCGTAGAAGCCGCCGCCGTAGCCCAGCCGGTAGCCGCCCGGCCCGAACCCCACGCAGGGCACGAAAATCAGCGTCGGTTCGATGATCTCGGTGTCCTTGGGCTTGGGAATGCCGAAGGCGTCTTCCTCCATCGGGCAGCCGGGGTACCAGCTGTAGAAGGTGAGCGTCTTGTCGACCTTGTTGACCACCGGCAGTCCGATGCGGCGGTGCCGCGCCGCGCTCTGCGCGTCTTCCTCCAGGCCGGCCTCCTGCCAGCGGAACAGCGCCGGCAGCGGGTCGAACTCACCCTTGATCGGCCAGTAGGCGCCGATCACGGTGTCGGGGCGGTGGATCAGCCAGACCCGCATCACGCGCTGCAGCAGGTCGTTGCGCCATGCGCGATCCGCGAGATTCTGCCGCTTGTCGATCAGCTGCTTGCGCCAGGCGGTTTTGGGGCCTTGCGAGGCCGGGTCTTTCGCGGAGCTGGAGGGCTTGTTGTCCATAATCGACGCATGAGATTGATGCGCGTGAAACAGGGGCTGTTGCCCATTATGGCCGCGCTGCTGATGCAGGGACCGGTCCTGGCCCAGACCAGCGCGGACGCTGCCCTGCTGGAGATGCGCGACGCCTTCCGGCGCAATGCCACCCCCACCCTGACCGCCCTGCTGTGGCGGGTGCAAGGCCACGTGCTCGAACCGGTGGCGGTGTACTGGGAGGCCAGGGCCCGCCTGGAATCGGCACCGGCCGCGGAGATCCGCGCCGCCATGGACCGCATGGCCGGCAGCTACTGGGAAGACCGGCTGCGCAACGACTGGCTGCTTCAACTGGGCAAACAACGCGACTGGGCCACCTTCGAGGCCGAGCTGCCGCGTTACCGCATGAACGACGACCGCCAGGTGCAGTGCTACGCGCTGATGCTGGACGCCGCGGCCCGCCGCAAGCCGTCGGAAGAGGCCGCGCAGGAGGTGGCCCGCCTCTGGCATGCGCAGCGCGAGGCCGACGACGCCTGCGCCACCGCGGCCAAGGCCTTCCTGGACAGCGGCCACCTGCGGCCCGAGGCCGCCTGGCAGCGGGCACGCCTGGCCATGGAAGCCGGCCGCACGGCGGCCGCGGTGCAGGCGGTGAACCTGCTCAACCCCGACTGGGTGCCGATGGTGCATGCCATCGCCAATGACCCCGCGCGTTACCTCGACGAAAAGTTCACCGCCATCCGGCCGCGCACCAAGGAACTGGTGACGCTGGCCCTCATCCGGCTGGCCAGCCAGGACGTGGCTGCCGCCGCGCGCGAGATGGACCTCACCCGCTGGAAGGCGCAGCTCACCACCGAGGAGCGCAGCTGGGTCTGGGGCGTGATCGGCAAGCGCATGGCCCAGTCGCTGCAGGGCGATGCGCTGGCGGCGTTTGCCAACGGGAACGACCGCCATATGGCGCCCGACCACCTGGCCTGGAAAGCCCGCGCCGGGCTGCGCGCGGGCACCTGGGGCCATGTGCGGGACGCCATCGCCGCCATGGACGAGGCGCAGCGCCAGGAGCCGGTCTGGGTCTACTGGCGCGCCCGCGCGATGCAGGCCCTGCGCGAGCCCGATGCGCTAACGGCCCAGATCGTCGCCAGCGGCCTCTACCGCTCGATCGCATCGCACCAGGGCTTCTACGAGCTGCTCGCACTGGAAGAACTGGGCCACAGCGTGACCACGCCGCCACCGCCTGCACCGCCCACCCCGCAGGAGATGGCGTCCATCCAGACCCACCCGGGGCTGCAGCGTGCGCTGGCCGCCATCCGGCTGGGCCTGCGCAGCGAAGGCGTGCGCGAGTGGAACTACACCACCAACCTGCACACGCGCGGCGGCATGGGCGACCGCGAGCTGCTGGCCGCCGCCGCACTGGCCTGCCAGCACGAGCTCTGGGACCGCTGCATCAACACCAGCGAGCGCACCCGCAGCCTGCAGGACCAGGCCCAGCGCTTCCCGATGCCGTTCCGCACGCAGGTGCTGCGGCGCACGGCCGAGATCGGGCTGGACCCGGCCTATGTCTACGGCCTGATCCGCCAGGAGAGCCGATTCGTCTCGGACGCACGCTCGGGCGTGGGCGCCTCGGGCCTGATGCAGGTGATGCCGGCCACGGCCCGCTGGACCGCCCGCAAGATCGGCCTGACCGACTTCCAGTCGCACCAGATCACCGACCGCGACACCAACATCCTGATCGGCACCGCCTACCTCAAGCTGGCGCTGGACGACCTGGACGGCTCGATGCCGCTGGCCGCAGCCGCCTACAACGCAGGGCCGGCCCGCGCCCGCGCCTGGCGCCAGGGTCCCGTGCTGGCCGGAGAGGTCTGGGCCGAGAACATCCCGTTTGAAGAAACCCGCGACTACGTGAAGAAGGTGCTGGCCAACACCACGCACTACGCGAGCCTGATCACCGGGCAGCCGCAGTCGCTGCGCGCCCGGCTCGGGGTCGTCGGCCCCCCCGCCCGCCCGGACGGCTACAACCGGGAGCTGCCATGAAGCGGGTGCTGGTTCTGGGCGGCACCGGGTTCGTCGGGCGCCACCTGTGCGAGAAGCTGCAGCGCGCGGGCTGGCAGACCACCGTGCCGACCCGCCGCGCGGCCAACGCATCGGCCGTGCAGCACCTGCCGCGGCTGACAGTGGTCGAGGCGTCGGTGCATGACGAGGCCACGCTGACCCGGCTGCTGGCGGGCCACGATGCGGTGGTCAACCTCGTGGCCATCCTGCACGGCGACCAGGCCGCCTTCGAGCGGGCGCATGTGCAGCTGCCCGCCACCCTGGCCCGCGCCTGCCAGGCCAGCGGTGTGCGCCGGCTGGTGCATGTGAGCGCGCTGGGCGCCCAGCTGGACGGGCCCTCGATGTACCAGCGCAGCAAGGCCCGCGGCGAAGAGGTGCTGCGGTCCGCCGGACTGGCGCTGAGCATCCTGCGGCCCAGCGTGATCTTTGGTGATGGCGACCGTTTTCTGAACCTGTTCGCGCGGCTGCAGTCGGTATTCCCGGTGATGCCGCTGGCCGGCGCCGGCACGCGCTTCCAGCCGGTCTGGGTGGAGGACGTGGCCGACGCGGTGCTCGCCTGCCTGCGCGACACCGGCCTGCCCCGCAGCAGCATCGGCCAGACCTTCGAATGCGCCGGACCCGACGTGCTCACGCTCGGCGAACTGGTGCGGCTGGCGGGGCGGCTGGGCAGCCGCGAGCGCCCGGTGCTGCCGCTGCCCACCGCCATCGGGCGCCTGCAGGCCCTGGCGATGGAGTGTCTGCCGGGCGAGCCGCTGATGAGCCGCGACAACCTCGATTCGATGGCGGTCGACAACGTCGCCACCAGCCAGTGGCCCGGCCTGTCCTCGCTGGGCATCGTGCCGCGGTCGGTGCACACGGTGGCGCCGCTGTACCTCGGCCCGCAGGCTGGTCGCGGCCACCTGACCAGCTACCGGAAGCCCCGGTAGCCGTCGCGGCGCCTCAGTACCGTCGGCTGTACTGCAGGCCGAAGCCGTTCTGGCTCATGCCGATGGAGGTCGGGGCCGGCGCTGAACCGCTCACGGTGTTCTTGCTGCCGTGCCAGGCGGCGAAGGTCAGCTCGTCCTTGTCCGACAGGCTGTAGGTCGCCCCCAGAGTGATGTGCGACTTGATGACGCCCGGCGCCAGCGTGTTGAGGAACACATCGGGCGAAGTCACGGGGTTGGTGCCCTGGTTGTAACCGGCGCGCAGCGTCCACTGCGGGTTCAGCTGCCACTGCACACCCAGCTTCACCACCTCCACATCCCTCCAGCCGAAGCCCGGGCCGTTGCTGGCGCCGAAGCCGTTGCCGAAGTTCGCCAGACTGGCGTTGCCGATGGCCTTCACGCCGCTGTAGTTGATGCGCGAGTAGTCCAGCGCCAACTGCACCGCGGGACTGACCTGGAACGCCACACCCAGCGCGTAGTTCTCGGGAATGTCGAAGTCGCCGCGCTCGGCGAACAGGCGCTCGTACTTCTTGAACCGGCCCATGGCGATCTTGGGTGAGTAGGACGCGCCGATCGTGACCGCGTCGCCGAGTTTGCCCATGTAGCCCAGGCGCAGGCCGATGCCGGTGCTGTCGTCGGTGCCGGGGTTGTTGATGCCGAAGGCCTGCAGGCCCTGGGCCTTGAAGCGCTGGTACACCAGCAGCGGCGACACACCCAGTGCATGACCGGGGGCCACTTCGTACGACACCGTGGGCGCCACGATCAGCTGCATCAGGTCCACGCCCAGCTTGCCGGTGCCGCAGGTGGTCGGGCTGCTGCACATGAAGTTGCTGTTGCCCGGGAACACCGCCGGGTATTCGGTGTTCATGCCGCCGTTGCCATAGACCGTCAGACCCGCCGACAACTTGCCCGAGAGCCGGGTGGTGAACCCCAGTTCCGGGATCAGGAAGCTGTCCTTGCCACTCTTGACCTCCATCGCCCCCATCGGGGTGCTCACGGTGGCGCTGCGCCTGGGCATGAACACCTCGGCCCCGAGGTCCCAGCGGTTGCCCGCATAAGACACCGAGGCCGGGTTGTTCACGCCGCCGAAGGCGTCGTGCGACTGGGCCACGGCGGTGCCGCCCATGCCCTTGGCCTTGAGGCCGAAACCATGGGGGAAGTAGCCGTTGGTGGCTTGGGCGGGTGGCAGGGCGGTGCCCAGCGCGAGCAGGGTGGCGCCTCGCAAGACGTGCATGCGAACGTTCATGGGTTGTCTCCGTTGTGGTCGTGGGGGGATGGGAACGCGGCGGGGCAGGCGCTCAGAACTCGCCCTTGGAGGCGCGTTCCATCATCTGCCAGATGGTCTCGCGCACCGCCCAGGCTTCTTCCTTGAGCGGCGAGGGCAGCTTGCGGCCCATCTTGACCATCATGTCCATGTTGAGCGTGTACAGCCACAGGCTGCCGTCGTCGTGCTCCACCACGCTGATGCGGCAGGGCAGGTAGGCCGCCATGTGCGGGCTGAAGTCCACCATCTTGCGGGCGGTGGCCGGGCTGCAGTAGGAGTACACGGTCAGCAGCTTCTCTTTCTTGCCCGAGCGGGCTTCGAGTTCCTTGGACAGCGGCAGCACGCCGACGTCGCGCATGTTGCGCTCCACCGCCACCAGCTTGAGGATTTCTTCGACGTCCTTGGCCGTCACCCCCGGTTTGACTTTGCGCTCCCAGGTGGTGGCGACGGCAATGTCCCCGTTGCCCTCGACCCAGCGGTCCCACATGCGAGAGGCCTCGCCACCGGCGCCGTCCTCGAGCTTGCCGATGGTCGAGACCGTGCCGCAGCCGGTGGTCAGAAGCGCGGTGGCCAGCAAGGCCGATGCAACAGAGATTCGTGTCCAGATGCGCATGGAAATGTCCTCGAAGGGCGAATGGATGAGAGGTGTGGACGGGGCGCCGACCTGACATTTGTCAAAGCCACCGACGAACCACACCGTATCCGTGCATTCGAATATCGCCATCGGCGATTACCCTAGGGGGTAGGGTAATCATGACGCCCTCATCATGGCATCGCGCCGGTCAGCACCCGTGCCCGGGGTTTTTTGGCACACTCCCCCGGTCCCATCCAACCGAGACACACCATGGCCAGCACCCCCGTCAAAACCAAGCCGATGCCGTCCAACGACGCTGCAGCCGCCGCCTTCCGTTCGGAACACCAGCGCGACGTGGTCAACCGTCTCAAGCGCATTGAAGGCCAGGTGCGCGGGCTGATCGACATGGTCGAAAGCGGCCGCTCCTGCGAAGACGTGGCCCAGCAGATGTCGGCCGCACGCAAGGCCATGGACAAGGCCTTCTACCGCATGATGGCCTGCTCGGTGATGGAGGCCGTCGCGGTGTCGGACTCGGAAGAGCAGACGATCCGCGAGGTCGAGCGCTCAACCCGCATCCTCGAAAAATACGCCTGAACCGCACACCTGCAGGCGGCGAATCAATCGGCCGCCTCTTTGTCATCAATGGCCCGCGGCCAGAGCCCTACCATGCGGGCTCTCAACCGGAGGAACCCATGGCATTGCAGCTCTACATCGGCAACAAGAACTACTCGTCCTGGTCCATGCGCCCCTGGGTGCTGCTGACCGGAGCCGGCATTCCCTTTGAGGAAAAGATGGTGCGCTTCGACTCGTTCGATGCGCAATCGGCGTTCAAGTCGGTGGTCGCGGCCATCAACCCGGTGGGCAAGGTGCCGGTGCTGGTGGACGATGGCTTCGCGGTCTGGGACACGCTGGCCATCGCCGAGTACCTGGCCGAGCGTTTCCCCGACAAGCAGCTCTGGCCAGCCGACGCCAGGGCGCGCGCCCGGGCCCGCAGCGTCTGCGCCGAGATGCACAGCGGCTTCACCGCCCTGCGCAGCCACTGCTCGATGAACATCGAGGCCTCGCTGCCCGAGGTGGGGCGCATCCTCTGGCGCGACCAGGCCGGCGTGCGCGCCGACATGGCGCGGCTCGAAGCCATGTGGACCGGCCTGCTGGCCGAACACGGCGGGCCCATGCTGTTCGGCGACTTCGGCATCGCCGACGCCTACTTCGCCCCGGTGTGCTCGCGCATTCGCACCTACGCCCTGCCCGTCAGCCCGACGGTGGCGGCGTATGTGGACCGCGTGCACCAGCTGCCGGCGGTGCAGGCCTGGGTCCAGCAGGCCCTGGCCGAACACGACTTCATCGACTTCGACGAGCCCTACCGCAGCCGGCCCTGATGCCGGCCGCCGCGACCACAGGACGGACCCCATGCAGGTCGCCGTTCACATCGTCAACGCCTTCCCCGACGCCCCCGGCGGCGGCAACCCCGCCGGCGTGGTGCTGGATGCCGACGCGCTGACCCCGGCCCAGAAGCTGTCGATTGCCCGGCAGGTGGGCCTGTCCGAGACCGCGTTCGTCTCGGCGTCGCAGAAGGCCACCCTCCGGCTGGAGTTCTTCACGCCGGCGCGCCAGATCGCCCACTGCGGGCACGCGACCATCGCCACCTTCTCCCTCCTGAGGCAACAGGGTGTGCTCGGGAACGGCCGCTTCTCGAAGGAGACCGTGGACGGCCCCCGCGACATCCTGCTGGACGGCGACATGGCCTTCATGGAGCAGACCGCACCAGCCTACAGACGCATCGACCCCGCATCGGACCTGGGCGCCCGGATTGCGTCGTCCATGGGCCTTCCGCCAGGACGTCTGGCCGCCGAGGTGGACCCGCATGTGGTCAGCACGGGCAACGCCTTTCTGCTGATCGCCCTGCCGGACGCGCAGGCCCTGGCCGAGCTCCGCCCCCGACAGGACCTGGTGCACGCGATCAGCGAGGAGCTGGACCTGATCGGGGTCTACGCGTTCACCACAGAGACGCAGCGCCCCGGCCGCCATGCCGGCGCCCGCATGTTTGCGCCCCGGTTCGGCATTCCCGAGGAGTCGGGCACGGGCATGGCGGCGGGTCCGCTGGCCTGCCTGCTGCACGACGTGCTGGGTGTGCAGGACCGGGAGCAGCTCATTGAGCAGGGCTGGCTGATGCAGGCCCCGTCGCCAAGCCTGATCCGGGTGGTCCTGGAACTGGAAGACGGGCGCATCACCCGCCTGATGGCCGGTGGCACCGGCCACATCAGCCGGTCGATGGTGCTGGAGGCCTGACCGCACACGTGGCAGGGTGCAGGCCCCGGCCTACACTCGCCGGATGGACATCTACCTGGTGGGCGGCGCGGTGCGCGACGCCCTGCTCGCCCGTGACACCACCGCCGCCGCCCACGTGGACCGCGACTGGGTGGTCGTCGGGGCCACACCCGAGGCCATGGCCGACAGCGGCTTCCTGCCGGTGGGCAAGGACTTCCCGGTCTTCCTGCACCCGCAGACGCGCGAGGAGTACGCGCTGGCCCGCACCGAGCGCAAGACTGCGCCGGGCTACCACGGCTTCGCCTTCCACACCGACCCCGGCGTGACGCTGGAAGAGGACCTGGCGCGGCGCGACCTGACGATCAACGCCATGGCGGTGGCCCAGGCCGAGGCCGACGACCCGGCCCGCGCCGCGCTGATCGACCCCTACGGCGGCCGGAGCGACCTGGAGAACCGGGTGCTGAGGCATGTCACCGGCGCCTTCGCCGAAGACCCGGTGCGCATCCTGCGGCTGGCGCGTTTCGCCGCCCGCTTCCCCGACTTCACGGTCGCGCCCGACACCCAGGCGCTGATGGCGAACATGGTCGGGCACGGCGAGGTCGACCACCTGGTGCCCGAGCGCGTGTGGCAGGAGCTCTCGCGCGGCCTGATGGAGCAGCGGCCCAGCCGCATGTTCGAGGTGCTGCGCAGCTGCGGTGCGCTGGCCCGGCTGCTGCCCGAGGTGGACCGGCTCTGGGGCGTGCCGCAGCGCGCGGAATACCACCCCGAGGTGGACACCGGTGTGCACCTGATGATGGTGCTGGACATGAGCGCGCGCCTGGGCGCCAGCCTGCCGGTGCGCTTCGCCTGCCTGTGCCACGACCTGGGCAAGGGCACCACGCCGGCCGACGTGCTGCCGCGGCACATCGGCCACGAAGAGCGCAGCGCACGCCTGCTCAAGGGGGTGTGCGAGCGCTGGCGCGTGCCGCGCGAATGCCGCGAGCTGGCCGACGTGGTGGCCCGGGAGCACGGCAACATCCACCGCAGCGAGGGCCTGGGCGCGGCGGCGCTGCTGCGGCTGCTGGAGCGCTGCGACGCGATCCGCCGCCCGGAGCGCTTCGACGAGGTGCTGCTGGCCTGCGAGTGCGACGCCCGGGGGCGCCTGGGCTTCGGGGAACAGGCCTATCCCCAGCGCGAACGGCTGCTCGGCGCGCTGCGCGCGGCGCAGACAGTCGACAGCGGGGTCATTGCGCGCCAGGTGATGCAGCAGATCGGGCGATCGCGCGAGAATGCCTCCGAACCGCCCGCGGCCGATGCCGGCCCGCGCATCGCCCAGGCCCTGCATGCCGCCCGCGCGGCCGCCGTGGCCCTGGCGCTGAAAGCGGAGAGCCCGACCTAGGAGACGGCCATGGCCCAGCACAACCCGTTCAACCCCACCCTGGCCGACGGCATCCGCCGCCACGGGTTCCGCAAGTGGTATGAACGGGAGCTGCTCTCCAGCCACGCCCACATGGCGCTGGCGCTGCTGGCCTCGGTGGCCCTGATCGCCAGTTTCGAGGCCTTCCAGGGCGGCAGCTGGAACGAGAAGCTGCTCAACACGGGCTTCGTGCTGGCCTGTGCGGTGATCGCGCTGTGGGCGCTGCGCCGCTACCTCTACCTGCTGATGCACGCCGAAGAAATGGCCAACCAGGCCAACTGCGGTCAGTGCAAGGCCTACGGCCTGCTGCTGGTGCCCGACGACGCCCGCAACGATGCGCGGCGGCTGGTGCCGGTGTGCTGCAAACGCTGCGGCTTCCGCTGGGACATGCAGGACGGCTGAGCCGCTCGCCGGATAATCGGATGCATGGCCCATTTGCTGATTGTTGAAGACGACGAACTGCTGCGCGACGGCCTGAGCGCCCAGCTCATGCAGGCCGGCCACCGCATCGACACCGCGGTCGATGGCGAACAGGCGCTCAGCCGCCTGGACACCGAGGCCTACGAAGGCGTGGTGCTCGACCTGGGCCTGCCCAGGGTCGACGGCCTGACCGTGCTGCGCCGCCTGCGCCAGCGCCTGCCCGCGCTGCCGGTGCTGATCCTGACCGCGCGCGACGGCATCGAGGACCGGGTCGAGGGCCTGAACGCCGGCGCCGACGATTACCTCACCAAGCCCTTCAACCGCGAAGAGCTGCTGGCGCGCCTGCAGTCCATGCTGCGCCGCGCCAGCCTGCCGGCCTTCGGCCCCAGCCCGCAGGTGCCGGCCCCGCCGTCCGCGCCGGGCACGCTGCGGCTGGACCCCGTGCTGCCGCGCGCCTGGCTGGGCAACGAGGTGATCGACCTGACCCAGCGCGAGTGGTCGCTGCTGGACCTGCTGGTGCGCCACAGTGGCCAGGTGGTGAGCCGCGAGGACGTGCTGGCCGCCTGGCAGTCCGACCCGGGCGAAGGCGGCGTCGCCTCCAACGCGCTGGAGGTCTACGTGCACCGCCTGCGCCGCAAGCTCGCCGGCTCGACGCTGAACATCCGCAACATCCGCGGCCTCGGGTACCTGCTGGAAAACACCGGCGCGCCATGACGGGCGCGACCACCACCCGGCTCTCGCTGCGGCGCCAGCTGCTGCTGTGGCTGCTGTTGCCGCAGCTGGTGCTCTGGGCCGGCGGTGGTCTGCTGGCCTACCGCATCGCACTGTCCTACGCCGAAAAGGCCATCGACCAGTCGCTGACCCAGTCGGTGCGGGCACTGGCGCGCCAGGTCAAGCCCATCGGCTCGGGCCTGCTGATCGACTTTCCGCGCGCGGCGCAGGACGTGCTGGAACAAGACCCCAAGGACCGCATCAGCTACATGGTGTCCTCGCCACCGGGCCAGTTCCTGCTGGGCAACCAGACCCTGCCGCAGCCGGAAGAGGGCATGGTGGGCACCGAAGGCCCCCTGCTCTACGCCGCCGAGATCGACGGCAAGCCGCTGCGCATCGTGGCGCTGGACGTGAACTACGGCGAGGTCAATGCGCCGCAGACCCTGCGCGTGCAGGTGGGCAAAAGCCTGGCGGTGCAGCAGCGCATCGCGCGCGAGCTGATCGCCGACATGCTGGCGCCCCTGCTGGCGGCTGGCGTGCTGCTGAGCCTGGCGGTGTACGGCGGCATCCAGCGCGGCCTGGCGCCACTGACGCGGCTGACGGCCCAGCTGGAGAACCGCTCGGTCAACGCGCTCTCGCCCATCGGCATGACGCAGGCGCCCAATGAGGTGCATGCGCTGGTGCAGGCCATCAACGGCCTGCTGGACGAGGTGGCGCGCAACGTGAACCAGGAGAAGCGCTTCATCAACGACGCCGCCCACCAGCTGCGCACACCGCTGGCCGGGCTGATCAGCCAGGTCGAGCTGGCGCAGCGCGAGAACAGCGACCCGGTGCTGGGCGCGCGCCTGACCAAGGTGCGCACCGGCGCCGAGCGCAGTGCCCACCTGGTGCACCAGCTGCTGACCCTGGCGCGCACCGAGACCACCGCGCGGCGCGAGCCGCTGGACCTGGCGGCCCTGGCGCGCGACGTGGCGCGCGAATGGACGCCGCGCGCGGTGGCCGCCGGCGTCGACCTGGGCTTCGAAGGCGAGGAGCACCGCATGGTGCAGGGCGACGCGCTGCAGCTGCGCGAGGCCATGGCCAACCTGATCGACAACGCCCTGCGCTACACGCCGCGCGGCAGCGCGGTGACGCTCAAGGTCGAGGCCGATGGCGAGCGCACACGCCTGCTGGTGGAAGACAACGGGCCCGGCCTGTCCGAGGCCGACATGGCCCATGTGTTCCAGCGCTTCTGGCGCGCCAGCGAGCTGCCGGGCGGCTGCGGCCTGGGCCTGGCCATCGTCAGCGAGATCGCGCGCCGCCATGGTGGCGAGGCGACGGCGGAAAACATGCAGCCCCATGGGCTGCGGGTGGTTCTGCGACTGACCTGATCCGTCAGCCGACGAACAGCGAGGTCGAGTCCATCGCCGTGATGCGCGCGCCGCTGGTCTTGTCGAACCAGTTGTTGTGGCGGCCGCTCACCGTCATGCCCACGTTGTCGCCCACCGCCACCCTGGTGTTGGCGGCTTCGCGCACCGTGATCAGCCCCACGGCCGTCTTCACCACGATGTAGGTGTCGGCGCCGGTCGGCTCCACCAGCACCACCTCGCCGCGCCAGCCGGCGTCGGCATTCAGGTGGATGTGCTCGGGCCGCTGGCCCAGCGTCGCCTCCGGGCCGTCCGGGCAGGGAAGATCCAGCGCGCCGCCTTCGAACACGAAGCGACCGCCCTCACCGGCGCGTTCGACGCGGCCGTTGATGAAGTTCATGGTCGGCGAGCCGATGAAGCCGCCCACATAGGTGTTGGCCGGGCGGCGGTAGATCTCGTCGGGCGTGCCGATCTGCTGCAGGATGCCGTCCTTCATCACCGCGATGCGGCTGCCCAGGGTCATGGCCTCGATCTGGTCGTGCGTCACGTAGACCGTGGTGATACCGCTGTGCTGGTGCAGGCGCTTGATCTCGGCGCGCATTTCCACGCGCAGCTTGGCGTCCAGGTTGGACAGCGGCTCGTCGAACAGGAACAGCTGCGGGTCGCGCGCCAGGGCGCGGCCCATGGCCACGCGCTGGCGCTGGCCACCCGAGAGCTGGGCCGGCCGGCGGTCCAGCAGGTGCTGGATCTGCAGGATGCCCGCCACTTCCTGGATGCGCTTTTCGCGCTCGGCCTTGGGCACCTTGCGCATTTCCAGCGCGAAGCCGATGTTGTCGGCCACGCTCATGGTCGGGTAGAGCGCGTAGCTCTGGAACACCATGGCGATGTCGCGCTGCGCCGGCGGCATGCCGATCACGTTCTTGCCGCCGATGTGCAGCTCGCCTTCGGTGGGCTCTTCGAGGCCGGCAATGATGTTGAGCAGCGTGGACTTGCCGCAGCCCGAGGGGCCGACCAGGATGAGGAACTCGCCCGGTGCGACATCGATGTCGATGCGCTTGAGCACCTCGACCGCCTTGTCGCCCTTGCCGAAAGCCTTGCGGATGCCCTTGATGTGGAGTGGAGAAGCCATGTGTTTCAACCTTTGACGGCGCCGGCCGTCAGACCCTTGACGAAGTACTGGCCCGCGAGGACGTAGACCAGCATGGTGGGCAGGCCGGCGATGATCGCCGCGGCCATGTCCACGTTGTAGTTCTTGACGCTGCTGGTGGTGTTGGCCATGTTGTTCAGGCCCACGGTCACCGGCTTGCTGTCGGCGCCGCTGAAGGCCACGCCGAACAGGAAGTCGTTCCAGATGTTGGTGAACTGCCAGATCAGCGTCACCATCATGATGGGCGTGGACATCGGCAGCACGATGCGCCAGAAGATGCGCCAGAAGCCCGCGCCGTCGATGCGCGCGGCGTTCACCAGCTCGCGCGGCACCGCCGTGTAGTAGTTGCGGAAGAACAGCGTGGTGCCGGCCATGCCGGCCAGGCAGTGCACCAGCACCAGCCCGCCGATCGAGCTGGACAGGCCCAGCCAGCCCAGCACCTGGCTCATGGGCAGCAGCACCACCTGGAAGGGCATGAACACGCCGAACAGCAGGAAGCCGAACAGCACTTCCGAGCCGCGGAACTTCCACATGGAGAGCACGTAGCCGTTGAGTGCGCCCCAGGCGGTGGAGATCAGCACCGCGGGCACCGCCATGAACACCGAGTTCATGAAATAGGGCTTGAGACCACGGCAGTCGACACCCGTGCAGGCGGTGTTCCAGGCCAGGTGCCAGGCGTCCAGGTTGAGCGAGGTCGGCAGGCTCAGCAGGTTGCCGGCGCGCAGCTGGTCGGCGTCCTTGAACGAGGTGACGATCATCACGTACAGCGGCGCCAGGAAGAACAGCGCCGCCGCCAGCAGCAGGCCGTAGGTGAACACCCGGCCGAAGGTCAGGGATTTAGCGGTCATGGGGCTTGCTCCGCAGTTCGCTGTAGAGGTAGGGCACCACGATGGCCGCCACGGTTGCCAGCATCATGGTGGCGCTGGCCGCGCCCAGGCCGATCTGGCCGCGCGTGAAGCTCATGGTGTACATGAAGGTGGCGGGCACGTCGGTCGCGTAACCGGGGCCGCCGGCCGTCAGGGCCATCACCAGGTCGAAGCTCTTGATCGACAGGTGCGACAGCACCAGGATGGTGGAGAACACCACCGGGCGCAGGATGGGCAGGATGATGCGCCAGTAGATCAGCGGCAGCGAGGCGCCGTCGATCTGCGCGGCCTTGATGATGCTGTCGTCAATGCCGCGCAGACCCGCCAGGAACAGCGCCATCGCAAAGCCGGCCGACTGCCAGATGCCCGCGATCACCACGCAGTAGATGGCGTAGTCGGACTGCACCAGCCAGTCGAAGTTGAAGCTGGTCCAGCCCAGGTCGTGCATCAGCTTCTGCAGGCCGTCGCTGGGGTTGAGGATCCACTTCCAGGCCGTGCCGGTCACGATGAACGACAGCGCCATGGGGTAGAGGTAGATGGTGCGCAGCCAGCCTTCGGCGCGGATCTTCTGGTCCAGGAAGATCGCCAGCACCATGCCGACCAGCATCGAGCCGCCGACGTAGAGCACGCTGAAGATGCCCAGGTTCTTGAGCGCGACGTACCAGCGGTCCATGGTCCACAGCTGCGCGTACTGCTCCAGGCCCACGAAGTTCTCGTAGTTGGGCAGCATGCGCGAGCCGGTCATGGACAGCACGCCGTTCCAGATCATCAGCCCGTAGATGAAGGCAAAGCCGAGCACGAAGCCCGGTGCGATCACCAGCTTGGGCAGCAGGTTTTCAAAGGATTTCATGGGAGGGGCTTCTGAGGGCCGGCCGCCAGGGCCAGCAGTTGTTTCTGTGTGTCATTCACCGACATCTGCGGGTTGTTCCAGAAATCCGAGACCAGCTTGCGCATCAGCGCCTGTTGTCCCGGGGCGAGTGCCATGCCATGGGCCACCGAGGGCACCAGGGTGCCGGCCTTGGCAGTCTTGCCAAAGTCCTGGGCAGAGACTTTGGCGCATTCGTCGAATTTGTCCATGGCCACGTTCTGCCGCACCGGGATCGAGCCCTTGCGCAGGTTGAAGCGTTCCTGGAAGTCCTTGCCCATCAGCAGATAGGCCAGGTAACCCTGCGCCTTCTGCGCCTCCCAGGCCTTGAGCTGGAACATGGCGAAGGAATCGACGTTGTAGGTGAAGGCCTCGGCCGTGCCCGGCGCGGGGAAGCAGCGGAAGTCCTTGCCCGGCTGCTGGCCTGCGGCGAGGAACTCGCCCTTGGCCCAGTCGCCCATGAACTGGAAGCCGGCCCTGCCCTTGATGACCAGGTCGGTGGTGGCGTTCCAGTCGCGCCCTGGCGAGGCGGCATCGACATAGCCGCGCAGGCGCCGGAAGGTCTCCAGCGAGCGGCGCAGGGTGTCGCTGCCCAGGGCTTGCGCATCCAGCTTCACCAGGGCCGCGTCGTAGAACTTCGCACCGCCCACGCCCAGCACCACCGACTCGAAGGTGGTGAAGTCCTGCCAGTCCTGGCCACCGTGGGCCAGGGCGATCAGGCCGGCCGCGCGCACCTTGTCGGCGGCCTTGAAGAATTCGTCGAAATTGCGCGGCGCCTCGTTCACGCCCGCCTGGCGCAGCACCTCGGCGTTGGCCCAGAGCCAGTTCACCCGGTGCACATTGACCGGCACGGCCACGTAGCGGCCCTTGTGCTTCATCTGGTCGGCCACCACCTTCGGCAGCGCCTCGTCCCAGCGGTCGAAGGAGGCCATGGCGTCGAGGTTGGTCAGCGCGCCCAGCGCCGCCCATTCCTGGATCGCCGGCCCCTTGATGTTGGCCGCGGCCGGCGGGTTGCCCGCCAGCACACGCGCCTTGAGCACGTCCATCGCGTTCTGCCCGCCGCCGCCCACCACCGCGAAGTCTTTCCAGCTGTGGCCGCGCTGGGCCATCAGGCCCTTGAGCTCGGCGAGCGATTTGGCCTCGCCACCCGAGGTCCAGTAGTGCAGCACCTCGACCTCACCCGCCCGGACACCGGCGCCGGCGGCCAGCAGCAGCGATGCCAGCAGCGATGCACACGCGCGACGAAAGCCTGTGTAGTGACGCATGGTGAAGCTGAAAAAGGGGTGGCGGGCGCCCGGCGGGCAGCATCCGTCCCACCCACCCCGATGGCGGGGCGGGTGAAGGCCGGGCGTGGCTCCGGACGGGGCTTACTTGGTGGTCGCGGCCTTGGCGATGTTCTTCACACCGTCGGCGACCGAGATCTTGTCGTCGTTCCAGAACTGGCTGACGGCGTCCTTGATGGCGCCTTCGGCAGCCGGGCTGACCGCCATGCCGTGGGCGATCGAGGGCACCAGGCCACCGCTCTTGGCGGTGTCGACGAAGTCCTTGCTGGAGAGCTTGGCGCAGTCGTCGAACTTGTCCATCTTCATGCCCAGGCGGACCGGGATGGAGCCCTTGTTCAGGTTGAAGACTTCCTGGAACTCGGGGCCCATGATGGCAGCGGCCAGGTCGCCCTGGGCCTTCTGGGCCGCGGCGTCCTTGAGCTTGAACATCGCGAACGAGTCGACGTTGAAGGTGTAGGCGTTGCCCGTGCCCGGGGCGGCGGCGCAGATGTAGTCCTTGCCCGGCACCTTGCCGGCGGCGGTGAACTCGCCCTTGGCCCAGTCACCCATGAACTGGAAGGCGGCCTTCTCCTGGATCACCATGGCGGTGGCCAGGTTCCAGTCGCGGCCCGGGGCGGCGGGGTCGGTGTAGGACTTGATCTTGCGGAAGGTTTCCAGCGACTTGGTCATGGTCGGGCTGGTCAGGGCCTTCTGGTCCAGCTTGACCAGGGCGTCCTGGTAGAACTTGGCGCCACCGACGCCCAGCACCACCGATTCAAACGTGGTGAAGTCCTGCCAGTTCTGGCCACCGTGGGCCACGGCGATCAGACCGGCCTTCTTGACCTTGTCGGCGGCGGCGAAGAACTCGTCCCAGGTCTTGGGCGCGCTGGCCACACCGGCCTTCTTCAGCACATTGGCGTTGGCCCACATCCAGTTGACGCGGTGCACGTTCACCGGTGCGGCGACGTAGTTGCCCTTGTACTTCATCACGTCGGCGACCACGCCGGGCAGCAGGCTGTCCCACTTCTCGGCCTTGGCGACGGCGTCCAGGTTGGCCAGCACGCCTTCGTTCGCCCATTCCTGGATGCCCGGGCCCTTGATCTGGGCGGCGGCGGGCGGGTTGCCGGCCACGACGCGGCTCTTCAGGACGGTCATGGCGGCATCGCCACCGCCGCCGGCCACGGCGAAGTCCTTCCAGGTGTGGCCCTTGCCCTGCATGATCTTCTTGAGTTCGCCGACCGACTTGGCCTCGCCGCCCGAGGTCCACCAGTGCAGGACTTCCACCTCGCCGGCAATGGCGGCGGAGCCGGCCATCACGAAGGCGGCGGCGGCGGCGAGTTTCGACAGTTTCATCATCATGTCTCCAGTAAAGAAGGGACGCCGCACGCGAGGGCGTGCACGGCGCGGAACCATCCAGAGCGGCACCATGCCGCCGGATGTCTGTAATTTATCTTTAATTAAAGAATTATTACATCCGCAGAAACCCGAAGTCCCTGCCCTCCCTTGCGCTGGTGACAAAGTTTCAGCGGTGGCGATCCAGCGCGCGGGCGGCACCCAGCAGCGCGGGCGACTGGGCCGAGGTGATGACCCAGACCGGCATGCCCTGCAGCAGGCCGGTGAAGCGGCCCTTGTTGTCGAAGCGCTCGCGGAACGGCGATGTATCGAACCAGGCGCCCAGGCGAGGCACGATGCCGCCGCCCACGTACACGCCGCCGCGCGCGCCCAGCGTCAGCGCCAGGTTGCCGGCCACCGAGCCGAGCATGGCGCAGAAGATGTTCAGAGTCTCCAGCGCCTGCGGGTGGCCGGCCTTGAGCGCGGCCTCGCTGACCGCGCTGGCGGAATCGAGCCCCTGCACCGTCACGCCGTCGGCCTCGCAGAGGATGGCGCAGGTGTCGACCAGCCCCTGGCCGCAGCACACGCGCTCGGCCGAGGCGTGGCCGTAGCGGCGGATCAGGCCGTCCATGACGGTGCGCTCGCGCGCGGTGGTCGCCGGCAGCGTGACGTGGCCGCCCTCGCCTTCCAGGGGCACCCAGCCGCCGTGGCCGTCGGGCAGCAGGCCGGAGACACCCAGCCCGGTGCCGGCGCCGACCAGGCCCATGGCCACGCCGGGCACCGCTTCGCCGCCACCGACCTGGCGCAGCTCGGCCGCCGGCAGGTCCGGCAGGGCCAGGGCCAGGGCGGTGAAGTCGTTGAGCATGCGCAGCGTGCGCAGGCCGAACTCGGCCTTGACGGCGGACTGGGAGAAAGCCCAGTCGTGGTTGGTCATGCGGACCATGTCGCCGGTGATCGGGTTGGCAATCGCGATGGCCACCGCCGCGGGCGCGCCGCGGCCCAGCCCGTCGAGGTAGGCGTGCATGGCGGCCTGCAGCGTGGGGTAGTGCGCGCCGGGCAGCACCTGCACGTCGGTGATGGGCGCGCCGGGCGCGGCCTGCCAGGCGAAACGGGCGTTGGTGCCGCCGATGTCGGCCAGCAGCCGGGCGGTGTCGGATGGGGTCTGGGGCATGGCGTCGGTTCCGGAAAAGGTCCCGGAATTATGCCGGAGCTGTAACCAAATTACAGCCGCCCTGCCCCCTGCGGGGGCTTCAGCCCAGGTGCGAGCGGGTCCAGCGCACGATGTCGGCCGCGCCCATGGCGCCCGGCTGGCGCGCCACCTCGCGGCCGTTCACGTACAGCGCCAGCGTCGGAATGCTGCGGATGTTCAGCCGCGCGCCCAGCGCCTGCGCCTCTTCGGTGTTGACCTTGACCAGGCGCACATAGGGCTCCAGCTGCTTCGCCGCGGCCTCGAACTGCGGCGCCATCATGCGGCAGGGACCGCACCAGGGCGCCCAGAAATCCACCAGCACCGGCAGTTGCGAGCGCGCGATGTGCTTCTCGAACGCCGCCTCGTCCAGCGCGACCGGGTGGCCATCGAACAGTGGGCGGTGGCACTTGCCGCAATCGGGCGTGGCCGACAGATCGGCCGGCGCCACGCGGTTGGTGGTGTGGCAGTGCGGGCAGACGACGTGCAGGGATTCGGTGGCAACGGTCATGGGCGGGCTCCAAGGGTTTCGGGGCAGATGGGGACCGCCGGCACCACTTCAAGAGACACCCCACCGGGTATGCAACGGGCGCTCAGATCAGCTGGCCGATCAGGCTGGCGACGAAGCTCAGCAGGATGGTGGTGGTCAGCGGGATGAACCACTCGCGGCCGAAGGCCTTGAAGCGCAGGTCGCCCGGCAGCTTGCCGAAGCCCAGCTTGTGCAGCAGCGGCGTGAACCAGCTGATCAGCAGCAGGGCCAGGAAGATCACGATCATCCAGCGGATCACGGCGGCTCCTACAGGCGGTGGGTGCGGTCGCCGGTGGCAAAGCCCATCGGGTTCCAGCCTTCGGCGCTGGGCAACGGCGCCAGACCGATCACCTTGAACAGCTCGCCCATCTCGTGCTCGTTGACCAGCTTGGAGAGCATGGCGTTCTCGCGCGGACCGGCGTCCTTCGCCACCTCCAGCAGGCCGCAGTTGATCAGGAAGCGCCCCTGCGAGGTGTAGCCCAGCACCACCATGCCGGCGTCCTGCGCGGCCAGCGCGATGCCGGTGAAGTTCACGTGCGCGGTGATGTCTTTGAGCCCCAGGTCGGTCAGCGGGTCGTCGTCGCTGCGGTGGGCGCGGTGGCAGATCAGCGTGCCCATGTGGCGCTGCGGGTGGTAGTACTCGGCTTCGGGGAAGCCGTAGTCGATGAAGAAGGCCGCGCCGCGCACCAGGCGCTCGGCCAGGGTGCGGACGAAGGCCTCGCCCTGCGGGTGGATCTCGGTCAGGTAGTCGTGCGGGCCTTCGATGTCCAGCGGCGGCCGCAGCGCCGTCGGCCGGTCGGCCCAGGCCAGGCGGCCATCATGGGCCAGCGCCACACCGCGCTCGTGCCAGGTGCCCTCATCCTGCCCGCCCACGCGGCGCAGCAGCTGCACCGGCATCGCGTCCAGCACCTCGTTGCCGATCACCACGCCGTCGAACACCGCGGGCAGGCGGTCGGCCCAGACCACGCGGTCCGCATGCCGCGCCAGCGTGGCCCGCTGGCGCTCTCGCAGGCTGCCCGAGAGGTCGACGATGGTGTAGCGCCGCGGCGCCTGGCCCAGCGCCGTGAGCGCGTCCAGCACCTGCAGCGCGAGCGCGCCGGTGCCGGCGCCGAACTCCCAGACTTCGTCGGTGTGCGTGGCGGCGAGCGCCTGCGCCACCTGGCGCGCCAGGGTGTGGCCGAACAGCGGCGAGAGCTCGGGCGCGGTCACGAAGTCGCTGCCCTGGCCGGCCACGCCCTCGGGCATCTGGCCGAACTTCGGCGTGGCGTTGGCGTAGTAGCCCAGCCCCGGCTCGTACAGGGCGATGGCCATGAAGCGGTCGAAGGGCAGCCAGCCACCGGCCGCGCGGATGGCCTCGGCCACGCGCTCAAGCAGGGCGCTCGTTACACTGCCGGGCTGGTTCACTGTGTCGGTGTTCACACGCCGATTGTCCAGGATCGACCGCCCACCATGTCCGGAACTGCCCCCCCGCCCCCGAACCCCGTCCGCACCGCGCTGGTCACAGGCGCCGGCAAGCGCCTGGGCCGCGAGATCGCCCTCACGCTGGCCCGCGCCGGCTGGAACATCGCGGTGCACTTCCGGCAATCCGCCGCCGACGCCGGGCATACCGCGCGCGACTGCGATGCGCTGACCGGCCGCCCAGGCAGCGCCGCCACCTTCGGCGCCGATCTCGCCGACGAGGCCGCGGTTCGCGCCCTGCTGCCGGCCGTGGTGGCGTACTTCGGCACGGTCGACGCCGTCGTCAACAGCGCCTCGCTGTTCGAGCACGACGACGCGGCCAGCTTCGGTTTTGCCACTATGGAAGCCCACCTGCGCAGCAACACCGGCGCGCCCATCCTGCTGGCCCAGGCGCTGCACGCGCACCTGGCCACGCGCGATGCGGAGGGCGCGGTGGTCAACCTGCTGGACCAGAAGCTCTGGAACCTCAACCCCGACTTCCTGAGCTACACCCTCTCCAAGGCGGCGCTCGAAGCGGCCACCGGCATGCTGGCGCTGGCGCTGGCGCCACGCGTGCGCGTGGTGGGCGTGGCGCCGGGCCTGACGCTCACCAGCCACCTGCTGAGCGATGAGAAATTCCAGACCCTGCACCGCCAGTCGCCGCTGGGCCGCTCGTCCACCCCGGAGGACGTGGCCGCCACCGTGGCCTTTGCGTTGGGCAACCGCTCGGTCACCGGCACCACGCTGCTGGTTGACGGCGGCCAGCACCTGATGCGCTTCGAGCGCGACTTTTCGATGATGTGAGGCGGATGCCCATGAACTCCACGAACCACGCCGGCACCCAGATCCTCACCCTCACCGGGCTGCGCTTCGACGCCAACCTGGGCATCCTGGAGCACGAGAAGACCAGCCCGCAGCCGATCCAGGTGGATGCCGAGCTCAACCAGGGCACCCAGCCTCTGCTGCCGCACGACGACGACATCAGCCACGTGCTGGACTACCGCAAGGTGCGCCAGATCATCATCGACGAGTGCACCGCCGAACACGTGAACCTGCTGGAGAGCCTGATCGGCAAGCTCACGCGGCGCCTGATGCAGCTGCCTGGCGTGATCGGCGTGCGGGTCAAGATCGCCAAGCTGGAGATCTTCGACGACTGCGAGGTCGCGATCCGCATGGAAAGCGGGCAGTGGTGAGGCGCACGCCGTCCCGGTTATGAAAAAAGAAAGGGCCCCTCGCGGGGCCCTTTTGATGTACAGGCTGGTGCTTCAGGCCACCAGCGACGGCATCACTTGAAGTTGTACTGGACGCCGACGCCCAGGTACATCAGCTCTTTCCACGAACGCGCTTCGTCCGAGCTCTTCTTCAGGAACACATCGAAGTCGCTGCGCAGGGACAGGTTCTTGGAGAAGGCGTGGGTCAGGCCCAGGCCCAGGGTCGGGCGGGTCTGCGTGCCTTCGACGGCGTCGGTGTGCTTCACACGGGCCACGCCGGCCTTGCCGAACAGGCGGGTGGCTTCACCCAGGTCGGTGCCGACGGTGCCACGCAGGCCCAGGGCGCTGACCTTGGACTCCAGGCCGTTCTCGAAGTTGTGGCTGCTGCCGAACTGTGCAAAGGCTTCCGCACCCCAGAGCTTGTTGAACTGGTAGCCGGCGCCCAGTTGCAGGGCGGGCTTGGTGTCGTGGTCGTTGTGCTGGGCGATGCCGTCGATCGGGCCGTTGCCGATCAGGTCGCGCTGGGCGCCCAGGGTGCCGAAGACGTACGGGAAGGCCACGACTTCAGCGGCCTTGGGCACCACCGGTGCAGGTGCGGGCACCGGAGCGGGCGCCGGCGCGGCCGCCACCGGGGCGGGGGCGGGTGCAGCAGCAGGCACCGGGGCCGGAGCGGCCACCGGGGTCGGGCGCGGCAGCAGGTCGGAGAAGTGGTTGTCGCACTGGCGCATGGTCACGCGCACGATCTTGCCGCTGGCGTCCTTGTACGCGTTGACTTCCATGGTCGGGCTGAACGGGATCCACTTGCCCTGCAACGCCTTGCTCACGCCGCCGCGGCCGCGGGCCGTGGCCACACCCTTGTCGCAGGCGCCCTTGGCGTAGCTGGGGCTCAGGTCCTTGAGCAGCATCGGCGACACCGAGGCCTCACCGGCGCGCAGCTTGGGCTTCTGCTTGGTCTGGGGCTTGTAGAACTTGGCCGTGCCGCCCTGGATGGCGGCGTCGCAGGCCTCGGGCGTGGCGTAGCCGGTGTTGCCGTCGCGGTCGGTGGTCATGCCGGCGGTCTGGGCGGCGGCGACAGAAGAAACGGTGACCAGGGCGGCGGCCAGGGCCACCCGCTGAAGAGCAAAAGACATCAGAAGACTCCAAATAAAATCGTGGATTCCCGCAACGATCGGACCACCAGTCCGAAGCGGGTTGGGCGGCGCATTGTGCACTGCCCACCCAGACCGAAAGTGTATCTTTCGGCCTACATCGACCCGTGATCGGCCTGCGAGCTGCGGCTTTTCACGTTCAACTTGTGCATTGCAACATACAACAGGACGTCCCTGTGCGTTTCGCGCAACGCCGCCCTGGCCCGAGGCCCGACCCATGACCCCCGAAAAACTCGCCTTCGAAAACCAGAAACTCGAAAAGCGCCTGTGCCGCGAAGTCGGCCGCGCCATCGTGGACTACAACATGATCGGGGAAGGCGACCGTGTCATGGTCTGCCTCTCGGGCGGCAAGGACAGCTACGGCCTGCTCGACATCCTCATGAAGCTGCAGAAGCGTGCCCCGGTGAACTTCGAGCTGATCGCGGTCAACCTCGACCAGAAACAGCCGGGCTTTCCGGCCCACATCCTGCCCGAATACCTGTCCAAACTCGGTATCAAGTTTCACATCGAGACACAAGATACTTACTCGATCGTCAAGGAAAAGATCGAACCGGGCAAAACCATGTGCAGCCTGTGCAGCCGGCTGCGCCGCGGCATCCTCTACCGGGTGGCGCGTGAGCTGGGCGCGACCAAGATCGCGCTGGGCCACCACCGCGACGACATGCTGCAGACCCTGTTCCTGAACATGTTCTTCGGCGGCAAGCTCAAGGGCATGCCCGCCAAGCTGGTCAGCGACAACGGCGAGTTCATGGTGATCCGCCCGCTGGCCTACGTGCCTGAGAAGGACCTGATCCGCTGGGCCGAACACCGGCAGTTCCCCATCATCCCCTGCACCCTCTGCGGCAGCCAGGAGAACCTGCAGCGCAAGCAGGTGGGCAACCTGCTGCGTGACTGGGACAAGCAGTTCCCCGGCCGGCTGGAGAACATGCTGCACGCCCTGCAGAACGTGGTGCCCAGCCACCTGATGGACCGCTCGCTCTACCCCTTCCAGACCCTGCAGACCACTGGAGCGCCGGTGGAGGACGGCGACCTAGCCTTCGACGAGGAGCCACTGGTGGCACCCGCACCCGCCGCCGACGCGGACGCCGAAGAAGTGAACGTCCGGCCCCGTGCGACGGTCATACCGATTGCCGCCACCACCTGATGTGGGTGCCTAGCCAGGCGTCCAACCCGCCGGAGGAACCATGACCCGCCTTGCCCTCGCCCTGCTGACCACCCTCGCCCTGGCCGGCTGCGCCGGCACCTACCGCGTGGACAACGCGGTGCAGAGCTACGCGCACTGGTCGGCCGACATCCCCACCGGCGCCCAGGCTCCGGCCGCCGTGCCCCAGGCGCCACAGACCTACCGCTTCGAGCGCCTGCCCTCGCAGCGGGAGGGAGGGTCCGCCGAAGACCAGAACCGGCTGGAAGCCTGGACCCGGACCGTGCTGGAAACACACGGCTGGAGCGTCGCCGAGGCGCCGGCCAACGCCCCCTGGCGGGTGCAGGTCACGGCCACCACCGTGCGCAACGCCCGCAGCCCCTGGGACGACCCATGGCCCAGCTGGCGCTTCCGGGGGCAGGTCGTGGCCGGCAATGGCTATTTCTACTGGTCGCCAATGTTCGTGATGCCGATGGACATGCCCTGGTACGAGCGCAAGGTGACCGTGGTGGTCCGCGATGCAGCATCGGGCCGTGTGGTCTACGAAACCCAGGCCGGCCACGACGGCCGCTGGAACAGCACCCCGGCGCTCTGGCAGGCCATGCTGCAGGCGGCGCTGAACGGCTTCCCGGTACCGCCTTCCGGACCCCGGCAGGTCGACATCGACCTGCCGCGCTGAGCCCGGCCGGCGCCTTCAGCGCGGCGGCGCCTCCATCAACGCGCGCACCGCATCGGCCAGCGCATCCATGCTGTCCTGCTTGCCCAACACATCGGACACCCCGGCCGCGGCCGCGGCATCTAGCAGCGCCTCGTTCACATGCCCCGAGACGATGGCGATGCGCAACCCGGGCCGCAGCGCATGCACCGCCTGCGCCAGTTCCACACCGCTCATGCCCGGCATGTTGTGGTCGGTCACGCACAGGTCCACCGGCTCCCGGCTGACGCGGAACCAGGCCAGGGCCTCCTCGCCCGACAGGAAGGTGCTGACCCGGTACCCCTGCTTGCGCAGCAGCCGGCCGGCCAGGAACACCAGCGCTTCGTAATCGTCCACGTAGACGATGTGCCGCCCCGGCGGCGCGGGAACGGCCGGTGGCGGTGCGGCGGGTGCAGGCACCTCGGCGTCCGCGGCACCCGAGGCCAGCGGCAGGTAGACATCGAACCGGGTGCCTTCGCCCGGCGTGCTGTGCAGCGTGATCGCCCCCTGGTGCGCCTTGACGATGCCGTGCACCACCGACAGCCCCAGACCGGTTCCACTGCCCGGCGCCTTGGTGGTGAAGAAAGGCTCGAACACGCGCTGCTGCGTCGCCTCGTCCATGCCCGGGCCGTTGTCGGCCACGCTCAGCAGGACATAGGCGCCGGGCGGCAGGTGGCCCAGCCGCAGGGCCTGCGCCGCGTCCAGTTCCACCTCGTCCAGCCCCACGGTGATGTCGCCCGGCCGCTGGTCCAGCGCCTGCCAGGCATTGGTGCACAGGTTCATCAGCACCTGCTGCACCTGCGTGGCGTCGGCCAGCACCGGCAGCGGCGACGTGGCCAGACGGGCGTTCAGCCGCACGCCCGCGGGCAGCAGCGAGCGCATCAGCCGCAGCGCCTCGTTCACCAGCGGCTTCAGCGGCTGGCGCTGCAACTCCTGCGTCTGGCGCCGGCTGAAGGCCAGGATCTGCTGCACCAGCTGGCGCGCGCGGATGGCGGCACGGTGGATCTCGGCCAGGCTTTCCTGGGCGGCGTGGTCCGGCCCCACATCTTCGCGCGCCAGGGCCAGGTTGCCGAGGATGGCGGCCAGCAGGTTGTTGAAGTCGTGCGCCACGCCGCCGGCCAGGGTGCCGATGGCCTCCATCTTCTGCGACTCGCGCAACTGCGTTTCCAGCGCCCGCTGCTGCGCCTCGGCCTGCTTGAGTTCGGTGATGTCCGTGTGCGTGCCCACCATGCGCAGCGGCCGGCCATCGGCGTCGCGTGCGATCACCATGCCGCGCGACAGCACCCACTTCCACGACCCGTCCTTGCAGCGGATGCGGTGTTCGTTGCGGTAGAGGGCGGTGCGGCCGTCGAAGTGCGCCTGGCGGTCGGCCTGCATCTGGTCCACATCGTCCGGGTGGGTCCGCCCGTCCAGCTCCTGCGCGCGCGGCATCAGTTCCTCGTCGGTGTAGCCGTACATGGCCTTGATGCGCGGCGACACGTATTCGTCGCCGGTCACGAGGTTCCAGTCCCACACGCCGTCCCCGGCGCTGTCCAGCGCCAGCTTCCAGAGCGCCTCACTGTCACGCAGCGCCAGCTCGACCTGCATGCGCTCGCTGATGTCCTCGACCGTGCCTTCGTAATAGAGCAGCCGCCCCTGCGGGTCGTACACCCCGTGGGCGTTCTCGTTCACCCAGCGGTGCTGCCGGTCGCGGTGGCGCACCACCTCGGAGACGAAGCCGCGCACGAAGCCGTCGCGCACGAGTTGCGCCTGGAACTCGGCCCGGCGGCCGGGCTGCACGTACCAGTCGCTGCCGACCCGGTTCACGTCGTCCAGCATGGCCTGCTCGTCGCTGTAGCCGTTGAGCTGCACCAGCGCCGGATTGGCGCGCAGCATCACGCCGTCCCTGGAGCTGCGGTAGGCGCCGATGGGCAGGAACTGGAACAGCGACGAGAAGTCCGCCACGCGGGCGTCGTGGTGTTCGGGCATCGCGTTATTGTGTCGCGTCGTCCTCCGGACCGGCCCATCGACCATCCGGTGGTCAGACCGTCCGTCCGGCGCTACAGTGACCGTTTTCTCACCCTGGGGCTTTTTCTTGCACGTCACCCGCATCATCGCCGTGCGCCATGGCGAAACCGCCTGGAACCGCGACACCCGCATCCAGGGCCACACCGACATCGCGCTGTCCGACAAGGGCTGCTGGCAGGCCGAGCGCCTGGCCCAGGCCCTGTGCGACGAACCCATCGCCGCGTTCTACGCCAGCGACCTCTCGCGCGCCTTCGACACCGCCAGCACCACGGCCCGTGCCCACGGCAAATCGGTGCAGACCCACAAGGGCCTGCGCGAGCGCGCCTTCGGCCGATTCGAGGGCCTGACCTGGGCCGAGATCGAGGCCCACCACCCGGAGGACGCACTGGCCTGGCGCAAGCGCGTGCCCGACTTCGCGCCACCGGGCGGCGAGTCGCTGCTGCAGCTGCGCGAACGCGTGGTCGCCGCCGTCGACGAGATCGCCGCGCGCCACCCCGGCGAACAACTGATGCTGGTGGCCCACGGCGGCGTGCTGGACATCCTCTACCGTGCGGCCACACGGCTGGAGCTGCAGGCGCCGCGCAGCTGGGACCTGAGCAACACCGCGGTCAACCGCCTGCTCTGGACACCCGAGGGCCTGGGCCTGGTGGGCTGGGCCGACACCGGCCACCTGCAGGACGACGGGGCGCTGGACGAGAGCACCGCCTGAGCCACCGACGCCTGCCATGACACCGAACCAGGTCATCGTGCTCGCCACGCCGGTGTTCCTGCTGCTCATCGCCATCGAGTTCTGGGTCGGGCGACGGCGCAGGCGCAACACCTACGCGCTGGCCGACACATTCAGCAGCATCGGCCTGGGCATGCTCAGCCGCATCGCCGACGTGTTCACGCTCGCGCTGCGCCTGGGCATCTACGTCTGGGTGCAGGACCACGCGGCCCTGTGGCGCAACGACGGTTTCTGGACCTCGCCCGCCGGCTGGCTGCTGGCCCTGGTGTTCTACGACTTCCTCTACTACTGGAACCACCGCCTGGGCCACGAGGTGGGCTTGCTCTGGGCCGCGCACGTGGTGCACCACCAGAGCCAGCACTACAACCTCTCCACCGCGCTGCGCCAGCCCGCCAGCTACGCGCTGCTGGGCTGGGTGTTCTACCTGCCGATGGCGCTGGCCGGCGTGCCGCCGCTGGTGTTCGCCGTGGTCGGGCTGGTGGACCTGCTCTACCAGTTCTGGATTCACACCGAGCAAATCGGCTCGCTCGGCCGCTTTGACCGCTGGTTCGCCTCACCCTCGAACCACCGCGTGCACCACGCGGTCAACGACCGCTACCTGGACAAGAACTACGGCGGCATCCTGATGCTGTGGGACCACCTGTTCGGCAGCTTCGAACCCGAGGACCCGGAAGAACCCTGCGTCTACGGCACGCGCAAGCCGCTGCAGAGCTGGGACCCGGTCTGGGCCAATGCCGAGGTCTATGCGGGGCTGGCCCGCGACAGCGCGCGCACCGGCCGCTGGGGCGACCGGCTGCGCAGCTGGCTCAGGCCCCCCGGCTGGCGAGCGCCCGATGTGGCGGCGCGCTGGCCGTCGCCGGCCTTCGACATTGCCATGGTGCAGCGCTTCGACCCGCCCGCCACCCGCCGCGTGCAGGCGCTGGCGGCGCTGGTGTTCGTGCTGCTGCTCGGCGGCGTCGCCTTCTTCCTATGGACCGCCGACGCGCGCGCCCTGCCCGGCAACCTGGCCTGGGCCGCCGCCCTGCTGGCCGGACTGTGGGCACAGGGCGCGCTGCTGCAGGGCCGCATCGGACCGGGACTGGCGCTCATGGTGCTCAGCGCGGCGGTGGCCACACTCGCCGCCGCGGAAGGCTGGACCGGACTGCACCGGGTGTTCAAGCCGCTGACCATGCTGGTCGTCATCGGTCTGGTGCTGCGCGCAGATGTCCGCCACAAGGGCTGGCTGCTGGCCGCGCTCGCAGGCTCGCTGGCCGGCGACGCCTTCCTGATGTTCGAGGGCTTCTTCATCGCCGGCCTGGCGTCGTTCCTGCTCGCGCACCTGGCCTACATCGCCCGCCTGCGGTCCGACGCGCCCTGGTTCGCAGACCGGCGGGCGCTGGCGGCGGTCGGCGCCGTGGGCCTGGTGATGTACGCCCTGCTCTGGAGCGGGGGGCCCTGGAGCGGCGGGCTGCCGGCGGGCCTGCGGGCGCCGGTGGCAGCCTATGTGCTGGCCATCGCGCTGATGGTGTCGCAGGCGCTGGGGCGGGCCCGCGTGCACACCGACCCGGCGGCCTGGCGCGTGGCCGCAGGCGCCTTGTGCTTCATGCTCAGCGACACCCTGCTGGCGACCGACCGCTTCCTTGTACCGCTGCCGGCGCGCGACCTGCTGGTGCTCTCGACCTACTACGCGGCGCAGGGCCTGATGGTGGCCGGCCTGCTGCCGGCAACGCCGCGTCAGGGCGCGTAGATGCGGGCTTCCAGCCCCAGGGCCCGCACCTTCGCCGCCGCCTGCTCGGCCTCTTCGCGCCGCTCGAAGGGCCCCACCCGCACGCGGGTGAGCGGTCCCCGCGCCGACTCGATCGGATCGTCCAGCACCGGCAGGCCGGCTTCGACCAGCCGCGCCTTGGCGCGCTCGGCGTTGGCCTCTCTGGCGAACATCCCCACGTTGACGCCGAAGCCGCGCGGCCGGGGCCGAAGCACCGGCTCGGGCGCCGCCGGGGTGGGTGCAGCCGCCACAGGTTCGACAGGGGCTTGAACCGGCAGCACGGCGGGCGTTGCCGGCGGTGCCTCGGTGGGCGATGCCACGGGGGGCGACGGCAGGAGCCGTGGCGCTCGCTGCGGCGGTGCGGGCGACTGAACCTGCGCCGCACCCACAGCCGCCGGGCGCCACTGCTGCCCGACCACCCCGGCCAGCAAGGCCACCACCACCAGGACCGCAGCCGCGGCCACCAGACCCGCCACGCGCCAGCCGTACTCGGAACGCTCCAGCCGCTCCACCGCCTCCTGGAAACTGTCGGCCTGCTCGACAGCGGCGGCCACGCGCTCGCGCAGGCCCCGGTGCAGCCAGGCCATGCCCCAGAGCCCGGGCAGCGCGCACCACAACACCAGGGCCGACGCCGTCAGCCCGATCCGGATGCCCGTGGGCACGCCCTCGGCACGCATCCACAGCCAGCCCAGGGCCGCGGCGGCGGCGAGCGCCAGCCCGGCCTGCGCGAGCGCGGCGCCCCACAGCCGCCAGTACACCAGCCAGGCCAGCTGGCCCAGCGCCGCGCGCGTGTTCCAAACCATGGCCGAGCGCCCACGCTCCTCGAAGCGCGCGATGACCGGGAGATAGGCGCTGGCGCCGGCCGGACCCAGCGCCGCGCGGTACAGCGCCGCCGCGCTGGCGGGCAGCCCGGTCGGGTCGTCCTGCCCCGTGTCCACGTCAGCCGGCGTCCTGGAACAGCTGGTCGCCCGAGGCCGGCGGCGCCACGCCCAGGTGCCGATAGGCCGCCAGCGTGGCGGTGCGCCCGCGCGGCGTGCGCTGCAGGTAGCCCTGCTGGATCAGGTAGGGCTCGATCACGTCCTCGATGGTGTCGCGCTCTTCGCCGATGGACGCCGCGATGTTGTCCAGCCCCACCGGGCCGCCGTCGAAGCGGTGGATCACGGCTTCAAGCAGCTTGCGGTCCATCAGGTCGAAGCCCTGGGGATCGACGTCGAGCATGGTCAGCGCGCGGCCGGCGATGTCGGCCGTGATCCGACCGTCGCCCTTCACATCCGCGAAGTCGCGCACGCGGCGCAGCAGGCGGTTGGCGATGCGGGGCGTGCCGCGCGAGCGGCGCGCAATTTCAAACGAGCCGGCGGCGTCGATGGGTGCGTTCAGCAGGCCGGCGCTGCGCGTGACGATGCGCGAGAGCTCCTCGGCGGTGTAGAACTCCAGCCGCGCCACGATGCCGAAACGGTCGCGCAACGGGTTGGTCAGCATGCCCGCACGCGTGGTGGCGCCGACCAGGGTGAAGGGCTGCAGGTCCAGCTTGATGCTGCGCGCCGCCGGGCCCTCGCCGATCATGATGTCGATCTGGTAGTCCTCCAGCGCGGGGTAGAGGATCTCTTCAACGACGGGCGAGAGCCGGTGGATCTCGTCGATGAACAGCACGTCGTTGGGTTCGAGGTTGGTCAGCAGCGCCGCCAGGTCCTTGGGTTTTTCCAGCACCGGGCCGCTGGTCTGGCGCAGGTTCACGCCCAGCTCCTGCGCAATGATGTGGCTCAGCGTGGTCTTGCCGAGGCCGGGCGGGCCGAACAGCAGCACATGGTCCAGCGCCTCGGCGCGCTTCCTGGCGGCGCCGATGAAGATCTCCAGTTGCTCGCGCACCTTCATCTGGCCCACGTATTCGTCCAGCAGCTTGGGGCGCAGGGCGCGCTCGATCGCTTCTTCCTTGGGCGAAAAAGTGGTGGCGGAAACGACCCGCGGAGCGGGGGCGAAATCGTCGGTCTGGATGCTCACGGAGCCGACTATACAGGCCCATTTCCGGGGCGTTGCTCAAGTCGGGAGCGCCGCCTGCCGATACCCGGAAGACCCCCGTTTTTCGCCGCCACCCGACCATGAACCGCACCGCCGCCCACCGCCCAGCGACCCCGACGCTGATCCGGACCGCCCTCGCTTCGGCACTGGTCATGGCAGCGGCCTGGTGCCTGACGGCACCGGGCACGGCCCGGGCCTCCGATGCTCCCAGCCACTCCGCGCCGCCGCCGGCTCCCATCGCGATGCCGGTGGGCACGGCCAAACCCGGCGCCCAGCCCCGGAACTCCGCGGCGACCCCGGCCGGCGCAACGGTCGCCGAGTCCCGCTCCGACCCGCAGGCGGTCGCCGCCAAGATCCAGGCGGTGCTGGACAAGCACCGCGGCACCGAGGTCGCACCGCCCGCCAACCACCAGACCGCCGACCGGGTGGCCAAGGCCATCCGCAACGGCCACGCCGCGCCCGAGGCCCACGGCAGCCCCGCGTCCAAGGGGCACGACCCGCACTGGTCCTACGAGGGCGCCTACGGCCCCGAGCACTGGGCCCGCGTGAAACCCGAGTTCAACGTCTGCGCCATCGGCAAGCGACAGTCGCCCGTGCACATCCAGGAGACCACGACGCTGCAGGGCCCGGCCGAACCGCTGCAGTTCGACTACCGCCCCAGCGGCGGCAGCGTGGTGAACAACGGCCACACCATCCAGGTCGATCTGGAGCCGGGCAACACCCTGAGCGTGCGCGGCACCACCTACGAGTTGCTGCAGTTCCACTTCCACCACCCGTCGGAAGAGCGGGTCAACCACCGCAGCTTCGCCATGGTCGCGCACCTGGTGCACAAGAACCACGAAGGCCAGCTGGCGGTGGTGGCGGTGCTGATCGACCCTGGCGAGGCCAACGGGCTGATCCACAAGGTGTGGACCCACATGCCGCTGGACAGCGGCGACCGGGTGCGTCTGCCCGCGGGCCTGATCGACCTGCGCGAGCTGCTGCCCGCCGACCAGCGCTACTACCAGTTCATGGGCTCACTCACCACGCCGCCCTGCACCGAAGGCGTGCTGTGGAACGTGCTCAAGACCCCGGTGACCGTGAGCCGGGAGCAGCTCAAGCTGTTCTCGCAGATTTTCCCGAACAACGCCCGCCCGGTGCAGGCGCTCAACGGGCGGATCGTGCGCGAGGCGCAGTGATCACTTCGCCAGCGACTTCAGCGCCAGCTTGATGCCCTCGCTCACGCCTACGCCGGCCGGCAGCGCCTTGAGCGCCGCCGCGGCGTCCTTCTCGTTGTAGCCCAGGGCCATCAGCGCCTGCTGGATGTCGCTGGCCGCGTCGCCCACGGCGGCGGCTGCGCCCGGCAGCGGCAGGTCGGCGCCCAGCTTGCCCTTGAGTTCGAGCAGCAGGCGCTCGGCGGTCTTCTTGCCGATGCCCGGCACCTTGACGATGCGACCTGCCTCCTGCGCCGTCACCGCCTGTGCCAGCTCGGCGACGGACAGGCCCGAGAGCACCGAGAGTGCGGTGCGCGGACCGATACCGCTGATCTTGATGAGCTGGCGGAAGGCCTCGCGCTCGGCCGCGCTGCCGAAGCCGTAGAGGATCTGCGCGTCCTCGCGCACCACGAAGTGCGTCAGCAGCGACACCTTCTCGCCCGCCGCCGGCAGGTTGTAGAAGGTGCTCATGGGCACGTCGACCTCGTAACCGACCCCGTGGCAGTCGATCAGGATCTGGGGCGGATTCTTTTCCAGCAACGTGCCGGTCAGCTTGCCTATCATTGAGGGCCTTTCACCAATCAGCCCGGGATTATCTGTTTTGATCCTCCGCCACACCTTCTCGCCGCCCGACAACACCCGCATGGCTCACCTGTGCGGCCCGATGGACAGCCACATCCGCAGCATCGAGGCGGCGCTGCAGGTCAAGGTCGCGCACCGCTTCGAGCAGTTCCGCATCGAAGGCCCCAAGGCCAAGGCCAACCAGGCGCTGGAGGTGCTGCAGGCGCTGTACGAGATGGCGAAAAAGCCCATCCCCGAAGAAAAGGTGCAGCTCATGCTGGCCGGCGACACGGCGCTGCCGCCCGGCGGCGACGAGGCCACCGCAATGCAGACGCGCCGCGGCGAGGTGCGCGGGCGCACGCCCAACCAGGCGCGCTACCTGGACAACATGGCCACGCACGACATCACCTTCGGCATCGGCCCGGCCGGCACCGGCAAGACCTACCTGGCGGTGGCCTGCGCGGTGGACGCGCTGGAGCGCAGCGCGGTACAGAAGATCGTGCTGACGCGCCCGGCCGTCGAGGCCGGCGAGAAGCTGGGCTTCCTGCCCGGCGACCTGGGCCAGAAGGTCGACCCCTACCTGCGCCCGCTGTACGACGCGCTGTACGACCTGATGGGCTTCGACAAGGTGCAGAAGGCCTTCGAGCGCCAGCAGATCGAGATCGCGCCGCTGGCCTTCATGCGCGGGCGCACGCTCAACCACGCGTTCGTGATCCTTGACGAAGCGCAGAACACGACCGTGGAACAGATGAAGATGTTCCTCACCCGCATCGGCTTCGGCAGCAAGGCCGTGGTCACCGGCGACGTGAGCCAGATCGACCTGCCGGTGACGCAGTTGTCCGGTCTGATCGATGCCGAGCGCGTGCTCAAGCGCGTGACCGGCATCGCCTTCAACCGCCTGACCAGCGCCGACGTGGTGCGCCACCCGCTGGTCGCCCGCATCGTCGACGCCTACGAGGCGCGCAGCCCCGGCGTGGCCGAGGCCCCGCGCGGCAGCCGCCGCAAATCCAGCTGACCGACTGCCCGACGCACCGACCATGGCCCTGCCTTCGCTTTCGCTTTCCCTGCAGTTCGGCGACCTGAAAGACGCCGCCCGCCACCGCGCCGCGCTGCCGCGCCACACCGTGATCCGCTGCATCCGCCATGCTCTCGAAGCCGACGCCGAGATCACCGTGCGCATCGTCGACGCCGACGAGGGCCAGGCGCTCAACCGCGAATACCGCGGCAAGGACTACGCGACCAACGTGCTGACCTTCGACTACGCCACCGAGCCGGTGGTGATGGCCGACCTGGTGCTGTGCGCGCCGGTGGTGGCGCGCGAGGCGAAGGAACAGAAGAAGACCCTGGCCGCGCACTACGCGCACCTGCTGGTGCACGGCACCCTGCACGCGCAGGGCTGGGACCACGAGACCGGCGAGGAAGACGCCGAGGCGATGGAAGCGCGCGAGATTCAGATCCTCGCCGGGCTGGGCATCAAGAACCCGTACTGATCAGCGGACACACTGCCCCTCGATCTCCACCAGCAGATCGGCGCGGCACACATCGGCCAGCACATAGGTCACCGGCGCGGCGCCCAGGCGCTGCGCGACCACCTCGCGCACGGTGGCCAGGTCGGCCGGGTGGCGCACATAGGCCCGGTAGCCCAGGTCGCCCAACGCGAACGCGCCGCTGCGGGACTTCAATGACGCCTCGGCCAGCACCGCCGCGATGTTGGCCAGGCTCTCGGCCGTCTGCGCCCGCACGTCGCCCCGGTGCACGGTCTCGTGCCCGACGATGCTGGCGGTGCCCGAGACGAACAGGATTTCCTGCCCCGGCGGGTGCACCAGCGCGGCGCGCGAAAAGGTCGGGCTGCGCGGACCGTAGCGGTCCGGATAGAGGAAGGCGCTGACCTGGCGCGGGTTCTCGACCGGCACGATGGGCGTCGGCCCGGCCAGGAAGGCCACCGTCAGCGGACCGGACGCCACGCCCAGCGCGCAGGCCGCCGGCACGCGCCCCACCACGCTGCGCGCCCCGGCCTCGAAGGCATCGCCGCGGCCGATGTTGAACTGGCGGTAGCGCTCCAGCCCGTCGGACTCGCCGTTGATGTCCGCCATGTAGTTCCACAGCCGCCAGAGGTGCGGCAGGCCCTGGGCATCGAGCAGCTGGAAGATGCGCGCGTAGATATCGAAGGCCGCCTGCTGCAGGGCGCTGCGGCCGGGCTCGGGAACCACGCCAGCCTCCTGCACATCAATCACCCCGAACAGCAGGTCGCCGCTGCGGCGCCACACCACCCCCTCATGCTCGCCGGTCAACACCGGCGCACCGTCCGGCAGCAGCCAGCACTCCCGCAGCGCCTCGCCACCGTCCAGCACCGGGGTGGGCAGGTGCTGCAGCGGCCAGTCCACCGCGGGCGGCGACGCGGCGCCGACGTGAAAGCCGCCGAGCACCTGCCCGGGCGGCAACGAAGAAAAGGAACGGAGGCTCAGGAGCGACAGGCTCATGCGGTCAACAGCGAAAGAAACAGGAAGAACGCGCTCAGTGCATGCGCATCGGGATGGTGACCGGGCCGTCGTTGACCAGGTGCACCTGCATGTCGGCGCCGAAGCGCCCGGTGGCGACCAGCGGGTGCTGCGCCCGCGCCAGCCCGACGAAACGGTCGTACAGCGCCTCGCCCAGGGCCGGTGGCGCTGCGCCGGTGAAGCCCGGCCGGTTGCCGCCGCTGGTGTCGGCCGCCAGGGTGAACTGGCTGACGATCAGCAGGCCGCCGCCCTCGTCCTGCACGCTGCGGTTCATCTTGCCGGCCTCGTCGGCAAAGATGCGCAGCTTCAGGATCTTGGCCAGCAGTTTCTGCGCCACGGCCTCGGTGTCGTCGGGTTCGGCACAGACCAGCACCAGCAGGCCGGCGCCGATCTGCCCGACCGTCTCGCCAGCGATGTCGACGCGGGCCTGGCTCACCCGTTGCAGCAGCGCGATCATTTCAGGTCCGCCTCATCGTAGAAATGCGCCTCCACGTCCGAGGGCAGCAGCTGGATGCTGGCGCGCAGCCCCGGCACCGCGCTCATCAGCGCCTGTTCCACGCTGGTGCGCACCGCAGCCGCACGGCCCAGGGTCCAGGCCGCGGGCATGTGCATGTGCAGGTCCACGAAGCGCCGCTGGCCCGCCTTGCGGGTGCTGACGTGATCGAAGCGGATGATCTGCGTGTCGCCGCGCATGTGGGCAAAGCCGGCCAGGGTCTGTTCGATGGTGGCCAGCACCTCGGGCTCGACCGCCTCGTCCATCAGGCCCTGGGTCGAGCGCCAGATCAGGTGGAAGCCCTCCTTGAGGATGTTCAACGCCACGCCGATGGCCACCACCGGGTCCAGCCACATCCAGCCCGTGAGCTGCACCAGCGCGATGCCCGTCACCACGCCGGCCGAGGTCCAGACGTCGGTCACCAGGTGTTTGCCGTCGGCCTCCAGCGCAATCGAGCGGTGCTCCTTCGCCGCGCGGAACATCACCCAGGCCAGCAGGCCGTTGAGCGCCGAACTGGCCACCGACAGCGCCAGCCCCCAGCCCACCTGCTCCAGCGGCTGCGGGTCGAGCAGGCGCTGACCGGCGGTCCAGACAATGCCCAGCGCCGCGACGATGATCAGGATGCCCTCGAAGCCCGAGGAGAAGTACTCGGCCTTGTGGTGGCCGTACGGGTGGTCGTCGTCGGCCGGACGCGCGGCGATGGTGACCATGACCAGGCCGAACACCGCGCTGGCCAGGTTCACCAGCGACTCCATGGCGTCCGACAGCAGGCCGACCGAGTCGGTGACCCACCAGGCCAGGGTTTTGAGGGTGATGGTGATGACGGCCACCACCACCGACGCCATGAGCAGGCGGCGGGGTGTGAGCCAGGATGAAACAGAAGGACTCATGGTCCGATTGTCGCCCGGCGATCTGGTGAAACTTTGGCGCCTGAAGCGTGTAATTTTGTAACCACCCGGTATCCATTCGGTGCCAGAATGACCCGGGAGCGAGACAAGCATGAACCACCCCACCCCCGCTGACGACACGTTCTGGATCGGTCCCACCGACGCCTGGCTGCTGGCCGAGGGCAGGCACCTGCGGCCCTGGCAGAAGCTGGGCGCCCACCCCACCACACTGGAGGGCCAGAGCGGTGTGGCTTTCGCGGTGTGGGCACCGGCCGCGCGCTGGGTCGGGCTCAGCGGCGACTTCAACGGCTGGCAGCCGCAAGGCATGCGCCACCGGCCCGAGTGCGGTGTGTGGGAACTGTTCGTGCCCGGCGCGGGCGTGGGGGCCTGGTACAAGTTCCAGGTCGAAGGGGCCGACGGCCGCACCGTGATGAAGACCGACCCCTATGCGCGCGAGACCGAGCTGCCGCCCGGCAACGCGGCCCGGGTCTGCGAGCCGCTGCGCAGCGCCCCCGCCCCGTCCGGCCCGCACCAGAGGCCGCCCGTGCCGATGGCGATCTACGAGGTGCACGCCGGCTCGTGGAAGCGCCCCGGCGGCCGGGACGTGATGCCCACCTGGGACGACCTGGCGCAGCACCTCGTGCCCTACGCCACCAGCCTGGGCTTCACCCACCTGGAGCTGCTGCCGGTCAGCGAACACCCCTTCTACGCCTCCTGGGGCTACCAGCCCACCGGCCTGTACGCACCCACCGCGCGCTACGGCCGGCCCGACGGCTTCCGGCGCTTCGTCGACGCGGCCCACGCCGCCGACCTGAAGATCATCCTCGACTGGGTGCCGGCCCACTTCCCGGCCGACGAACACGCGCTGGCCCGCTTCGACGGCACCGCGCTGTACGAACACGCCGACCCGCGCGAGGGCTTCCACCGCGACTGGAACACCCTGATCTACAACTTCGGCCGCCACGAGGTGAAGAACTTCCTGGTCGGCAATGCGCTGTACTGGATCGAGCAGTACGGCATCGACGGGCTGCGCGTGGACGCGGTCGCCTCCATGCTCTACCGCGACTACAGCCGTCCTGCGGGCGAGTGGGTGCCCAACAAGGACGGCGGGCGCGAGAACTACGAGGCCATCGCCTTCCTGCGCGAGGTGCACGAGGTGCTGCAGCGCGAGGCGCCGCAGGCCATGACCGTCGCCGAGGAGTCGACCGCCTTCCCGCAGGTCACCGGCGCGGTGCAGCACGGCGGCCTGGGCTTCGACCACAAGTGGAACATGGGCTGGATGCACGACACCCTGGCCTACATGTCGCAGGACCCGGTGCACCGGCGCTGGCACCACCACAAGATGAGCTTCGCGATGATGTACGCCTACAGCGAAGACTACGTGCTGCCGCTCTCTCACGACGAGGTGGTGCATGGCAAGGGCTCGCTGCTGGGCAAGATGAGCGGCGACCCCTGGCAGAAGCTGGCCAACCTGCGCGCCCTGTACGCCTGGATGTACGCGCACCCGGGCAAGAAGCTGCTGTTCATGGGCGCCGAGCTGGCCCAGCCCACCGAGTGGAACCACGACGCCGAGCTGCCCTGGCACCTGCTGGAGCAGCCGGCCCACGCCGGCGTGCAGAACCTGGTGCACGACCTCAACATGCTCTACCGCCAGCAGCCGGCGCTGCACGCCCGCGACACCGACCCCGACAGCTTCCGCTGGCTGGTGGTGGACGACGCCGACCAGTCGGTGCTGGCCTTCGTGCGCTTTGGGCGCGCGCTGGAAGACACCCTGGTCGCGGTGGCCAACTTCACGCCGGTGGTGCGGCACGACTACCGCGTCGGCCTGCCGCACGACGGCGCCTGGACCGAGCGCCTGAACACGGATTCGAGCCACTACGGTGGCGGCAATGTCGGCAACCACGGGCGGGTGCAGGCGCAGCCGCAGCCGATGCACGGCCAGGGCTGGTCGGCGCCGCTGACCCTGCCGCCGCTGGGCGTCCTTTGGCTACAACCAGAGAAAACATGACACATCCGGCCGCACCGGCGCTCGGCGCGCACCTGGCCTGCGAACACGGCCAGGACGGTGTGCGTTTTGCCGTCTGGGCGCCCGAGGCCACGGCGGTGGAGCTGCAGTTGTTCGGACCGGACCGCACATCCACCGGCGTGCTGCCGCTGGACGCGGCGGGCGATGGCCTCTGGTCGCGGTTTGTGCCCGGCCTCGGCGCCGGCCAGGCCTACGGCCTGCGCGCCCACGGCCCCTGGAACCCCGAGACCGGGCATCGCTTCAACCCGGCCCGGTTGCTGATGGACCCCTGGGCGCCCGGCTTCGTGGGCGACACCGCCCGGCTGGCGCTGCAGACCGGCCACGCAGTGGCCAATCCGCTCCAGCCGGTGCAGGCCTGGGCGCAGCACCGACCCGAGCTGGCGGACAACGCCACGGCCATGCCGCGCTGCCTGGTGGTCGACAGCGCGGCCGAACTGGCGGCGGGTGCCGCGATCACCCCCGGTCCCGGCACCGCGCCCGACCGCGTCGTGCTCTACGAGGCCCATGTGAAGGCGCTGACCCGGCGGCACCCCGAAATCCCGCCTGCGCAGCGCGGCACCTACGCCGGCCTGGCCCACCCGGCGATGCGGGACCACCTGCGCCGCCTGGGCGTGACCACGGTCTGCCTGCTGCCGGTGCACGCCTTCATCAGCGAGCGCCACCTGCTCGCGCGTGGCCTCACCAACCACTGGGGCTACAACACACTCAACGCCTTCGCGCCGCACGCCGGCTACGCCGCGTGCACCGCCGGGCGCGACCCCGTGGACGCCGACGAGGCGCAGGCGGTGCGCGACGAGTTCCGCGCCATGGTGGATGCGCTGCACCGCGCCGGCATCGAGGTGGTGCTGGACGTGGTGTTCAACCACACGGCCGAGAGCGACCTCGACGGCCCCACGCTCTCGTGGCGCGGCCTGGGCCAGAACCACTGGTACGCCATGGGCGAGCGCGGCGTGCCGCACAACTTCAGCGGCACCGGCAACAGCCTGAACGTGGGCGAGCCGCGGGTGGTGCAGTGGGTCATGGACAGCCTGCGCTGGTGGGTGCAGGCCTTCGGCGTCGACGGCTTCCGTTTTGATCTGGCGGTGTCGCTGGGCCGCGTGGCGGCGCAGGGCCATCGCTTCGACCGCCACGCACCGCTGCTGACCGCGATGCAGCAGGACCCGCTGCTGCGCAGCGTGCGCCTGATCGCCGAACCCTGGGACATCGGCCCCGACGGCCACCGCACCGGCGGCTTCGCGCCCGGCTGGCTGGAATGGAACGATGCCTTCCGCGACGGCGTGCGCGCCTTCTGGCTCGGCCACCCGGCCACGCGCGGCGAACTCGCCACCCGCGTCTGCGGCAGCAGCGACAAGTTCCGCCACAGCGCCCGCACGCCGCTGGCCAGCGTGAACCTGCTGACCGCCCACGACGGCTTCAACCTCGCCGACCTCACCGCCTACGCACGCAAGCACAACCGGGCCAACGGCGAAGACAACCGCGACGGTCATGGCCACAACCTCTCGGCCAACGGCGGCACCGAAGGCCCCACCGACCAGCCGGCCGTGCTGCGGCGGCGCGGTCTCTGGCGCCGCGCGCTGCTGGCCACGCTGTTCTGCGCCCAGGGCACACCGCAGCTGCTGGCCGGCGACGAGATCGGCCACAGCCAGCGCGGCAACAACAACGCCTACTGCCAGGACAACGCCCTGACCTGGCTGGACTGGCCGCACGCCGACCCGGCGCTCGCCGCCTTCGTGGCCGGCCTCACCGCCCTGCGCCGCGCCCACCCGGGCCTGCGGCAGGCGCGCTGGTTCGACGGCAGGCCGCCCGCGGATGGCGCCACACCCGACATCGCCTGGTTCGACACCGACGGCGCGCCGCTGAGCGCCCCCGCCTGGCGCAGCCAGGAGCACCGCACGCTGGCCGCCATCATCACGGTCGGCGAGGGCGGCCAACCCGCGCAGGAATCCCTGCTGGTGGTCTGGCATGCGGGCGAAGCCGCCGAGTTGCAGTTGCCACCAGGGCTCTGGGGGCTGCGGCTGGACAGCGCCCGGGCGCTGGTGGTCGCGGGTCCCGACGCCCCAGATGGCCCCAGTATCGAAGGCCGGCTGCTGCTGAGCGAGCCGACGGTGTGCGTGCTGGTCCGGGCCTTGCATGGCCCGTCGAACCCCACCGACCCCGTTTCATGAACGCCACCATCCACCCCCTGCTCGCGCGCCGCACCAGTGGCGTGCTGCTGCACATCACCAGCCTGCCCGGGCCCCACGGCTGCGGCGACCTTGGCCCCGCCGCGCGCCACTTCGTCGACTGGCTGTCCGCCGCCGGCCAGTCGCTGTGGCAGGTGCTGCCGCTCTCGCCCGCCGGCCCCGGCAACTCGCCCTACCAGAGCGTTTCGGCCTTCGCCGGCAACCCGCTGATGGTCGACCTCGACGACCTGGTGCGCCAGGGCTGGCTGCCCTGGACACCGCGCCAGGGCTTCGACCACCACCGCTGCGACTTCGAGCGCGTCGCCCCCTGGCGCATGGCCTGCCTGCGCAAGGCCTGGAACGGCTTTGCCGAGCGCGCCAGCGACGAGTGCCGCGCCGCCCTGGCCGACTTCTGCGCCGAACACGCGCACTGGCTGGACGACTACGCACTGTTCATGGTGCTGGACGAGCGCTACGGCGGCCCCTGGTCGCGCTGGCCCGCGCCGCTGGCCCGGCGTGAGGCCGCCGCGCTGGACGAGGTGCGCGCGCAGTCGGCCCACGCCCTGGGCTTCTGGCGCTTCGTGCAGTGGCGCTTCTGGGTCCAGTGGCAGGGCCTGCGCGACTATGCGCGCTCGCAAGGTGTGCACATGGTCGGCGACGCCCCGATCTTCGTCGCCCACCACAGCGCCGACGTCTGGGGCCACGCCGAGCAGTTCCTGCTGGACGAGCGGCTGGAGCCGCACGTGGTGGCCGGCGTGCCGCCCGACTACTTCAGCCCCACCGGCCAGCGCTGGGGCAACCCGCTCTACAACTGGGACACCATGGCGCACCACGGCTACCGCTGGTGGAAGGACCGGCTGGCGCACCAGTTCCGGCAGGTCGACATCGTGCGCCTGGACCATTTTCGCGGCTTCGAGTCGCACTGGGAAATTCCCGCCAGCGAACCGACCGCGGTGGCCGGCCAGTGGCAGCCGGGGCCGGGCCTGCGCTTCTTCGACGCCATCACCGACGAGCTCGGTCCGCTGCCCATCATCGCGGAGGACCTGGGCCTGATCACCCCCGAGGTCACTGCGCTGCGCGAGGCCTGCGGCTTCCCGGGCATGCGCATCCTGCAGTTCGCCTTCGGCAGCGGGCCGAAGAACCCCTACCTGCCGCACAACCTGGAGCGCCACGCCGTGGCCTACACCGGCACCCACGACAACGAGACCACCGTCGGCTGGTGGGCCAGCGCGCCGGCCGGCGAGCGCCACGCGGCACTGGACTACCTGGGCCCCTGCATCGCCACCGAACCGCACTGGACCCTGGTGCGCGCGGCCTCGCAGTCGGTGGTCAACACCGTGGTGGTGCCGTTCCAGGACGTGCTCGGCCTGGACACCCGCCACCGCATGAACACCCCCGGCATGGCCACCGGCTGCTGGGAGTGGCGCTTCGAATGGAATCAGGTCAACCACGAGCCGGCCGAACGCCTGGCCGCGATGACCCGCGCTCACGGCCGCTGGCCAGAACACTGAACACCCCTTCACCACAACAACCACCGGAGACACGCATGGACAAAACCTCTCCCCAGCAACTGGCCCGGCGCACCATCGGCCTGGTGCTTGCCGGAGGCCGCGGTTCGAGGCTGAAGGCGCTGACCGACCGGCGCACCAAGCCGGCCGTGTACTTCGGTGGCAAGTTCCGCATCATCGATTTCGCGCTGTCCAACTGCCTGAACTCCGGCGTGCGCCGCATCGGCGTTCTGACCCAGTACAAGTCGCACTCGCTGCTGCGCCACCTGCAACGCGGCTGGAGCTTTCTGCGCAACGAGTTCAACGAGTTCATCGACCTGCTGCCGGCGCAACAGCGCATCGACGAGGACAGCTGGTACCTGGGCACGGCCGACGCGGTCTATCAGAACCTGGACATCCTGCGCGCCCACAACCCCGAGTACATCCTGATCCTGGCCGGCGACCACATCTACAAGATGGACTACGCCGAGCTGATCGCCGACCACGTGGCGCTGGGCAAGAAGTGCACCGTGGCCTGCATCGAGGTGCCGATCGCCGAGGCCAGCGCCTTTGGCGTGATGGCCATCGACCCCATGCGCCAGATCGTCGAGTTCGTCGAGAAGCCCGCCAACCCGCCAGCCATGCCCGGCAAGCCGGAGGTGTCGCTGGCCAGCATGGGCATCTACGTGTTCGACGCCCCGGCGCTGTTCGCCGCGCTGGAGAAGGACGCCGCCACGCCCGGCTCCAGCCGCGACTTCGGCAAGGACGTGATCCCCGCCATGGTGGCCGAGGGCCAGGCCGTGGCGCACCCCTTCGGCATGTCCTGCGTCAAGAGCTCGCCCGAGGCGCCGGCCTACTGGCGCGACGTCGGCACCGTGGAAGCCTACTGGGCCGCCAACCTGGACCTGACCAACACCATCCCCGAGCTGGACATGTACGACCGCGACTGGCCGATCTGGACCTACCAGGAGCAGCTGCCGCCGGCCAAGTTCGTGTTCAACGACGACGGCCGCCGCGGCATGGCGGTGGACTCGCTGGTCTCGGGCGGCTGCATCATCTCGGGCGGCTCGGTGAACCGCTCGGTGCTGTTCTCCAAGGTCCACATCCACTCCTACGCCGAGGTCGACGAGGCGGTGCTGCTGCCCGAGGTCGACGTCGGCCGCGGCTGCAAGCTGCGCAAGGTGGTGATCGACAACGGCTGCGTGATCCCGCCGGGTATGCAGATCGGCTACGACGCCGCCGAGGACGCGAAACGCTTCTACCGCTCGGAAGGCGGCGTGGTGCTGGTGACGCGCGCGATGCTTGAGGCTCTGAAGTGAGCCTGCGCGTCCTCTACGCCTGCTCCGAGGTCTTTCCGCTGCTCAAGACCGGCGGTCTGGCCGACGTGAGCGCGGGCCTGCCGCCAGCCCTGGCAGCGCAGGGCGCCGACGTGCGCCTGCTGCTGCCGGCCTTTCCGTCCATCGTGGCGGGTGTCGTGCCCGAGGGGCCGAGCCTGCTGGTGCCTGGCGGCGACACCGTGGGTCTGCCGCATGGCCTCGGCCCGCGGCCCGGCACCGTGAACGGCCCCACGCCCTGGCTGCGGCGCGGGCACATCGAGGCGTCGGGCCTGCCGGTGTGGCTGCTGCACGCGCCCGGCCTGTACGACCGGCCCGGCAACCCCTACCAGGACGCCAGTGGCAAGCCCTGGCCCGACGCGGCCGAACAGTTCGCCTGGCTGGGCTGGGCCGCCGCTCTGCTGGGCACCGGTCTGGACAGCGGCTGGGTGCCCGACGTGGTGCACGGCCACGACTGGCACACCGGCCTGGCCTTCGCCTACCTCCACCGGCTGGTGGCGGCTGGCCACCGCCGCCCGGCCGGCGTGTTCACCGTGCACAACCTGGCCTACCAGGGCGTGTTCGGCCCGCAGGTGCGCGAGCGCCTCGGCCTGCCCGACGAGCTGTTCCACCTGCACGGCCTGGAATTCCACGGCCAGGTCTCGTTCATGAAAGCCGGCCTGCAGTTCGCCGACGCCATCACCACCGTCAGCCCGACCTACGCGCGCGAGATCACCGGCGCCGAACAGGGCTGTGGCCTGGACGGCGTGCTGCGCGAGCGGCGCGACCGCCTGCACGGCATCCTCAACGGCGTCGACGATGCGGTCTGGGACCCGGCGAACGATGCCCTCGTGCAACCCGGCTTCAGCGCCGACGACCTGCGTGGCAAGGCGGCCGCCAAGGCGCGGCTGCAGCAGCGCCTGGGCCTGGAGACCCGGCCGGATGCGCTGCTGTTCTGCGTCGTCAGCCGCCTGACCGAGCAGAAGGGCCTGCACCTGCTGCCCGGCGTGGTCGACGAGCTGGTGCGCCGCGGCGGCCAGCTGGCCGTGCTCGGAGCGGGCGACCCGCTGATCGAGCAGGCGCTGCAGCACGCGGCGCAACGCCACCCGGGCGCGGTCGGCCTGCACATCGGCTACGACGAGGGCCTGGCCCACACCGTCATCGCCGGCAGCGACGTGATCCTCGTGCCCTCGCGCTTCGAACCCTGCGGCCTGACCCAGCTCTACGGCCTGCGCTACGGCACGCTGCCCTTGGTGCGCGCCGTCGGCGGCCTGGTCGACACCGTCACCGACAGCAGCCTGGAAAACATCGATGACGGCCGCGCCAGCGGCTTCGTGTTCCACGAGTTGACTGAAGACGACCTGCTCGCGGCACTGCGCCGCGCCTTCGCCCTGCGGCGCCGCGAGGCCGACTGGCGCGCGGTCCAGCGCCACGCCATGTCGCTGCGCTTCGACTGGGCGCGCGCCGCCACCGACACCCTCAAGGTCTACGCACTGGCCCGTGCCGACGCCACTGGCACGGCATCTGCTTGATCCGACCACCTCCTGCCCTGTACTGCACCGCCATGCCCAACACCCTCCTGACGCCCGCCACGGGCACCGCCACCGCCCCGTTCGAGTACGAACAGCTGGAGAACAGCGTTGCGGCATTGCGCGTGTCCATCGCCAACCGGCTGGTCTACGCCGTCGGCAAGGACCTGCGATCGGCCACCCGCCGCGACTGGCTGTTCGCCCTGTTCCATGCGGTGCGCGACCGCATGATGCACAAGTGGCGCGAGACGCTGGCGGTCTCGCAGGACAGCGACGCCAAGCGCGTCTACTACCTCTCGATGGAGTTCCTGACCGGCCGGGCGCTCACCAACGCCCTGCTCTCGGTCGGCATCTACGACGACGCCAGGGAGGCCTGCACCCAGCTGGGCGCCGACTTCGACGCCCTGATCGACCTGGAGACCGACGCCGGCCTGGGCAACGGCGGCCTGGGTCGGCTGGCCGCCTGTTTCCTCGACTCCATGGCCACGGTCGGCCTGCCCGGCATGGGCTACGGCATCCGCTACGACTTCGGCATGTTCGCGCAGAAGATCGTCGACGGCCGACAGGTCGAGGAACCCGACTACTGGATGGTCAACGGCAACCCCTGGGAATTCATGCGCCCCGAGTTCAGCTACGAGGTGCAGTTCGGCGGCCGTCTGGTGCAGGAGGGGGACCACGTGCGCTGGGTCGACACCGACGACGTGATCGCCACCGCCTACGACACCGGCGTGCCCGGCCACGAACTCACCAGCGTCTCCACGCTGCGCCTGTGGACCGCGCGCGCCACCAGCGGCATCAACCTCGACGCCTTCAACAAGGGCGACTACATGCGCGCAGTGGAGGCCAAGAACGAATCGGAGAACGTCTCGCGCGTGCTCTACCCCGACGACTCCACCGAGCACGGCAAGGAGCTGCGCCTGCGCCAAGAGTATTTCTTCGTCAGCGCCTCGCTGCAGGACATCCTGCGCCGCTACCTCAAGAGCCACGGCAGCTTCGAGCAGCTGGCCGACAAGGTCGCGATCCACCTCAACGACACCCACCCCGCGCTGGCCGTGCCCGAGCTGATGCGCCTGCTGGTGGACGAGTACCAGGTGGAATGGGACGCCGCCTGGGCCCTGTGCCAGCGCATCTTCAGCTACACCAACCACACGCTGATGAGCGAGGCGCTGGAGACCTGGCCGGTGGACCTGATGGGCCGGCTGCTGCCGCGCCACCTGCGCATCATCTACGACCTCAACGCCCGCTTCCTGGCCGAGGTGCATGACCGCTTTCCCAACGAGAACGACCTGCTGCGCCGCGTCTCCCTGATCGACGAACACGGCCAGCGCCGCGTGCGCATGGCCTACCTCTCGGTGCTGGCCAGCCACAAGATCAACGGCGTCTCGGCCCTGCACAGCGACCTGATGGTCAAGACCATCTTCGCCGACTTCGCGCGCCTGTGGCCCGATCGTTTCAACAACAAGACCAACGGCATCACACCGCGGCGCTGGCTCTCGCAGGCCAACCGGCCGCTGTCGGCGCTGATCGACGCACGCATCGGCACCACCTGGCGCCGCAACCTGGACGAGCTGGAACAGCTGCGGCCGCTGGCCGACGACGCGGAGTTCCAGAGCGCCTTCCGCCTGGCCAAGACGCAGAACAAGAAGCGGCTGGCCGAGCGCATCGCGCAGGAGACCGGCATCGTCGTCAGCACCGACAGCCTGTTCGACGTGCAGATCAAGCGCATGCACGAGTACAAGCGCCAGCTGCTCAACCTGCTGCACGTGGTCACGCGCTACCAGCAGATCCTGGCCCACCCCAACCACAACTGGGTGCCGCGCACGGTGATCTTCGGTGGCAAGGCGGCCTCGGCCTACTACATGGCCAAGCTGGTGATCAAGCTGATCAACGACGTGGCGCGCGTGGTCAACCACGACAAGCGCGTGGGCGACAAGCTCAAGGTGGTGTTCATGCCGAACTACCGCGTCTCGCTGGCCGAGGTGATCATCCCCGCCGCCGACCTGTCGGAGCAGATCTCCACCGCCGGCACCGAGGCCTCGGGCACCGGCAACATGAAGTTCGCGCTCAACGGCGCACTGACCATCGGCACCTGGGACGGCGCCAACATCGAGATCGCCGAGAACGTGGGACTGGAGAACCTCTTCATCTTCGGCCACCGCACCGAGCAGGTCGCGGCCCTGCGCGCCAGCGGCTACAACCCGCGCCGCTACTACGACCACAACTACGACCTGAAGACCACCATCGACCGCATCGCCGAAGGCGCCTTCAGCCCGGAAGAGCCCAACCGCTTCCACGACATCACGCGCACCCTGCTGGAGTCGGACTACTACCTGCTGCTGGCCGACTACGCCGACTACATCGCGACCCAGCAGAAGGTCGACGAGCTCTACCGCCGCCCGAACGAATGGGCGCGGCAGGCGATCCTCAACGTCGCCGGCATGGGCATGTTCTCGTCCGACCGCACGATCCGCGAGTACGCCGACGACATCTGGAAAGTCAAACCCCTCTTCCAGTGACGCGGGCGCAGCCCGCGTGACAGAATCCGCCGCATGCGAACGGACGGCGGATCGGTGTGGTGGTGGGTCGGCGGAACCGTGGTTTCGCTGGCCGGCGCGACGCTGCTGGCCCGCCAGTCCATCGACGAACAGCGCGCGCTGTTCGAGACCGATGCCCGCATCGTGCACCGGCTGCTGAGCCAGCAGGTGGTGCAGCACGACGCCATCCTCGACACCCTGGCCCTGCTGCAACCCGCGCCCGGCGCGCCCGTCAGCGCCGCGCCCGAACAGCGGCTGCCGTCCCTCTATCCCCACATCCTGTCGGTGCAGCGGCGCGAGCGCGGCGCGGCCTGGTCCGACCCCGATCTGGCCGCGGCGGAGCAGCGCTCGGCGCAGGACCGCCGGCCGGCGCTGGCCCGCCCGGATCTGGCCTCGGGCCGCTACCGCCTGGTGCTCGCCGCCCAGCCCACCGCCTACGCGCTGACCATCGACCTGCGCGGCATGGTGCCGTGGTCCGAATGGCCGATGAAGCCCGAAGCCAGCCCGGTGCGCGTGGTGCTGGAGCACGAAGGCCAGCGCGTGGAACTGCAGTCCGGCGATGCGGCGGCTCTGGCCCGCTCGGGCGGCTGGCGCTTCGAATTCCACAAGCACCTGGCCGCCGCCAGCCAGCCCTTCGGCGTGGTGGCCGAACAGCGGCTGGGCTGGTCGCAGCTGCCCTGGGGCCTGATGCTGGCGTGGACCGCCCTGGTCGCGACCGCGCTGACGCTGGGCGCGCAGTGGCAGCGCCAGCGCACCGCACGCCGACGCGCCGAGGAACTGCTGCGACTGGGCCAGGTGGCGCGCCTGAACACCCTGGGCGAACTGGCGGCCGGCATGGCGCACGAGCTCAACCAGCCGCTGACCGCGGTGCTGGCCAACACCCAGGCCGCGCAGCGCCTGCTGGCCGAGGACCCGCCCGAGCTGGACACCGCGCGCCAGGCCATGGCGCAGGCGGTGGACCAGTCGCGTCGCGCGGCCGAGGTGGTGGGCCGCCTGCGGCGCACGGTGGAACGGCCCGGCACGCCAGACGGTGCGACGACCGCCGCCGTGCTGTCGCTGGATCTGGCCGAGGCGGCGCGGCGGGCGGTGCACCTGCTCGAACCCGAGTGCCTGCGGCGCAGCGTCGCGCCGCAGGTGCAGGCCGACGCCGCGGTGATGGTCGACGCAGACCCGGTGGCGGTCGACCAGATCATGCACAACCTGCTGATGAACGCCCTGCAGGCGATGGACGCCGTGCCCGTGGCGCAGCGCGCGCTGCAGCTGACCTTGCGCCGCGACGGGGACGCGGGCGAGCTCGCCGTGGCCGACCGCGGCCCGGGCATCGCCCCCGAGGCCTTGCCGCACCTGTTCGAGCCGTTTTTCTCCACCCGCGACGGTGGTCTGGGTCTCGGCCTGTCGCTGTGCGAGACCCTGGCCCAGGGCATGGGCGGCTCGCTGGCCGCCGCCAATCAGCCCGGCGGCGGCGCGGTGTTCACGCTGCGCCTGCCGCTGTCCAGGGGCATCGCATGACCAGCCTCTCGCCCACCATCCACCTGATCGACGACGACGCCGCGGTGCGCGAAAGCCTGGCGCTGCTGATCGGCACCGTGGGCCTGCGCGTGACGACCTGGGCCGACCCGCAGGCCTTCCTGGACGGTTTCGACCGCGAGGCGATCGGCGCTATCGTGCTGGACGTGCGCATGCCCGGTATCAGCGGCCTGACCGTGCTCGACACCCTGGTCGCGCAGGGCGTGGACCAACCGGTGATCATGCTCACCGGCCACGGCACGGTGGAGATGTGCCGCCGCGCGTTCAAGGCCGGCGCAGCCGAGTTCCTGGAGAAGCCGGTCAACGACGAGCTGCTGATCGAGGCGCTGCAGGCCGCGGTACGCCAGCACGTGCGCACCCGCGAACGCCACCAGGCCGACCGCGCGGCGCGCGAGCGCTACGCGCAGCTGTCCGAGCGGGAGCGCGAGGTGCTGGGCCTGATCGTCGCCGGCCTGACCAACAAAGAAATCGGCCGTGCGCTCGACCTGTCGCCGCGCACCGTCGAGACCCACCGTGCCAACCTGTTCGCCAAGCTGCAGGCCGAGTCGCTGGCGCAGCTGATCCGGCACTACGCAGCGCTGGTGGACGAGGCGTCTGCCGGCTGACGACCCGGCCGTGGGCGCCGCTCCGTAGTTCTACGGAGCCCGGCGCGTAGCCGTCCGAATGTTGCGAACGGGCGCGGATTTCTACAGTTCTTCCACGGTTGATCGAACCGCATTCACCCCCCAGGAGAACCCCATGAAAGCCATCGTTTCTGCCTCTGCCATCGCCCTGTCCCTGATCGCTTCCGCCGCCAGCGCCCAGGCCGTGCGCACCGAGAAGAACATGTCGCTCGAACTCGCCAACCAGATCGCCGCCGCCACCGTGGCCGCGTGTGCGGCGAACAACTACAACGTCACCGCCGCCGTGGTCGACCGCGCCGGCGTGCTGCGCGCGCTGCAGCGCGCCGACAACGCCGGCCCGCACACCCTGGGCGCCGCGCAAGGCAAGGCCTACACCTCGGCTTCCGCCCGCAACACCACGGCCGCGATGCTGGAGAACGTGCAGAAGAACCCGGGCGCGCAGACGTTGGTGGACATCCCCGGTTTCCTGGTGCTCGGCGGCGGCGTGCCGGTCAAGGTCGGCAACGAGGTGATCGGCGCGGTGGGCGTGGGCGGTGCGCCTGGTGGCCATCTGGACGAGCAGTGCGCGAACGCCGGCATCGCCAAAGTGGCCGAGTTGCTGAAATGAAGACGCTGCGGGTCTTGTCGCTGAGCCTGTCGCTGGCCTTCGGCTGCGTCGGCGCGATGGCCCAGGTTGCGCCCAGCGTGGCCGAGGCCGCCGCCTACACGGGTCTGCACGCGGCGGCGCACAAGGGCGACGTGGCCAAGGTCCAGCGCCTGGTCGCCTCGGGCGCGGCGCTGAACGCGACGGATGCCTACGGTCGCTCACCGCTGCACGTGGCCGCGTTCGCCCGGCAGCGGGAGGTGATCCGCGCGCTGGCCAAGGCCGGCGCCGACCTCAACAAGCTGGAAAACGATCGCTACGACGCCGTCACCATCGCCTCGGTGGCGGACGACGAGGCGACGCTGAAGGTGCTGCTGGAGCTGGGCGCGAGCGCGAAGCAGGTGACCAGCCGCTACGACGGCACGGCGCTGATCGCTGCGGCGCACCTGGGGCACGACGGTGTGGTGCGGCAGCTGATCGCGGCCGGTGCGCCGCTGGACCATGTGAACAACCTGCACTGGACGGCGGTGATCGAGTCCATCGTGCTGGGCGACGGTGGTGCACGGCACCAGGCAACGCTGAAGGCGCTGATCGATGCGGGAGCGAATCTGCAGCTGGCGGATCGCAGTGGTCAGACACCGCTGGCGCTGGCGAAGGCCCGCGGGTACTCGGCCATGGTTTCCATGTTGGAGAAGGCTGGGGCGCGTTGAGCCTTGTTCACTCCTGCACTTGCTCCATGGCTGGAAGGGCTGAGGTGGCCGACTCCGCTCATGTCCCCCGGGGCCGCTGCGCGGCCCCTCCTCCTTTACTTCGCTGCGTCAGCCACCCCAACCCTTCCAACCGCGCACAAACGGGCGGTCTCACGGTTGCGCGCCAACATCACCTCGGATCGGGGTGACAGCGCGTTCTGTGCAGTGAGGTAAAGGAGGAGGACCGGCACAGACGGTCCGGGGGACACGAACGGAACAGAGCGCGTGGCACCCCGATCCCGAAGCAACGCAGGCGTGAAAAATCAGGACAGCGTGACCCGAGCAAACTTCCGCTTGCCCACCTGCACCACATACACGCCAGCGCCCAGCTTCAGCCCCTTGTCGCTGACCACCGACGAGTCGATGCGCACACCGCCGCCATCGATCAGCCGGTTGCCTTCGCCATTCGACGCCACCAGCCCCGCGGCATTCAGCAACGCCGCCACGCCCATCGGAGCCCCTGACAGTGAGACCTCGGGAATCTGATCCGGCACCCCGCCCTTGCTGCGGTTGATGAAATCCTGCTCGGCCGCCTCGGCCGCCGCCGCGCTGTGGAAGCGCGCCGTGATCTCCTTGGCCAGCATCACCTTCGCATCCTTGGGGTTGCGCCCGCCTTCCACTTCCTTCTTCTGCGCTTCGATCTCGGCCATCGACTTGAACGACAGCAGCGTGTACCAGCGCCACATCAGCGTGTCCGAGATCGACAGCACCTTGGCGAACATGGTGTTGGGCTCTTCGGTGATGCCGATGTAGTTGTTCTTGGACTTGGACATCTTCTCGACACCGTCCAGGCCTTCGAGCAGCGGCATGGTCAGGATGCACTGCGGCTCCTGGCCGTACTCCTGCTGCAGGTGGCGGCCCATCAGCAGGTTGAACTTCTGGTCCGTGCCGCCCAGCTCCAGGTCGGCCTTGAGCGCCACCGAGTCGTAACCCTGCATCAGCGGGTACAGGAACTCGTGCACGCTGATCGGCGTGCCGGCGGTGAAGCGCTGGTGGAAGTCGTTGCGCTCCATCATGCGCGCCACCGTGTACTTGGCGGCCAGCTGGATCATGCCCATCGACCCCAGTGGTAGCGACCACTCACTGTTGTAACGGATCTCGGTTTTTGCGGGGTCCAGCACCAGGCTGGCCTGCTTGTAATAGGTCTCGGCGTTGGCCTTGATCTGCTCGGGCGTGAGCGGCGGGCGGGTGCTGTTGCGGCCGGAAGGGTCGCCGATCAGGCTGGTGAAGTCGCCGATCAGGAAGATGACCTGGTGGCCCAGGTCCTGCAGCTGGCGCATCTTGTTGAGCACCACCGTGTGACCGATGTGGATGTCCGGTGCCGTCGGGTCCAGTCCCAGCTTGATGCGCAGCGGCACGCCGGTCTGCTCCGACTTCGCCAGCTTTTTCACCCAGTCGTCCTGGGGAATCAGTTCGTCGCATCCCCTCAACGTCACCGCCAGCGCCTCGCGGACACCGTCCGTCGGCTGGAGGCCTCCGCCGACCGGCAAAGACACGCCTGAAACATCGGTATCGCTGTGATTCATAAGGGTTTTTTCAGATGCGGACACCCCTCTCGGGGCTACAATTGCAGGTTTGGCGAGCCCGGATTTTAGTGGGCCCGCGCCCTGGGTCTGCTCCATGGCAACCGAACAAGGGCAGGTTCTTCTGACGCCAGGCGGCTTCGTTCGCCGCTTTTTGCCGGACACCGATTTTGAAGCTCACGCACCACAACAACAGACTGCCCACCCTGGCGCGATCCACCAGCAATTCCTTGCTGTCCAGCCTTACAAGTCATCCCCGCCGCGTGATGGCGGGCATCGGTGTGCTGCTGCTGGGCACCGGCGTCACGGCGTTCGGCATTGCCCCGCTGGCTCCGGACGCGTCCCTTCTGCCCGTGCAGCAGGTGGTCGAAGAAATCCAGTCCCAACCGTTCGCCCCCCTCGAAGGCGCCTCGCTTGATGCCTGGTCGCTCTTTCGCAGCGACACCCTTCGGCGCGACGACACCCCTCAGAGCCTGCTGCAACGCCTCGGCGTGAGCGATGCTGCGGCGGCCGCCATGTTGCGCAGCGACAGCAACGCGCACCAACTGTTCTCTGGCCGGGCAGGCAAACTGGTCACGGTGGAAGCCAACAGCCGGCAGGAACTGATCCGTCTGACCGCGCGCTGGCTGCCGGACGACGGTCGCGTTTTCCAGCGCCTGGTAATCGAACGCCAGGGCGGCAGCTTCAGCTCCCGCGTTGAGAGTGGTGAGCTGAACGTCCAGTCGCGGCTGGCCAGCGGCGTGATCCGCAGCTCCCTCTTTGCAGCCACCGACGAGGCCGGTCTGCCGGACAGCGTGGCGGTGCAACTGGCGGAAATGTTCTCCGGCGACATCGACTTCCGCCGCGACCTGCGCGAGGGAGACCGCTTCTCCGTGGTGTACGAGAGCCTGGAAGCCGACGGTGAAGCACTTCGGGCCGGCCGCGTGCTGAGCGCCGAGTTCATCAACAACGGCCGCGAACACGAGGCCGTCTGGTTTGAAGAACCCGGACTACAGGGCGCCTATTACGGCTTTGACGGGCAAAGCTCGCGCAAGTCCTACCTGGCCTCGCCGCTGGAGTTCTCCCGCGTGAGCAGCGGCTACGGCATGCGCTTCCACCCGATCTCCGGCAAGCAGAAGGCCCACCTCGGCGTGGACTATGCCGCGCCCACGGGCACGCCGGTCCGCACCATCGCCGACGGCGTGGTGACCTTTGCCGGCTGGCAGCGTGGGTATGGCAACACCATCGAGGTGCGGCACCGCGACAACCAGACCACACTGTTTGGCCACCTCAGCCGCATCGACGTCCGGGCGGGCCAGAAAGTCGCGCAGGGCGAGTTCATCGGTGCCGTCGGCTCCACCGGGCTTTCCACGGGCCCGCACCTGCATTTCGAGTTCCGTGACAACGGCGTTCACCAGGATCCGCTGGCCATCGCCCGCCGTAGCGAGAACATCCCCGTGAGTCCGGCGGCCCGCGCCCGTTTCGACGCCGTGGCCCAGTCGATGCGCATGCAGCTTGATGCCGCGGCCACCGTTCAACAGGCCAGCGCCGAGTAAGTGTCGCGTCCGCCAACCAACAAAAAAGGGAGCCATTGGCTCCCTTTTTTGTTGTGCCGATCCTGACAGCAGGTATCAGGCGCTGAAACTGGACCCGCAGCCGCAGGTGGTGGTGGCATTCGGGTTGCGGATCACGAACTGGGCGCCTTCGAGATCTTCCTTGTAGTCGATCTCGGCACCCACCAGGTATTGATAGCTCATCGCGTCGATCAGCAGGGACACGCCGTTCTTGGTCATCTGCGTGTCATCTTCGTTGACCACTTCGTCGAAGGTGAACCCGTACTGGAAGCCGGAGCAGCCACCGCCCTGCACGAACACGCGCAGCTTGAGGTCCGGATTGCCCTCTTCAGCCACCAGATCGGCCACTTTGGCGGCGGCACTGTCGGTGAAGATCAGCGGGGCGGGCATTTCGGTCTGGGTGGTTTCGGCGACGGCGCTCATGGTGTTCCTCGGTACGGTGGGGCGATGGCGTGCAAGCCGGGCTCACACGTTCAAGCTCGAATGGTAGGGCAAATCACTCGGAATTGTGCTCAGGCGTTGTTTGCCGCCAGTTTCAGTGTGGGTTTGTCCTCGAGGTCGCCGGTCATGGGCTTGAGCTGGCCCGCAATGGTGGCGCCCTGGTGCATCTCCAGCGACTTGTAGGACACATCGCCCTCGATGCGGGCCTTGGGTTGCAGCTCCAGCAGTTCCAGTGCGAACACCGGTCCTTTGACCGTGCCGTTGATGATCACGTGATCGGCGTGGATCTGGCCCGTCACGCTGGCCAACTCGCTGATCACCAGGATGCTGGGCTGCTCGTCGCTGGCACGGATGTCGCCCACGACATCACCATCCACGCGAAGGCCATCGTGAAACAGCACGTTGCCCTCGATCCGGGTGCCCTGCGCGATCAGGCTTTTGATGGGAGGCTGTTTCTTCTTGTTGAACATGTCGTGCTCCGGTGTGGCGGAATCAGAGTTTGATGGTGTGAAGGGCCTTGACGGCTCCACCCTGGAGGATTCTGGCGGTCACGGTTTTTACCACGGCCCGCGAAGGAACGTCCACGAGCCCTTCCTGCCGCAGATAGCCCTTGATCAGGACCGCCTGCGGCGTCGCTGCATGCTGCGCCGACCACGGGTTGCCATCCAGCGTGCCAGCGAAACTGATCTCCATCTGCCCTTTGAAGTCAGGGGCATTCTTTTCGGCCTGGATCATCAGGACCTGCCATTTGAGCTGGGTTTCTGCGACCCGTTCGATCTGGAGGCCCCGGATGCTCGGCGCACCCGACCCGGTGCCTGGGATCAGGCGCTCGAAAAAGCCCAGATCGCTGCGCAGCGCCAGGTTGTCGGCCTGCAACTGCCGGATCTGCAGCAGCAGTTGCTCTTGCGCAGTCTTCTCGGTGGTCAGCAAGCTCTCAGAGGTGTTGGCCACCGATTGCGCCTTGCCCAGCGCCTCCCGCAGTTGGCTCACTTCCGTGCGCAACTGCTCCAGCTCCTGTTTGGCGTTGCGGTCCAGCCCCGCAATTTCCTTGCCGAACTCGAAAGCCCAGAGCGCCAGCGCCCCGGAGAACCCCAGCACGACCGCGGCCAGCAACCAACGCAGCGGCCAGGGCATGGTGCTGCGGATGGCCATGCGCGGTGCACTGACCGTCAACCGTCTGCGCAGCAGGCGCAATCTCATGGGACTGGTCCTTTCAGGAAACGGGTGGTCACAAAAAACAAAAACCGCCCCAAGACGAGCTTGAAGGCGGTTGTTGTGGCAGTGAGCGGCGTGTTAACGCTTGCTGAACTGCTTGGCGCGGCGCGCAGAACGCAGACCGACCTTCTTACGCTCGACCTCACGGGCATCGCGGGTCACGAAGCCGGCGTTGGACAGCTCGGACTTCAGTGCGGTGTCGTAGTCGATCAGGGCGCGGGTGATGCCATGGCGGACCGCGCCGGCCTGGCCGGATTCGCCACCACCGTGCACGTTCACCTGGATGTCGAACGTCTCGGCGTTGTTTGTCAGCAGCAGAGGCTGCTTGGCAATCATGATCGAGGTCTGGCGGCCGAAGTACTGTTCGATGTCCTTGCCGTTGACCGTGATCTTGCCGGTGCCTTTTTTCAGAAACACACGGGCGACGCTGGATTTGCGACGGCCGGTGCCATTGTTCCATTCACCAATCATCGTCGGCTCCTCAGATGTCCAGCACTTGCGGCTGTTGGGCGGTGTGCGGGTGCTCGGCGCCGCCGTACACCTTGAGCTTCTTGATCATGGCGTAGCCCAGAGGACCCTTGGGCAGCATGCCCTTGACGGCCTTCTCGAGCGCGCGGCCGGGGTGCTTGGCCTGCATGTCGCGGAAGCTGGTGGCGTAGATACCGCCCGGGAAGCCCGAGTGACGGTAGTACATCTTGTCGGTGTTCTTGGTACCGGTCACACGCAGCTTGGCTGCGTTGATGATGACGATGAAGTCACCGGTGTCGACGTGAGGCGTGTAGATGGCCTTGTGCTTGCCGCGCAGACGGAGGGCCACTTCACTGGCGACCCGTCCGAGAACCTTGTCGGTTGCGTCAATCACAAACCACTCGTGCTTCACGTCAGCGGGCTTGGCGCTGAACGTTTTGGTCATGAGTTTTCTCTTGCGAGTTGGTTTGGCGGACCCTTTTCCACGGTCGGTCGTTCTCTGACGGAACGCTCTTAGGTGGTGTTGATGGCTTCGTCGCGGGGCCACGAAATCGCTGCGAAGCCGAGCATTGTACGATTTTTCACCACCGGCTGGCAAATAGGGCCCGTAACAGGCCGGCCGGCGCTACCATCGCCCGATGTTCAGTTACCGCCACGCCTTCCACGCCGGCAACCATGCCGACGTGCTCAAACACATCACCCTGATGGCCACCCTGCGCCATCTGATGAAGAAGGAGGCGGGCATCACCCTGGTCGACACCCACGCCGGCGCCGGCTTGTACCGGCTGGACGGCGACTACGCCGAAAAAGGCGGGGAAGCCGCAGACGGTATCGTGAAGCTGATGGCGGCGATGCGGCCAGCCACCGGCACGCCGCCCGCGTCCACCGCGGCGCTTGATGACTACCTCGACCTGATCGCAGGCTTCAACCCGGACGGCCAGTTGCGCGTCTACCCGGGCTCGCCATTCGTGATGCAGGCTCTGATGCGCACCGAGGCACGCGACCGCCTCAAGCTGTTCGAACTGCACCCGACCGACAGCCGCACGCTGAACGCCAACATCGCCCAGCTCGAAGCCGGGCGCCAGATCGCGGTCGCGACGCAAGACGGATTCGAGGGCCTCAAACCCCTGCTGCCCCCGCCGCCATCGGTGTCGGGCTCCAAACGCGCGCTGGTGCTGATCGATCCGAGCTTCGAGATCAAGAGCGACTACGCCAAAGTGAGTGCCTGCATACAGGAATGCCTCAAGCGCTTTCCAACCGGCACCTACCTGGTGTGGTACCCGATCATTCCCCGGGCCGAGGCGCACGACCTGCCGCGCAGGCTCAAGACCCTGTGCAACCACGCCAAACGCCCCTGGTTACATGCCACGCTGAACATCAGCCACAGCCCGCTGGCCCTCGGCGAGCGGCCGGGACTGACCGCCAGCGGCATGTTCGTGATCAACCCGCCGCACACGCTGAAGGCCGAACTGCAGGCCACGCTGCCGCTGCTGGTGACGCTGTTGGGACGTGGCCGCGGCCAAGCGCAGTCCGTGGAAGCGGGCGGCGCCTGAAGCCGGGAAACGGGCCACGGGTAATTCCCGATCCGCGCCCTGCGAATTAACCAACCGATCGGTCGGCTAATTCCATATACTGCGCATCCACCCCGCTTGGCGGGTGCAGGAGACGCGCATGTACACCCAATCCTTTTCCGTCGCTGATGGCGACGCCAAGGGCGCACCGAAGGCGGCGGCCACGCCGATCCGCGCCGAGGACGCCGCGCTGCAGGCGCATTTCGACACCGTGATCGACGCCGACGGCAAGATCGAGCCGCGCGACTGGATGCCCGAGGCCTATCGCAAGACCCTGGTGCGCCAGATCAGCCAGCACGCGCACAGCGAGATCGTCGGCATGCTGCCCGAGGGCAACTGGATCAGCCGCGCGCCCAGCCTCAAGCGCAAGGCCATCCTGATCGCCAAGGTGCAGGACGAAGGCGGCCACGGTCTCTATCTGTATTCGGCGGCAGAGACCCTGGGCACCAGCCGCGACCAGATGCTGGACGCGCTGCACAGTGGCAAAGCCAAGTACAGCTCCATCTTCAACTACCCGACGCTCAACTGGGCGGATGTAGGCGTGATCGGCTGGCTGGTGGACGGCGCGGCGATCATGAACCAGATTCCGCTGTGCCGCTGCAGCTACGGCCCTTATGCCCGCGCCATGATCCGCGTCTGCAAGGAAGAAAGCTTCCACCAGCGCCAGGGCTACGAGGCCCTGCTGGTGATGATGCAGGGCACGGCCGAGCAGAAGGCCATGGTGCAGGACGCTGTCAACCGCTACTGGTGGAAGTGCCTGGCCATGTTCGGCCCGCCGGACGACAACAGCCCCAACAGCGTGCAAGGCATGCGCTGGGGCATCAAGCGCATCAGCAACGACGACCTGCGCCAGAAGTTCGTGGACGCCACCGTGCCGCAGGCCGAGGTGCTGGGCGTGACCCTGCCCGACCCCGACCTGAAATGGAACGAGGCGCGCGGCCACTGGGACTACGGCCAGATCGACTGGGACGAGTTCTGGGCCACCGTCAATGGCCACGGCCCGATGAACAAGGAGCGCCTGGCCACCCGCGTGAAGGCGCACGAACAGGGCGCCTGGGTGCGCGAGGCCGCGCTGGCCCATGCCCGCAAGCAGCAGCAACGTCAGCAGAAGGAGGCCGCATGAACAACGCAACACCGGCATTGAAGGAATGGCCCCTCTGGGAGGTCTTCGTCCGCAGCAAGCAGGGCCTGGAACACAAGCACTGCGGCAGCCTGCACGCCAGCGATGCGCGCCACGCGCTGCAGATGGCGCGCGACGTCTACACCCGCCGCCAGGAAGGCGTGAGCATCTGGGTCGTGCCGTCCACCGCCATCACGGCCAGCGAGCCTGACAGCAAGGACAGCTTCTTCGACCCGGCGGCCGACAAGGTTTACCGCCACCCGACCTTCTACGAGATCCCGGACAAAGTGGGGCATATGTGATGAAGGCGCCGGTCGACTACATCCTGCATCTGGCCGACAACGCCTTGGTGCTGGGCCAGCGCAACGCCGAGTGGTGCGGTCACGGCCCCGTCCTCGAAGAGGACCTGGCGCTGGCCAACAACAGCCTGGACCTGATCGGCCAGGCGCGCCTGCTCTACCAGCACGCGGCCAGCCTCATCAACGCCGACCCAGCCGAGGCCCAGCGTTTCGCGCACCTGCAGGGCGCGCGCCAGAACGGCCTGATCGCCGAAGACACGCTGGCCTATTTCCGCGACACCGCCGAGTTCCGCAATCACACGCTGATGGAGCTGCCGCACCACGGCCCGCTGGTGGGCTACGCGGTGAGCGAGCGCGATTACGCCGTGACCATCGCGCGCAACTTCCTGGTCAGCGCGCTGATGGTGCTGGTGTGGGACCGCTTGCAGTCGTCGAAGGATGCGCAACTGGCCGGCATTGCCGCCAAGTCGCTCAAGGAGGTGCGCTACCACCTGCAGCACGCCAGCGACTGGCTGGTGCGTTTGGGCGACGGCACCGAAGAGTCGCACCGCCGCGCGCAGGACGCCATCGACCACCTGCTGCCTTTCTGCGAAGCCTTCTGGCAACCCGGCCCGACCGAGCTGGCAGCGGCGCAGGACGGCACGGGTGTGGACATCAACACCCTGCGCGAGCCCTGGAATCTGCTGGTCAACGAGACGCTGAGCGAGGCCACGCTGACCCGCCACGACCAGCCCCACCAAGGCTATGTGGCGCAGGGCCACGTGGGTGTGCATTCGGAGCACCTGGGCTTTCTCCTGGCCGAGATGCAAAGCCTGGCCCGCGCCCACCCGACCGCGGTCTGGTGAACACCATGGGCGCAACCACCGAGTCGTCGCTGCAGGCCCTCGAGCGGGCGCTGGCGCACCTGGCCGACCCCGAGATCCCGGTGGTCAGCCTGAGCGAGCTGGGCATCCTGCGTGAGGTGCGCGAGGGCAGCGACGGTGTGCCTGAGGTGGTCATCACCCCCACCTACAGCGGCTGCCCGGCCATGGGCCAGATCGAGGACGATATCGTCACCGTGCTGCGCGAGGCCGGCCTGCCTGGCCGCGTGGTGACCCAGCTCTCGCCCGCCTGGACCACCGACTGGATGAGCGATGCCGCCAAAGAGAAGTTGCGCGCCTACGGCATCGCGCCGCCGCAGTGCGGCAGCAGCCGAGCAGCGCCATCGGGCGTGCTCCAGTTCAGCCGCCATGCAGCGCGCCCCGTGGACGTGCCCTGCCCTCAATGCGGATCGCACAACACGACGCAGACTGCCCCCTTCGGCTCCACGGCCTGCAAGGCGCTGTACCGCTGCCTGGACTGCCTGGAACCCTTCGATTACTTCAAACCCTACTGACGACGCCATGAGCACCGCCGCCCCCCGCTTCCACGACCTCACCGTCTCGCGCATCGACCCCGAGGCCGCCGGCGCCGTCGCCGTCTCGCTGGCCATCCCCGAAGCCTTGCGCGACACCTTTGCCTTCGAGCCCGGCCAGTTCCTCACCCTGCGCGCAACCATCGGAGGCCAGGACGTGCGGCGCAGCTACTCGATCAGCAGCCCGCGCAGCCGGCTGGCGACACACGGCGAAGTGACGCTGGGCATCCGGCCGGTGGAAGGCGGCGTGTTCTCCAACTGGGCGGCCACACAGCTGCGGTCAGGGGATACGCTGCGCGTGATGCCCCCCGACGGCCGCTTCACCATCCACAAGCCGCGCGCGATCCACCGCGTGGGCTTTGCGGCGGGCTCGGGCATCACGCCCATCCTGTCTATCATGGCCAGCACGCTGGAGGAGTCGCCCGACGCCAAGTTCACCCTGGTCTACGGCAACCGCCGCATGGCCAGCGTGATGTTCAACGAGGCGCTGCAGGACCTCAAGGACCGCCACCCTGACCGCCTGACTCTGATCCACGTGCTCTCGCGCCAGGCGCAGGAAGTGCCCCTGCTCGAAGGCCGCATCGACGGTGACAAGGTGCGCGAGATCATCGGCGCACTGCTGCCGGTCGGCAGCATGGACGAGGTGTTTGTGTGTGGCCCCGAGGCCATGATCGAAGCCACCGAGAAAGCGCTGCTGGACGCTGGCGTGCGACCCGACCGCATACACACCGAACGCTTCACGTCACCGACGCTGGAGGCGCTCCCGGCTGCGCAACGCCAGGCCACCGTGCTCGGTCATCCGGCCGTGCGCACCGACGGCGAGGTGGCGCTGACCGTGGTGCTCGACGGCAAGCCGCACCAACTGCGCATGGGCAAGGACGAGCACGTGTTGGACGTGGCGCTGAACGCCGGGCTGGACCTGCCCTGGTCGTGCCGGGGCGGTGTGTGCTGCACATGCCGCGCCAAGGTGATGGAGGGGGCGGTGACCATGGACAAAAACTTCACGCTCGAACCCTGGGAGACGGAAAAAGGCTTCGTGCTCAGCTGCCAGGCCCGGCCGACCACCGACACGTTGGTGGTGAGCTACGACGAGCGCTGAGCGCGGCGCCTGGCGCAAAGCCCGGCCACCCGACGCCAGCGGGCGTCAAGCGTTTGCGGGCGGGTCCGACGGGACCGTTGCAGCCCCGACGTCGCGCAGTTCTCGGCGCAGGATCTTGCCGATGTTGGTCTTGGGCAGCGGCTCGCTTCGAAACGCCACCACGCGCGGCATCTTGTAGCCTGTCAGGTGCTGCTTGCAGTGCGCGAGCACGTCGGCTTCGGTCAGGTCCGGGTCGCTGCGCACGACCACCACCTTGACCGCTTCGCCCGAACGCTCGTCGCGCACGCCGACCGCCGCGGCCTCCTGCACACCGGGGTGCAGGGTCAGCACGTCCTCGATCTCGTTGGGGAACACCTTGAACCCCGAGACCACGATCATGTCTTTCTTGCGGTCGGTGATGCGGATGCTGCCGCGCTCGTCCATCACCCCCATGTCGCCGGTGCGCAGCCAGCCATCGGCGGTGAACGCCTTGGCCGTCTCTTCGGGGTGGTTCCAGTAGCCCTGCATCACCTGCGGGCCGCGCAGGCAGATTTCACCGACCTCGCCCATGCCCAAATGCGCGCCATCGTCGTCGAGGATGGCCGCCTCCGTGCTCGGCAGTGGCACGCCGATCTGCCCGCTCCACTCCGCGATGGTGACCGGGTTGGCGATCGCCACCGGCGCGCTTTCGGTGAGGCCGTAGCCTTCCACCAGCGGCACGCCGGCCCGCGCTTTCCAGCGGTGGGCCACCACCTGCTGCACCGCCATGCCGCCAGCCACCGCCAGCTTCAGCGGGCGCAGGTCCACCTGGGCAAAACCGGGTGCATCGAGCAGGGCACGAAAGAGGGTGTTGACACCGATGATCGCGGTGAAGCGGGTCTCCCGCAGCACCTGCAGAAACGCCGGCAGATCGCGCGGATTGGGAATCAGCACCGCCTGCGCACCCTTGCTGAAAAAGGACAGCGCACCGGTCAGCGCGAACACGTGGTACAGCGGCAGCGGCAGGATCAGCGTCTCCTCGCCATCGTTCAGGTTGGGCGACATCCAGGCCCCCACCTGGAGCACGTTGGCCACCATGTTGCCGTGGCTGAGCATGGCCCCTTTGGCCACGCCGGTGGTGCCACCGGTGTACTGCAGGAAGGCGAGATCACCGTGCTGGAGCGGCACATCGTCCAGCGTCTGTGCACGGCCGGCGGCCAGTGCCCGTCGAAAGTCCACCGCACCCTTCAGCCGCCAGGGCGGCACCAGCTTCTTCACATGCTTGACCACGGCGTTCGTCAGCAGCCGCTTCACCGCAGGCAGCAAGTCCCCCACCTGCGTCGTCACCACCGTGCGCACGGGGGTCGATGCGATCACCTGTTCCAGCGTGTGCGCAAAGTTCTCCAGCACCACGATGGCCCGGACATCTGCGTCTTTCAACTGGTGTTCCAGCTCGCGCGGCGTGTAGAGCGGGTTGACATTCACCACCACCATGCCCGCGCGCAACACACCGAACAGCACCACCGGGTACTGCAACAGGTTGGGCATCATGAGGGCGACGCGGTCGCCACGCTGCAGACCCGCCACCTTCTGCAGCCAGGCCGCGAACGCGCGGCTGGCGTCGTCGAGCTGGCGAAAACTGATCGTCGCGCCCATTGAGCGGTAAGCCGGCCGGTCGGCAAAGCGCTCGCAACTCGATGCCAGCATGTCCTTGAGCGACGCAAACCGGTGAACGTCGATCTCTGCCGGTACCCCGGCCGGGTATTGACTGAGCCAGGGTCTGTCCATGTGTCCACCTCGTTCTTGCGACAAGCCGCCGCGCCACCGCGACCAGCAAGGGCCAATATGCCACGCGCACGCCGCTGGCGGCTGCGCGAGATCAAGGCCGGTGCAGCCCGGAGACAGAAAAAAACCCGCCGAAGCGGGTTTCACGGGCACGCGGGCGGTGGCTCACACCTTCGCCAGCGCCTGCTCCAGATCGGCCATCAGGTCGTCGATGTGCTCGATGCCGATGGACAGGCGAACCATGTCTGCGCTCACGCCGGCCTTCTTCATTTCGTCCGGGTTGAGCTGACGGTGCGTGGTCGAGGCCGGGTGGCAGGCCAGCGACTTGGCGTCACCGATGTTGACCAGACGAGTGAAGAGTTGCAGCGCGTCCTGGAAACGCGTGCCCGCAGCGATGGCGTCATCCGATTTCAGGCCGAAGCTGATGATGCCGGAGGCTCGGCCGCCCATGTACTGCTGCACCAGCGCGTGGTCTTTGTGGCCGGGCAGGCCGGCGTAGTTGACCCAGGCCACCTTGGGGTGGTCCTGCAGGTGGTTGGCGATCCTGACGGCGTTGTCGCAGATGCGGTCCATGCGCAGCGCCAGGGTCTCGATGCCCTGCAGGATCTGGAAGGCGTTCATCGGCGAGAGCGCCGCGCCCATGTTGCGCAGTGGCACCACGCGGGCGCGGGCGATGTAGGCGGCCGGGCCCAGGGCCTCGGTGTAGACCACGCCGTGGTAGCTCACGTCGGGTTCGTTCAGGCGCTTGAAGCGCGCCTTGTGCTCGGCCCAGGGGAACTTGCCGCTGTCGACGATCGCACCACCGATGCTGGTGCCGTGGCCGCCCAGGTACTTGGTCAGCGAGTGCACCACGATGTCGGCGCCGTGCTCGAACGGACGGCACAGGTAGGGGCTGGTCACGGTGTTGTCCACGATCAGCGGCACGCCGGCCGCGTGCGCCACCTTCGCAAGCGCGCCAATGTCGGTCACGTTGCCCAGCGGGTTGCCCACCGATTCGCAGTAGATGGCCTTGGTGCGCTCGTCGATCAGCGCGGCGAACGCGGCCGGATCACGCGGGTCGGCGAAACGCACCGTGATGCCCTGCTGCGGGAAGGTGTGCGCGAACAGGTTGTAGGTGCCGCCGTAGAGCGTCGAGGCCGAGACGATGTTGTCGCCCGCTTCGGCGATGGTCTGGATGGCGTAGGTGATGGCCGCCATGCCCGAGGCCACGGCCAGCGCACCGATGCCGCCTTCCAGCGCCGCGAGGCGTGCCTCCAGCACCCCGTTGGTGGGATTCATGATGCGGCTGTAGATGTTGCCCGCGACCTTGAGGTCGAACAGGTCGGCACCGTGCTGGGTGTTGTCGAAGGCGTACGCGACGGTCTGGTAGATCGGCACGGCGACGGCCTTGGTGGTGGGATCGGGCGTGTAGCCGCCGTGCACGGCGATGGTTTCGATTTTCATGCGGGTCTCCTTGGGGTGCTGGATGAACAGCCGGTCATTCTGGCAGCAACTCGACCTGGGTCACGCCTCGGCCCTGCAGCCCCAGCGCGTTGAACGCGGCCTGGCTCAGGTCGATGACGCGCGAGCGCTTGAAGGGGCCGCGGTCGTTGATGCGGACCACCACCTCCTTGCCCGTGACCACGCTGCGCACGCGCACGCGGGTGCCGAAGGGCAGCGTCCGGTGCGCGGCGGTCATGGCGTGCCGGTCGTAGCGCTCACCGCTGGCGGTGCGACGGCCGTGGAACTTGCTGCCATACCAGGACGCCAGCCCCTTTTCGAGAACGCCTGCGGAGTCGCGGGACCCGTCCGGGCTGCGAGCCCCGTCAGCGGACCGTTCGGCGGCTGCGGACCCGGCGGGATCTGCCAGGATGTCGCTGTTGCGGGTCGGGGGAATGGCGGGGCCGTGGGGCACCACCGGCAGCGGGTCGGTGGCGGCCCCGGCTGGAACCGGGCCGGCGAGCGGCGTGGCACAGCCCGCCAGCACCGCCATCAGCAAAGACGGCGCGAAGAACCGCGTGCAGCGTTTCAAAAGCGCCAGTCCAGACGCAGGCTGACGCTCTGATCGGTCATTTTCCCGCGCAGGCTCAGGTCGTAGTGCACGCGCATTTCCATGGCATCGCCGACCTTGTGGGCCACACCCAGCCCCAGCTCGGCCAGGATGCGCCGCTGCTCCGATCCGGGGGTTGAAAACACCGGACCACCTCCGACGAACTGGGCCGAGGTGCTGTCGCGACCGCCGGACAGGTCGTACCCGACGGCGGCCTGCGCCAGCAGATGGCTCTGCGCGCCCAGCGGATGGCGTGCCTCCACGCCCAGCTTGGCGACCAGCTCCTCGGCCTTCTGGGCCGCCACCCGCAGGTCGAGCGCCCCGGCCCCTGTTTCGGTGTAGGCGTTGTTGCGCGCGCGGCGCCAGTCGAGACCCACCGAGGGCGTGACCGAGGTGGTGGCCAGGGTCATGGGGCGCCCCATGCTCAGCCCCAGGTGCGAGGCATGGCCGCGGTAGCTGGCCTTGGCCGACCGTCCGATGAAACCCAGGCTGCGCTCGGACTTGACCGAGCTGCGCGTGGCGTCGGCCTGCCATTGCAGGCGCCATGCCGAGAGATCGTAGGAACCGTAGCCCAGCACCTGGACACTTTCCAGATCGCTGCGGTGCCCCAGAGCGAAGTCACGGCCTTCCACACGGCCATCCAGGTAAGCCAGTCCGAAGCCCAGGGTGCTGCCGGACGCCATGGACGCCTGGTAACCACCCGCCAGACCTTGTGTGCGCACCCGGTAACCGCTGGCCTGGCGGTAGCGGTCCTGATCCACCCGGTGGTTCAGCGGCTGGACCCAGAGTCCCGTGCCGGGCTTCGCGTCGGCGCCGTCCGGACCACCCACGGCCTGCTGCCCGACCACGGCCGAACCGGTGCTCGAGACATGTGCCAGCAGGGCCTGGGCCGCGTTGCCATGCATCGAGGGCATGGCCTGCCCGACGGCCCTCGCCACCGACGCGTCGTCGGGCAGACGCCCCAGGGCCGTCACCACGACATCCCAGTCCGTGCCTGTGCGCCCGCCGCGGATGTAGCCATCCAGCACCTGGGCGGTCGGTACCCCGTTGATCAGACCCGCCCGGATGGTCGCCGGCACGATGCCTTGCCCAGGGGGGGGGCGCGGGTGCAGGCTGGGGTGCGGCACCACCGCCCCGGCCGCCGCCACCGCCAACGATTTGCGCTGGATTGACGCCGCCGCGCAGCCCACCGCACCGCTGCCGAGCGTGCGCGCCAGTGGCCGCTCCATTGGCACGCCCGGCGTGCTGAAAATGCTCGATTTGGCGCACCAAACGCACGGCACGCTGGCATGGGCCGAACTGTTTACCCCGGCGATCGACTTGGCGCAGCAGGGCTTTGCCATCAGTGGCCGGCTGGCGCAGGCCATCAGCGGTGCGCAGGCGCAACTGGCGCACGACAGCGAGGCCGCCGCGTACTTTTTAAACGCCGATGGCAGCGCCAAAACGCTGGGTGCCCGGCTGCACAACCCGGCCTATGCTGACACGCTGACCACCGTGGCGCGCCACGGCAGCAGCGCTTTCTACAGCGGCCCGCTGGCGCAAGACATCGTGCGCAGCATCCAAAACACTCGCAGCGCCCAAGACGGCTCGCCGATTACGCCCGGCAAAACCACGCTGGCCGACTTGGCGGCCTACCGCGCCCAAGTGCGCGAGGCGGTGTGCACCGACTACCGCCAATACCAAGTTTGCGGAATGCCGCCGCCGTCTTCGGGCGGCATTGCCGTGGCGCAGGCGCTGGGCATTTTGGAAAACTTTGACCTGCCCGCGCACCCGCCCACCGCCGTGGACATTTACGGCGGCCAGCCCAGCGTGATCGGCGTGCATTGGGTCAGCGAAGCGCTGCGCTTGGCCTACGCCGACCGCGATAAATACGTCGCCGACACCGACTTTGTGCCGCTGCCAGGGCGTGGCTTGGCCAGCCTGCTCGACAAAAACTACCTGCAAAGCCGCGCCCGCCTCATCAGCCCCACGCGCAGCATGGGCG